>Ga0136846_1236776_pt1 | contig 32601 bp, 28 predicted proteins | sample HopSoiMetagenom2_FD_96841 | JGI IMG/M metagenome (GOLD analysis project Ga0136846, IMG submission 96841) | Grasslands soil microbial communities from Hopland, California, USA - 2 Assembly 2016 (version 4) | ecosystem: Environmental > Terrestrial > Soil > Grasslands | place: USA: Hopland...
CGCGCGACTTCCATGCCGGCGAGATCACAGCGGTCCGTGTCGAAGTCGCGCGGCAGCCGGCACTGGTGACGGCCGACGAGCATCCGCGCGCGACGTCGTGCGAGGCGCTGGCCCGGCTCAAACCGATCGTGCGGCCGGATGGCACAGTCACCGCCGGCAATAGTTCGGGCGTGAATGACGGCGCGGCAGCCCTGCTCCTCGCCGACCGCCGTGCGATCGAGCGCTTCGGCCTCACGCCTCGCGCGCGCGTCGCCGGGATGGCGAGCGCCGGCGTCGCTCCCCGGGTGATGGGGATCGGCCCGGTACCCGCGACGCAAAAGCTGCTCGATCGGCTGGGCTGGTCGCTGGGCGACGTCGATATCATCGAACTGAACGAGGCCTTCGCCGCGCAGGCGCTCGCAGTCCTGCGCGCACTCGGCCTTCCTGACGATGCCGGCCACGTCAACCCGCACGGCGGCGCCATCGCGCTCGGCCATCCGCTCGGCATGTCGGGCGCGCGGCTGGTACTGACCGCGATGCGCGCCCTGGAAGCCGCCGGCGGGCGGCGCGCGCTCGTCGCCATGTGCGTCGGGGTCGGCCAAGGCGTGGCCCTTGCGCTGGAGCGGATATGAGCGCCAGCGGGACCATCGCCGCCGATGACGGCTGCCGGATCGCCTGGCGGGCAGACGGCCCGAGTGATGCCCGTGTCCTGCTCCTGTCGAACTCGCTCGGCACCGACATGGACATGTGGTTCCGGCAGGTCGACGCGTTCGCCGGCCAGTTTCGCGTACTGCGCTATGACGCACGCGGACATGGCGCGTCGGGTGCGACGCCGGGCGACTACAGCCTAGACCGGCTCGGACGCGACGCGCTCGCGCTGCTCGACGCGCTCGGCGTCGCCCGGATCGATTTTTGCGGCGTGTCGCTCGGCGGCATGATCGGCCAATGGCTGGCGTGGCGGGCACCCGAGCGTCTCGGCCGGATTGTCTTGAGCAACACCTCCGCCTTCATGGGCCCACCGGCCGGCTGGCAGACGCGGATCGACGCGGTGCGGCGCGATGGCATGGCGGTGATCGCCGACGCGATGCTCCCGCGATGGCTGACCGAACGTTTCGCCGCGCTCCGGCCCGACGTGGCCACAGCGCTTATCGCGACGCTCAAGGCGACCGATCCGCAAGGTTATGCCGGCTGCTGCGCCGCGATCCGCGACATGGACCTGCGCCCCACCGCGCGGCTCGTCACGACCCCCGCGCTCGTCATCGGCGGCAGCGAGGATCCCGCCACCCCGCCGGGCCATGCCATCGCGCTGGCCGACCACCTCCAGGGAGCAATATTGCTGATGCTACCGGCCGCCCACCTTGCCAATATCGAAGCACCGGACGCGTTCAACGAGGCCGTGCTCGATTTCCTCGGAAATACGCGATGACTGAACTGCGCGACCGCTTTCTCGACGCGATGAGCCGTGTCGCGGCGACCGTCACGATCGTCACCACCGATGGCCCCGGCGGGCCATACGGCATGACCGTCTCGGCGATGTCGTCGGTATCGGCCGATACCGAGCAGCCGGTGTTGATGGTATGCGTCAACCGCAAGTGCAGCGCCGCCGCGCCGATCCTCGCCAATCGCGTGTTCGGCGTGAACATCCTGCGCGGCGAGCAGACGGGCCTCGCCGATATCTTCGCCGGACGCGGCGCGGGAGCGGCCGGTCAGGACAGGTTCGCGAGCGGGACGTGGGTGCGCGGCGCTTCGGGTGCGCCGTTGCTCGAGGACGCACTGGTCGCGTTCGACTGCCGCCTCGAGCGCGAGTTCCTCGTCGGCCAGCATCACGTCCTGTTCGGCGCCGTCCAGGATGTCCTGCCCGGCGCCGGGCAGGAGCCGCTCCTCTATGTCGATCGCGCTTATGCCCGCGCCCACCGATTGGCGGCGCTTGCGGCAAGCGATGGATAGATAAGCGAAACTAATCCGTAGCGGCAGTTTGTTTCAATTGAGTTCGATCTCCCATCCTGAGCAAATACTACCGACTGCAAGCAGACATCGTCCGGATCGTTGCTGCAGTGCGAGCTTTTCAGCCACTCAGGATCGATTGAAACAATGACACAAATGACGGGGGCCGAGGCGCTTCTGGGCCAGATCATGGCCAATGGCGTCGACACGATATTCGGCCTGCCGGGAGGTCAGCTCGATTACTTCTTCGATGCGATGCACAAGCAGCAAGACAAACTGCGTTTCTTTTGCAGCCGCCACGAGCAGGGCGCCGCCTATATGGCGTTCGGCTATGCCCGCTCGACCGGCCGCGTCGGCACCTACACCGTTGTCCCCGGACCCGGCGTCCTCAACAGCACGGCGGCTTTGTGCTCCGCCTATGCGACCAACGCGCCGGTGCTCTGCCTGACCGGCCAGATCCCGAGCAAAGGGATCGGCAAGGGCATCGGCTATCTTCACGAACTGCCCGATCAGCTCGCAACCATGCGCACGCTGACCAAATGGGCCGACCGCGCGATGACGCCTGAGGCGGCGCCGGGCCTGGTCAACGAGGCGTTCCGCCAGATGCTCGGCGGACGCCAGCGGCCGGTCAGCCTCGAAATGCCGATGGACATCATGGCCAATGAGGGCGCGGTCGATCTGCTCGCCGCGGCGCAGACCCCTGCCCCGCCGGTGCTCGATACCGACGCGGTCGACCGCGCGGCAGCGATCATCGCCGCCGGAAGCCGGCCGATCATCATTGCCGGCGGCGGGGCGGTGGCAGCGGGGAGCAATGTCGAGCGCCTCGCGAGGCTGATCCAGGCACCGGTCGTGTCGTTCCGCAGCGGGCGCGGCGTGGTGTCCGACCGCAGCCCTTATGCCCAGGTCTTCCCGGCCGGCAACGAGCTCTGGAAGGACGCCGACGTGGTGATCGCGATCGGCTCGCGGATGGAACAGCAATATCTCTATTGGGGCATCGGCCCCGCGATGAAGATCGTCCGCATCGACATCGATGCCGAAGAGTTCGATCGCATCGCGGCACCCGACGTCGCGCTCCATGCCGATGCCGCCGACGCCGTCCCGGCGCTGGTCGCCGCGCTGGAACGCCGGGGCGTCAGCCCACGCTCACGCGAAGAAGAATTCGTCGAACTCAAGCACCGCGTGCGCCGGCAAATCGCCGAGACGGTCCAGCCGCAGTTCGACTATCTTGACGCCATCCGCCGCGCGCTTCCCGACGACGGCCTGTTCGTCGACGAGATCACCCAGTGCGGCTACGCGTCCTGGTACGCTTTCCCCGTCTACGCACCGCGCCAGCTGATCAACTGCGGCTATCAGGGCACGCTCGGCTACGGCTATGCAACCGCGCTCGGTGTCCAGGCGGCGCACCCCGACAAGGCGGTGGTCAACATCGTCGGCGACGGCGGCTTCATGTTCACCGCCAACGAGATGGCGACGGCCGCGCAATACCAGCTGCCGTTGGTCACGGTGCTGTTCAACAACAACAAGTTCCAGAATGTCCAGCGCCAGCAAAAGGAATGGTTTGGCGGCCGGCTGATCGCCTCAGACCTCACCAATCCGGATTTCGTCAAATACGCCGAGAGCTTCGGCATCCGCGCCGAGCGGGTTTCTTCGCCGGCCGCCCTCGAGGCGGCCGTGAAGGCGGCGATCGAGCGCCGGGCACCAGCGCTGATCGAAGCGCCGACCCCGGACATGGCTTCGCCCTGGCCATTCATCATCCGGCCTCCGGTTTTCCCGCAAGGCTGCAAGTGAGGACATGACGATGACAATCGAACTCGCCCCCGCTGCGGTCACGGTGCACGGACCGCAGCCGGTTCCCGGCATCCTCAAGCTCGCACCGTATCGCCAGGGCAAGATGGCGCTCGACGGCGTCGATCAACCGCTCAAGCTGTCGTCGAACGAGTCGATGCACGGCCCCAGCCCGCGCGCCGTGGCGGCCTATCGCGCCCTCGCCGAAGCGGGGCTGCAACTTTATCCCGACGGCAGCCAGCGCGGCTTGCGCACGGCGCTCGCCGAGGAGTTCGATCTCGACCCCGACGGCATCCTGTGCGGCAACGGGTCGGACGAACTGATCCAGCTTGTGATGCGGGCCTATCTCGCGCCCGGCGACGAGGTCGTCCTCTCGCAATACAGCTTCGGCATGGCGATCGTCCACGCAACCGCGATCGGCGCGACCGCGATCATCGCCGAGGAACCCGACCTTCGGCCAGACGCGGATATCATCGTGGAACGAGTGACCGAGCGCACGCGGATGGTGGTGCTTGCTTCGCCGAATAATCCGGTCGGCCAATATATTTCACGCAACGACCTGCGCCGGCTGCGTACCGGATTGCCCCGCGACGTGATCCTGCTCGTCGATTCGGCTTATGCCGATTATGTCACCGAGCCCGATTACGAGCCGGGCTCGGCGCTGGTCGAAGCCGGCGACAATACGGTGATGACGCGGACCTTGTCCAAACTCTATGGCCTGGCCGGCCTGCGCATCGGCTGGATGTACGCTCCGCCCGCGGTGATCGACGCCGTGCAGCGCATCCGGACCCCGTTCAACGCCAACGCCGCGGCGTTGGCCGCTGCCGAAGCGGCGATCCGCGACCAGGACTATGCCCTGGCCGTGCGCGAGACCAATAATAGCGAGCGCAGCAGGATCGCCGCTGCGGTGACGGCGCTCGGGTTCGAGTTCATCCCGTCCTTCGCCAATTTCTATCTGATCCGCTTCGCGGCGAGTGGCCATACCGCAGCTGCAGCGGGTGCCTGGCTCGAGGCCAACGGCATCATCCCGCGTCCGGTCAATGCGGGCGGGCCGGACCAGTGCCTGCGCATCTCCGTCGGCCTGCCGGAGCATAATGACCGGGTCATCGCCGCGCTCACGAGCTTTGCCGGAGCCCAGCCGCGATGATCGATCTCGACTCCGGCGTCGCCCTCTATCTCTCGCGCCGCCGGGGCCTCTCGCTCAATGGGCGCGAGATCACCCACCGTGTGCCCCTGCCCTGCCATGACCCGGCAACCGGCGAACAGATCGGCGAAACCGTCTTGGCGACGCATGACGATGTCGATTGCGCGGCTGAAGCCGCGCACCGGGCCTTCCACGACAAAAGATGGCGCGGCAAGACGCCTGCCGAACGCCAGCGCATCCTGCTGCGGGTCGCCGAGCTCATCGACAGCCATGCGCCTTTGCTCGCCGGGCTGGAGACGCTCAACGGCGGCAAGCTCTACGGTGCGGCCTTGCATGGCGAAGTGCCACACTGCGCCGAGACCTTCCGCTATTATGCCGGCTGGGTGACCAAATTGGGCGGCGGCACGTTCGAACCCTCGGTGCCCGGCGCGCGCCACCACGGGTTCGTCCGCGAGGATCCCATCGGCGTCGCCGCCCTCATCACGCCGTGGAACGGGGCGCTTGTCGCCGCCTCGTGGAAATTGGCCCCGGCGCTCGCGGCCGGCTGCAGCTGCATCCTGAAACCGGCCGAGCTGACGCCCTTGTCGTCGCTCTACCTTGCCCGGCTGCTGGCGGAGGCCGGTGTCCCCGACGGCGTGGTGCACGTGCTGCCCGGCGAAGGCCGCGACATCGGCGCCGCGCTGGTGCGCCATCCGCTGGTCTCCAAGGTTTCCTTCACGGGCTCGACCGCGGTGGGCGAGCAGCTGGTCCGCGACAGCGCCACCAACCTCACGCGCCTGTCGCTCGAACTCGGCGGCAAGTCCCCGGTGATCATCTTCGAGGACGCCGATCTCGAGCGCGCGATCCCGGCTGCGGCCGACGCGATCTTCTCCAATGCCGGCCAGGTCTGCGTCGCAGGGTCGCGCGTCTATGCGCAGCGCGGGATATATGACCGCGTCGTCGCCGGACTGGCCGACCATGCGCGTGCCCACCGGCTGGGCCCCGGTCTCGATCCTGCCAGTACGATGGGCCCGCTGATCAGCGACCCCCATCGCGGACGCGTCGCCGCCATGGTCGAGGCCGCGCGGACCGCCGGCGGCGATGTCGTGACCGGCGGCAGCGCGGTTGGCGACGAGGGCTATTTCTACGCGCCGACCGTCATCGCGGGCGCGCGGCAGGATTCAGCCATCGTCCAGGAAGAAGTGTTCGGCCCGGTGGTGACCGTTGCCGCGTTCGACGACGAGAATAGCGCGCTGGGCTTCGCCAATGACAGCCGCTACGGGCTCGCCGCCAGCATCTGGACGCGCGATGCCGCGCGCGCGTTGCGGCTCGCCGAGGACCTCGAAGCCGGCATCATCTGGATCAACGATCACGGTATTCCGGAACTCGCGATGCCGATCGGCGGCGTCAAGAAATCCGGCATCGGGCGCGAGCACGGCCGGCAAGGGCTGCTCGCGTTCACCGAGACGCGGTCGGTCATGCTGCGGCTTTGATGATCTCCAGCCCCGACGATTCCAGCTCGTCCATCAGCCAGTAAGCAAACGCCTTGACCGGTGCCGCATCGGCATCGACCGTGCGGCAGACGATGTAATAGGCCTGGTCCGCAGGCATCGACTCTTGAAAGGGACGAACCAGCGCGCCGCTTTGCAGCGCCGGCATGACCAGCGCGCTCCGCCCCAGCGCCATGCCGTTCCCGGCGGTACACGCCTGCATCACCAGATGCGAATGGTTGAACCCGAAACCGCGGCGCGTGCTTACCGACTTGACGTTGTGATGGGCGAGGAAATCCTCCCAGCCGATCGACAGGACATCGTGAAGAAGGTTGAAGCGCTGGAGATCCTCCAGCCCGTCGACCGCCGGCACGCCGTCGAGCAGTGACGGGCTGCAGACCGGGAAGAGGTCCTCCTTGAGGAACTCATAAACGTGCATCCCCGGCCAGTTGCCATTGCCGTACCGGATCTCGACATCGGCGTCGCCGCTGCCCAGCACATCTTCCTCGAGCGGGCGCGACAGGAAGCGCAGATCGATATCGGGAAAGCGTTGGTGGAAGCTCGACAAGCGCGGGATCACCCAGGTGCCGGCGAAGGAATCGAGCATCGACACGTTGAGCACCTGGCGCCCCTCGTCGGCGGCGACGTCGGTGGTCACGTCGGCCATGATGTCGAACGCATCGGTCAGCGGCTGGAGCAGGCGCTCGCCAGCCGCGGTCAGCTTGAGCGACCGGTTGAGGCGCCGGAAAAGCGGCTTGCCGAACCAGTCCTCGAGCGCGCGGATCTGATGGCTTACCGCGGCCTGGGTGACACACAGTTCATCGGCCGCGCGAGTGAAGCTCAAATGCTTGGCGGCGCATTCGAAAACACGAAGAGCAAGTAGTGGAGGCAGTTTACGCGACATCGATACCGCACCGGATGAGAGCCACTTATCGGGGTCATAACCAGTGCCCGTTTGTCAGCGCGCCGGCCTCCCCATAGGCACGATCCGGTACTTACATATGCGAGTTCAATCCGCCATGAAAATTATCGGCGCACGCGTCATAATCATCTGCCCTGGCCGCAATTTTGTCACACTGAAGATCGAGACCGACGAGGGCGTCTACGGCATCGGCGATGCGACGCTCAACGGCCGCGAACTGGCCGTGGCATCCTATCTCGAAAATCACGTCATACCCTGCCTGATCGGCCGCGACGCGCATCGCATCGAGGACATCTGGCAGTACCTCTATCGCGGTGCCTATTGGCGGCGCGGACCGGTGACGATGTCGGCGATCGCGGCGGTGGATACGGCGCTGTGGGACATCAAGGCAAAGGTGGCGGGGCTTCCGCTCTATCAGCTGCTTGGCGGCAAGAGCCGCGAGGGCGTCATGGTCTATGGCCACGCCAATGGGCGCGACGAGATCGAGGCGTGCGACGAAGTCGCCCGCTATATCGAGCTCGGCTACAAGGCGATCCGCGTCCAGTCGGGCGTGCCCGGCCTCGCCTCGACCTACGGTGTCTCGAAGGACAAGATGTATTACGAGCCCGCCGACGCCGCGATGCCGACGGAGAATGTCTGGTCGACCGAGAAATATCTCGACCACGCGCCCAAGCTGTTCGAGGCGGCGCGGTCGCGGTTCGGGTTCGGTGTTCACCTGTTGCACGACGTCCACCACCGGCTGACGCCGATCGAGGCGGCGCGGCTCGGCAAGTCGCTCGAGCCCTACCGCCTGTTCTGGATGGAGGACGCGACACCTGCCGAGAACCAGGAGGCGTTTCGTCTGATCCGCCAGCATACGGTGACCCCGCTCGCGGTCGGCGAGGTGTTCAACACGATCTGGGATTGCAAGGATCTCATCCAGAACCAGTTGATCGACTATATCCGTGCCACGGTCGTGCATGCCGGCGGCATCACCCACTTGCGCCGCATCGCCGATCTGGCGGCGCTCTATCAGGTGCGCACGGGGTGCCACGGCGCGACCGACCTCTCGCCGGTTTGCATGGGTGCCGCGCTGCATTTCGACCTGTCGATCCCCAATTTCGGGATTCAGGAATATATGCGCCACACCGACGAGACCGACGCCGTCTTCCCGCACGCCTACAGCTTCAGCGACGGGATGCTCTATCCCGGCGACCAGCCCGGACACGGTGTCGATATCGATGAGGAACTGGCGGCCCGATATCCTTACGCACCGGCCTACCTGCCGGTGAACCGCCTTGAAGACGGCACGCTCTGGCATTGGTGAACGCGGTCCGGGGGGACGGCGGGCGATGACCGAGCGGGCCCTGAGCGAGGATCGCCGGTTGCGTTTCGCGGTCCTCGCCATGCTCTATGCGGCGCAGGGGATTCCCGACGCCATGGTGCTGATCGTGTTCCCGGCATTTCTTGCCGCGCGCGGTGTCGCCCCTGCCGGCATCGGGACCTTTCTTGCGATTGCCATGCTGCCGAACGCCGCCAAGCTGGTCATCGGACCGACCGTCGATCGCTGGGCCTATCTGGCGATGGGCCGGCGAAAACCGTGGATCATGGCTGGCGAACTGGGCATCGCGACGAGCTTCGGCGCCCTCGCGCTGCTCCCGGACCCCGCGTCACAGCTTGCGCTTTTCACGGCCGGCGCGTTCTGCGTCACGCTCTCAACGGCCGTTCAGGATGTCGCGACCGACGCCACCGCGATGGACCTTATCCCGCCGCACGAGCAAGGCCGAGCCAATGGCGTGATGTGGGGCTCGAAGACGGTTGGAACCGCTCTGTTCGCCGCGCTTGGCGCCCTGATCCTCGACCGTGCCGGGTTCTCCGCGATGGTGGCAGCGGCACTGGCGATCCTGCTGGGCGTTCTCGCCGTCGTGGTGCTGGTGCGCGAACGGCCGGGCGAGCGGTTGTTGCCCTGGACCCGAGGCAATGCTGCACAGCACGCGAGCGGTAGCCGGCCGGACAATGTCAGGGTGATCGCACGGCAGTTGCTCGCCGCGCTGCGCGAACCCGGCGCGGCCCGGCTGATCGGACTTTCGCTCGTGATCGGCGTTCTGCTCGGTCTCGCCGGGGCGATGGCGCCGGTCATGATGGTGCAGAAGTTCTCCTGGTCGCCGGGCGCCTACGCCCAGTTTCGCGGCACGCTCAAGCTGGTGTCCGGCCTTGCCGGCATGGCGGTCGGCGGCTGGCTCATCGACCGGTTCGGCTACCGCACGATGCTGCTGCTCTCGCTGGGCGGAATCGCAGCCGCCAATCTCGCGCTCGCGCTCGCCTTCACGCCCGGCGTCGCCATGGCCTATCTGGTCATCTTTGAGTGCCTGCTGGTATTCGCCTTCATCACCTTCTTTGCCGCGACCATGCAACAGTGCAGCCGCGCGATCGCGGCCACGCAATTCTCCTTCACGATGGTGTGCGGCAATCTCACAATGGCGGCGGGCGCGCGACTGCTGGGGCCGCTGCTTGCCCTCGGCGAGGAACGTGCGGTGGCCACGGCATTGTGCGGGACCGCGTTCGCGGGTGCTGCATTATTCCTGTTCGCGACGCCGACGACCGCGACGCGAACCCCGTTGACGCTCCGCTGACCTTATTCAGCGGCGGGGTTCGCGGACGAAAGACCTCGGCCAGTGGGGGCGATCAGCGCGTCTCGCGAAGCGCCGCGTCAAGCGCACGCGTCAGCTCTCCGATCCGGCCGCCGCCAGGCGGCGCCCGCGGGTAGCGCCTCAGGACGTCTACGATCACCGGCTGCGCGAGATCGACCGCTCGGTCGAGCGGGTCAACGCCCCCGCCCCCGCCGGCGCATTCAGCTGCGCGGGCGGCATAAGCGGCAGCGCCCAGGATGTGCTTGACCTGCGTGGCGCGTGGGATGGGATGCAGAAAGGCCGCTCCTGCGGCCGCCATCGCTGCCCGAGCGGCGTAGCTGGCGGCCATTTGACCGGCGTCGCGCGCGTCGTGCGCGGCGCGCTGCGCAGCCCATGCGCAATCCCGGATCGACTTGGTTCGCGCGGCGCCCTCGGCAAAAGCAAGCGCTGCGCTAATGCCAGCTCGCGGCCGCGGGTCGTCGCGACGTTCCTCTTCGAAGATCGACAATGCGGGGCTTGCGCATGCCGCAGCATAGCGAGCGATTGCCTGGATCTCCTCCATGCCAAGCGAGAGGATCATGCGGGTCTCGGTCATGGCACCAACCCATATCGCCGCGTGCCCATAGCGGACAAGCGGTCGGCATAGCGCTTGGTGTCTCACCTCGTCCCTCGCCAGGCGCGGTCGATCGATCCCATATCCGGCACCCATCGCAACGTGCCGCGCGACATTCAATCACTTAGCCGATGTGGCGCGGGCCCAGCACGGCGATCACGTCGGCCGCGCGGAACGCCGAAAAATCGCCCGCAACACCATGCTTCATCAAGCAAAGTCGGTGGGCAAAGCGCGCGACCCTGGCGGTGTCCCAATCGCTGCTCAGGCCGAACAGCACCCCGGCGGCGAAGGCGTCGCCAGCGCCGATGCGATCGACAAACGGGTCGATCGACACGGGATCGACCGAGCAGTCCCGCCGGCGCGTATAGATCCGCGCGCCCAGTTGAGGGGACGTGCCGATGCCGTCACGCCTGGTTGAGGCCACGATTTCGACACTGTCGAAATGTGCCGGCAAACCACCCGCCGCGTCGCCGCCGAGAAGCAGGCGTTCATCCGCGTCGCTCGCGAAAACCAGCCGCGCGACCGACGCGAATTCGCGCAACAGCGCCGGTGCCTCGGTTTCGCGGCCCTGCCACAGCGCCGGGCGATAATTGCAGTCGAACGAGATCGGCACGGCCAGCCGGCGCGCCGCGGCGACCGCGGAGCGCAGCATCTCGACCGGGCCTGGTCCCAACGCCGCGGTGATGCCGGAAATGTGTAGCCAGCCGGCCCCTGCGAGCGCGCGCTCCCACTCGTCTTGCGCAACCTGCGCCAGGGCAAAGGCCGACGCGGCGCGATCGTAGAAGAATCCCGCCTCGCGTCCGCCTTTGGGCGCTTCGAGATAGAAGGTCCCCATCCGGCCGGGGCCGCGGACACAAGCGGCAGTCGACACGCCATGCGCACCGAGCGTCGCCAGCGCGCGGTCGCCGAGTGCATTGTCGGGCAGCACCGTCGCCATCCGCGCCGGGCAGCCGAGTGATGCCAGGCTGATGGCGACATTGGCTTCGGCGCCGGCGACATGGACGGCAAAGGCCTGGCTGGCGCGCAGCCCTCCACCTCCCGCCGGCGACAAGCGGAGCAACATCTCGCCAAAACTGACGACCGGTTTCATCGGCGGCATGGCGTCGCGATGTCACCAGGGCTTGTTGAGGCCGACCCGCTGACGGCGTTGGGTCCAGGCATCGGCGGATTTTGCGTCGCCGCGACCCCATCCGGCGAACGGCAGCGAGACGACGAACCACCAGACTGACGGACTTGCGAGCAAGGCACCAAGCGATCGCAGCGCATCGCGCGGCGTCACCGTCACTTTTGTGGCGATGGTGCTGTCGGGGCTGCTCTCGATCACGAGATCACGCCCCGACCGACCGATCCGGCCGACACCGAAATCGATATCGGCGAGCGAACTGACGACACGCATGTCTAGCGGCTCCGATCAGTCGTCACGCTTGAGCGTGCCGATCGCCTGGGCGGCCTTGACGCGCCGCTCGTGCTGGTTGGCCATATCGTCGACGCTCATGCCGGCAGGAGGTGTGAACTGTCCGCGGCCGTAGAGATCGCGGAACACTTCCTTCACCGGACCCATCTTGTCGGCAAGCGTGCGCGGCGGCCGGCCGCTCGGGAACTGGTTGGCCGGATAGATCGGCTTTTCGTAGATCTGGCGGAAGCCCTCGGTGCGCACGTCGACCCAAGTATTGTGGTTGCAGCGCGAGCGATGCTCGCGCAGGCCTTCGATGTCGATCGTCACCCCGAGCACCTGCTCCTGCGGATATGGGGCGTGGCGCAGCACCATGCCGGTATAGTCGATGCCGAAGCTGCCACCCGGGCAGAACGCCCGCGGATAATAGGAATAATCGACGGTGCCCCAGTTGGACCCCAGCACATAGGCCATGTTGTCATGGGCGCGGGTGCGGCGGGTGAACATCCAGAAATCCCACGGCTGTGACACGCCCTCGACTTCCTGGAGCGCGACCGGGTGGCAGATCACCTCGGCGCCGTTATAGCCGAGCGCGCGCGAGACCTCGGGCGTGCAGCCGTCGTGGCAGGTCATCGTGCCGAGCTTGCCGATCTCGGTGTCGATCACCGGGAACAACTGGCTGATGTCGCCGCCGAACACCTCGCGATATTCGTCGAAAATGTCGTGCGGGCTGGTTCCGAGACCGATCGAGGCCGGGATGTGCCACTTATGGTATTTGAGCACGACCTCGCCGCTCGGCCCGATGATGAACGCGGTATTGAACCAGCGGTCGGGAAATTCGGGGACGCGTTCGATCACGCCGCCGCCGGCAATGTAGATGCCATATTCGCGCGCCTTGTCGCCGAGCCGCTGCATTTCGGGGCCGTCGAGCGTGATCGCCTTCTTCATGAAACTGTCGATGCCGTGCTCGCCCTTGCCGGGCGTGGTCACCCCTTGCATGAAATATTCGGGGAAGACGGCAAGCTTGGCCGGGAGCTCCCAGAAATACCCCACCCCGAAGTCGATCATGTTGAGCGCGCGGTCGAGATTGCGCGTGATGTCGTCGCGATCCTCGGCGACATGGACGTGCGGCTGCACGACGAGGGCGGTGTATTTGTCGATGCGATTGGGAGCAGTCATTGTTCGTTCCTCGATTTTAGTCGTCACCAGAAGTCGGCAGGCTCGATGCCCATGTCGTCGAGCATCACCCGCGCCGTGATCGTGCCGGCGGCGGAAATGCCGCCGCCCGGGTGGCAATGCGGGCCGGCCATGTAGAGATCGCGGATCGGCGAGCGATAATGCGCGAAGCCTGGAAATGGCCGGAACGAACCCAGCTGAGCGGCGATGCGTTCGCCGCCATTGGTCGTCCCGTCGACAAAGCTCGGATTGGCTTCTTCGAGCGTGTGACGGTGCTGGACGTACATGCCCAGCACGGTCTCGTCGGTGATGTTGGGCGCGTATTGCCGCAGCTTGGGGAGGATAACGTTGCGCGCATAATCCTCACCGATCTCGGCCCAGGTCCGCCCGTCGGCGAGCCAGTTGGAGACATAGGTGTCGACGATCAGCGTGTGCTGCCCGGAAGGCGCGCGCGTCGGATCTAGCTTGGTCCAGCAGGCCGACCACAGGAACGGGTCGCTCGGCGGCTTGCCGGTCGCGAGCTCGGCATAGAAGTTGATCATCTGATCCATCGAATCGACGATGCGATGGAAGGGGCAGGCGCTCATGTCGGCGCCGTTGAGGAATTCGGGCGCCTCGCTCAGCGCGAGCTGCGCCCGGCAGATGCTGATCTTGCCGAACGAGAAGCTCCTGACCATCGCGGCAAAACCGGGGTCGAGATGCTCCTCGCCGACGAAGTTCAGGAAGGTCTGTTTGGGCTCGAGCGCCGAAACCACGGCGCGCCGCGCCGCAATCAACTCGCCATTTTCGAGCTCAATGCCGGTGACGCGTCCATCGGCAATGACGAACTTCGCGACCGGCGCCTCGCACCGCACGACGCCCCCTCTCGCCTCGACATAGCGGGCCATCGCCTTGGGCAGTTCCATGCTGCCGCCCTTGGGGATCGCTTGCCCGTAATAATGGATCGCCGGGATCATGATGTAGAAGGACTGGCCGGCGCCTTCCTGGTCGGGCAGGATCTGGGGTGCGAGCGCCCAGTTGAGCATCACGGCCTTGACGAAATCGCTCTCGAAATTGGCCTCGACCCAAGCGCGTGCCGACATCGAGAATTCGCGCAGGCGGCGAAGCCCCGCCTCGCTGGTCTCAAGCGCGCTTGCCAGCGCTGACGGCGGCGACGGCGGCGAGAAGAATGCCTTGATGAACCCCTCGCGCACTTGCTCGAAATCGGCATAGACCGCGCGGTAGCGCGCGGCGTCCTTCAGCGAATAGGCGGCGATCGAGGCGCAGGTCTTGTCGATCGACTTGTGGATGACGATGCCGGGGCCGCCATTCTTGTCGGGGTGTCCGGTGATGTGATCGGCCGGCTCGATATAGGTGAGCCCGAGCGCCTCGAGTTCGGGGCGCATTTCCTGGAAGTCGGGATTGCATTGGATCCAGACATGCGATGAGCCGTAGAGGTCGTGCTTGAACCCCGGCAGGGTGACTTCGCGCGTGACGGCACCGCCACCGACCCAGGGATTGCGCTCGACGACGCACACGCTCAGCCCCTTGCGCGCCAATGTCGCCGCGCAGGCCAGGCCGTTCACACCGCCGCCGGCAACAACGACATCAAACTCCGCCATATCCGGTCAATCCCTTTGCCGCCTTGTTCGGACAGGACCGTATCGCGGCGATCGCGGCATGAAAAATTAGCGGAAGTGGGGCGACGGATTAGGAAAAGTCATCTGCGGACCGGGGTCATTCGCGCCTATCCTTGGCGATCATGACGTAAAGCCGCGAACGCATGCGTGGTCGCAGCAACAGGGGAGAGAGCGTGCGATCCATCCTTATCAGCGGCGCCTCGCAGGGGCTCGGCGCGGCACTGGCAAGCGCGTTTGCATACCGCGGCGACCGCGTCTTCAGCGGGGTCGCCGTGCCGCGCGAAGGAATGCCCGGCGACGTCGAACTCAACGTGCGCTCGCCCGAAAGCGTGAGCAAGGCGGTCGACCAGATTGCCCGGGCCGCCGGCGGTATCGATATCGTTATCAACAGCGCCGCCATGCAGTTGCACGGTCCGCTCGCGACGCTGGACCAGGATGCGTTCAAGGAAACGCTCGACGTCAACCTGCTCGGTGCCTGGCGGCTAAGCAAGGCAGCCCTGCCGCACCTTCGCCCAGGCGGCACGATCGCCATGATCTCCTCGCTCTCCGCGCTAGTCGGACTGCCGGATGAGGGCGCATACGCGGCCAGCAAGTTCGCGCTCGAGGGGATGAGCCAAAGCCTTGCTGGGGAAATCGCGCCGCTTGGCTTTCGCGTGCTCGTATTCGAGTCCGGCCGGGTCGACCGGGAATTCCCCGGCGCAAGCGGCGGCGAGGCACCCGAGACGGTCGCCGAGGAAATCGCCGCGCTGATCGACCGTCGCGACACACCGTTTCGCAATCCGATCGGTTTGATGGCGCGCGAGATCATCGCAGCGCTCGGTGTCGACGACGGGACGCGGGCCGCCATGGTGGCGCAAGGAGTGGCGCGACGCGGCACAGTCGGGCACCAAGCCTGAAGGGGCGGCCGGCAATGACCGGCCGAGAGGGGATCAAGATGGCTATCGCACCTGACAATTACCCTGCGCTTCTCGCCATATTGCTGGGCCTCGCCTGGCTTGGCTTCTGGAGCGAGCGCAATCCGATCGCGTGCCGGATTCCAGGTGTCGTCTGGATCCTCGGCGGTGGGACGTTGCTGTCCAACTTCGGATTCATCCCGCACGCCTCGCCGCTCTACGGGGCGATCGGCGGCTATATCATGCCGATCGCCATCCCCTTGCTGCTCTACAAGGCGACCTTCGGGAAGATCCTGGGCGAAAGCGGACGCGTACTGCCGCTCTTCTTCATCGGGGCGATCGGCGTCTGCCTCGGCGCGCTGATCGCCGCACACCTTCCGGGCGTGGGTCCCCATGCCCCGCATGTCGCGGCCACTTATGCCGCCGCCTGGATCGGTGGCATGACCGACATGGTGGCGATGGCCGAGATCACCGGCCTGCCGAAGGACGAATTCGCCGTTGCGGTGAGCGCGAGCGCGCCCGTCAGCATCATCGGACTGATGATCCTCGTCTCGCTCCCCAATATTCCCATCGTCCGGCGCCTAATCCCTTCGCCCATCGCGGATGTTCAATCCGGCCCGCAGGAGGCTGGCAGCGAGTCGGCTAAACCCGAACTCAACGTCGCGCATATGGCCGGTGGCCTCGCTCTAAGCGCAGCCATTTGCTGGGCGGCCCTGGCCCTCACCCGGATCACCGGCCACGAGAATTACAGCCTGTTCGTCGTCACGCTGATCACCGTCGTCCTTGCGAACATCGCCCCCGGCCCGATGCGCGCGCTCAAGGGCGACTTCGAGCTCGGCATGTTCATCATGTACCTGTTCTTCGCGATGATCGGCGCAGGCACCGACATGACGGCGTTCCTCACCGCCGCGCCAATCTACTTCGTGCTCGGCCTGGTGGTGATCCTCGTCCATATCGTCGTGGTGTTGGTTGCCGCCCGGTTACTGCGCGCCGATCTGGCCGAGGCGGTCATAGGGTCGGGCGCCAACATCGTCGGCGCGGCCGCCGCCGCCGGCATCGCCACTTCGAAGGGATGGAAGTCGCTGGTCACCCCAGCAATCGCGACCGGCATGCTGGGCAAGGCGATCGCCAATTTCTTTGGCGTCGCGGTATTCCATCTCCTGTCGTGACGGAGGTCGCTGACGGTCCGTCGATCACGGAACAGCTCGCGCTGCTGCGCGAGCCGCTGCGTTTTCCGCCGATCGAGATTTTCCCGTTCGGCGACGACCATGTCGACGCCCTGCGGCAATCCTGCGCGGCTGATCCCGATATCTGGACCATCTACCCGGTGTGCATGACGGGCGAGCATTTCGCGCGGACCCTTGCGATGCTCCGCGGGTTCGAGCGATGGGCCATGATGGCGATTTGCCGGGAAGGCGGGACGCTCGGCATGTCGAGCTTCATCCTGCCCACGACCGGCGACCATCTCGAGATCGGGGCGACCTTCATCGACCCGTCGCTGCGCGGAACCGGGTGCAATCGGATCGTCAAGCAGTTGATGATCGATCGCGCCTTTGCGCTCGGCTATGAGGCTGTCGAATTCAAGGTCGACACGCGCAACGCGCGCTCGATGCGAGCGGTTGAAAAGCTCGGCGCAACCCTCGTGACGGTGCGCCATCGCGACATGACGACATGGACCGGCCATTGTCGCGACACCGCGGTCTACCGCCTCGATAAGATGGCCTGGCAGACCAGGCGGCCTTAGCCGCGGCCCACCTCAGGACAGGTTCGCATAAGCCGGGCGATCCAATCCCGCGCTTTTTGGAATCCACCGTTACGCGCGGGACCACGACCGGTCGCCGTCCAACTCCGCTCGATCCACCGCGAGCCGTCGCGCGAGCGCCGCTCATCCGTGGTCGGGGCGAGCGCTTTCACTCGCTCCTGTATTAGGCAACCCGCGCGCTCGCTGACGCCTTCTCCAAGGTCGCCAAGACGCGCGCGGCAGGCAAAAAAGAGGCCCGCCCCGGGAAGGGAGACGGGCCTCAGGGGAGAGAACCTATGCGTTACAGCAGGGGAAACTCAGAACTCCGACGTCCAGTGGATCGCCCAGGTCCGCGGATTGTAGGTGAGCTGCGGGCCGACAAAGCTGAACCCCTCGACCGCGGTATAATATTTGCGGTTGAGCAGGTTGTTGACGGTGAAGATCAGCCGGTTCTTGCCCCAGGTCTGCGACAGACGGAGGTTGAACAAGCTGATCGGCGCGACGCTTCCGGGGAACGTCTGGACCGCCTGCTCGACCACGCCCAGGGACGTACCACTGCGATAGCTCCAGTTGAGCCCGATCGAGCTTTCGCCTCCAAGGGCATGGAACGTCTCGTCGATATTGGCCGAGGCCGTCCAGGGCGGCGCATTGCCGATCCTGATACCGGCAAGGTTGGTCTGGGTGCCGTTGATCAGCCCGGATCCACGCACATATTTCGCGTCGAGGTAACCAACCGAACCGCCGATCGTCAGCCCACCGAATGGCCGGGCGGTAGCGGAAAGCTCGAACCCGCGCGACCGCGCCCTTGGCAGGTTGGTGACTGTATCGACCTGGAACTGCTGCTTGCACGTGGACAGGTCGAGCGAGGCGGTCACCGGCACGAGCGCTCCCGACGGCAGCTGACATAGTCCCTGCCGCACGAGGAACTGATAGTCCTTCCATTCCATGTCGAAGACGGCGGCCTGGACGAGCAGCTTGCGATCCAACAGATAGGCGTTGCCGCCGATCTCGAAGTTCCACAGCTTCTCGGTGCCGAAGGTGGAGGACCCGCCGATGCCGCTGTCCGGATTTGCCTGGCCGCCGGCCGGCTTGTAGCCCTTCGACACGCTGGCATAGATCGATGTGCCGCCATTGGGCTTCCAGTTGAGCGCGATGCGCGGCGAGAAATCGTGCGCGCTGCCCTCCGCGAAACGGCCGGTCAGCTGCTCGTATCGGCCGCCGGTCACGACATAGGCACCGCGGCCGGCATCCCAATATTGCGGCAGGCCGCCGCGATCGGCGAGGAGCTGTTGTGCGGGCGTGAGCACGCACGGCCCGTTGCCGGCCGCCACCTGCGAGGTGTCGAGCGGCTCGCCCGGCAAGCGGCGGGCGCACGCTGCGTAGACATTGCTCCAGCGATTCACGCCCTTGTCGTACGAGTAGCGTCCGCCAACGATGATCTAGAGCTGTGGCGTGACTTGCCATTCGACGTTGGCAAAGGCAGCCCAGCCGTTGACGGTGTTCTGGATCTCGTTCTCGTTCGCCTTGTCGCCCGGTGCCCAGGGGCCAAGAACCTGTTCGATCAGGATCTGGTTGATGGCGTCAAAATGCTCGCGATAGACAATCCCGCCGACCGTCCAGTCGATCGGGCTGCTCTTTCCGATCGACGACAGGCGCCCTTCAACGCTCCAGGAATTGGTCTTGAACTTGCCGAGCCGGTTGATGGCGTTGATCCCTGACCGGTCGAGGTCGAGGAACTGGTCCTGGTTGGACTGCGAATAGCCGGCGATCGCCGTGAGTGCGATGGCGTCGCTGAGCTCGCGGTAGACCTTGCCGATCACCAATGTGGTGCGGTTGTCGGTATGGTCAGGCGTGTCCTGGTAGACATAGCGTTCGTTGTTGGGGAAGGCCGAGACCGGCTTTCCGCCAAGCTGCGGGCGCGTCCCGCCGGGGCCGGCCGCGACCCAGTCGGTGAACACGCCGTTGGGATTGTAGCAACCGATGCCGCCGAGCAATTGCGGCGTCGCCAGATTGTACGGCAACCCGAACGCGCCCTGGTTGATGCAGCTCGAGAGCTTGGGCTGAATGCCTGAATTGTCGAGCGTGTAATTCGCCTCGAAATCGATCGTCGTGCGCGCGTCGGGCCGCCAGCGCAGCTGGCCGCGCGCATTGAGATATTGCGCGTCGGAACCACCCCCGGCCGGGCCGAGGTTGCGGATCGGTCCCTGGGTCGTCGAGCCGTTGATCGAGACGCGGGCCGCCAGGCCCTCGGCGATCTTGCCGTTGATGACACCGCCAAGGTCATAGGTGTTGAAGCGGCCGATCCCGGCATCCACGCGTCCGTAGAATTCCTCGGTCGGCTTCTTGGTGCGGATGTTGATCGCTCCGCCTTCGGAATTGCGTCCGAAGAACACGCCCTGGGGTCCGCGCAGGATTTCCACCGCTTCGACGTCATAGATGTCGGGGTTGGCCTGGCCGGACGCGAGCGTACCGGCGGCGAACTCGTCGACATAGGTGGTGAACGCGCTCTGGGTAAGGACCTTTTCGCTGCTCTTCAGGTCGGAGATACCGCGAATGGCGATCACCACTTCGCGCGCGCCGTTGCGGCCGCCCTGCTGGAAGGAGACGTTCGGTGTCTGCAGCAGATAGTCCTTGGCATCGTTATATTGCGCGGCCTCGATTGCCTTGGAATCGAACACGGTCGCGCTGACGGGGACATCGAGAATGGTCTGGCTGCGGCGTTGGGCGGTAACGATGATATCGCTGCCCAGATCGCCCTGATCCGTAGCCGTGGAAGGCTGGGGCTTGTCCTGCGGCGCGGCCTGCGCTTGCGCCCTGTCGGCCACCGCGGGTTGCTCCTGAGCGATGGCCGGAGACCCGATAGCGACAGCCAACACCCACAGGGCGACAGCCGTGCCCGTCTTGCCTGGGCGCGAGCGACCCCTTGCCTCGAATGATACTCTTTCCATGACACCCCTCCCTGGGCTGAATTGTCTCAGTCCTCACCCCCTTCCCATTTCGCCATCGCCCCGTACTCGCGTCACTGACGCCAGCACGATGGATATTTCCGAACTGAGCTCCGGGTTAAGGAGGTCCGGAAACTCAAGCACCGTCCCGCCACCCACAATCGAGTAAAATTCATTCAGCGGATTATCTCACCTAATGGGCGCCTCCTCACGGACGGTTCTATCGCAGCGCGCCTATTAGCTAGAGTTATCTTCCGACTTAGCAGCATTTGATTGTCGGTATTGAGCCCGCTCCTAGGTTCTCCCGCTCCACCCGGCTCGATCCGAAGACCGAGGGGTAGATGAACATCAGGGGAGCGGGTCATGCGCATCAGAACGCTTTTGGCAACGGCAACGAGCATCGTCGCGCTCGCGGCAAGCAGGCCGGCCCATGCCGACGAGGCGCGACTGATGCGCTATCCCGATATCGCCGGGGACCGCATCACGTTCGTCTATGGCGACAAGCTCTGGATCGCCGACACGTCGGGTGCCAACGCGCATGAAGTGCCGAGCACCGGCACGCAGCTCAGCCGGCCGCACTTCTCGCCGGATGGCAAGCGGATCGCCTTTTCAGCGAGCGTCGACGGCAATGTCGATGTCTATGTCGTCACCCCTGGCGAGACCACGGCACCGCGGCGGCTGACCCATCACCCCGCGATCGACCTGGTCGTTGATTGGGATCCGAGCGGCCAGAACGTGCTGTTCGCCTCGACCATGACGAGCCCGCGCGCGACCTACGACCAGTTGCAACTCGTTCCCGCGAGCGGCGGCCTCCCGGTCCGCGTGCCGCTGCCGTACGGCGAAACCGCAACCTACACCGAGGACGGTGCCAAGCTGCTGTTCACGTACAAGCGCGATTTTCAGGAGGAAGCCTGGAAGCGTTATTATGGCGGGCGGGCGCCCGACATCTGGTCGTTTGACCTCAAGACCGGGCAAACGACCCGACTGACCGACAGCCCGGCGTCGGACTCGATGCCGATGCGGGTCGATGGCCGAACCTACTTCCTGTCGGAGCGCGGCAGTGCGGGCCGATCGAACATCTGGGCGCTCGACGCGCGGGCGGGGGCGCCCGTTGAACTGACGCATTTTGTCGACACCGACGTGCGGCGCCCGGCAACCGATGGCAGGCGCATCATCTACGAGGTCGATGGCCGCCTGGAGATTCTCGATCCGGCGACCGGCAAGACGTCACCGGTCCACATCGCGATAGACCGCTCGAAGGTCGAGCCACCGGCCAAGCCAATCCCGGTCGGCGATCGCATGGTCAATGCCGCGCTGGCGAGCGACGGCGCTGTCGTGCTCGAGGCCTGGGGCGATATCTTCGCCTACGATGCGGCGGGCACCGCGGCGGTGGACCTTACCCCGGCCAGCTCCGGCAGCGCGGAGCGGTTCCCGCGGCCAAACGCCAATGGCGATATCGCCTTCCTGAGCGACCGGGACGGGGAATACGCTCTTTACGTTCGCATGAAAAAGGGCGGCGGTGTCCGCAAGATCGCCGACTTCGGCCCGGGGTTGCGCTACAGCCCTTTCTGGTCGCCCGACGGACGCTTCATCGCACTGTACGATTATCAGGAAGTGCTGTGGGTGGTCGATGTCGCGACCGGTGAAAAGACGCGCATCGATCAGGGGAAGTGGTGGTATCACACCGACCTTCTCGATCAGCGCGTGGCCTGGTCACCCGATAGTCGCTGGATCGCTTATTCGCGCGGCCTCGACAATCGCAACAACGCGATCTTTGTCTACGATGTCCGCGCGCGCCAGGGCCACCAGCTGACGTCGGGCGCGTTCAACGACTTCAGCCCGGTATTCGATGCCAGCGGCAATTACCTGCTCGCGCTCTCCAGCCGAAAATTCGACCCGACCTTCGGCGACGGCAATATCGACAACACCTGGACCTATGCGCCAAATACCGTCGTCAGCGTGCTGCCGCTGACGGCGGCAGCGCGCGCGCCCGGCCGGCCTGGCTGGTCGATGCCGGCAAGCCGCTCGGCGATCGATATCGACTTCGACGGTTTCGAGAGCCGTCTCGCGCTGCTCGACGTGCGGCCCGGCGATCTCAGCGCGCTGCAGGCGGTACCCGGCGGCTTCGTCGTGCTGCGCCAGGGGTCGGGACCGGATGCCAAGAACGTCCTCGAACGCTACCGCCTCGGCAAATCCGAGGGCAGGCCGCTCCAGACTGAGGCCAAGCTCACGATCGCCGATGGCGACGGCGTGCGCCTGCTGACCAGGGTCGACACCAAATTGAGCGTGATCGACCTGAGCGACGACACGCTGCGCAAGCTCGACGACAACAGGCTCGTCGCCACCGTCGACCGCCGCGCCGAATATCAGCAGATCTTCAACGACGCGTGGCGCTACGGCCGCGACTTCTATTACGACCCCGGCATGAACGGCGCCGATTGGGTCGCCGCGCGCAAGAAGCTCGGCGCGCTGGTGCCCTATGCGGTGATCGACGACGACGCGACGTTCATCGTGCGCGAGCTGATGGGCGAGCTCAACGGCGGCCATGTTTATGCATCGGCAACCGCCCCCCGGCCGCGCAGCGATGCGCAGAATGTCGGCATGCTTGGAGTCGACTTCGAAGCGGCCGGCGGCCGCTACCGGATCGCCAAGATCTATCGAACCGGATCGCGTGCCTATGACGTGCGCTCGCCGCTCGACGATGCTTCGCTTGGCGTCCACGAGGGGGATTTCCTGCTTTCGGTCAACGGCAAGGCCCTGGACACCGGCACCGACCCCTGGGCTGCGTTCACAGGTCTGGCCGGCAAGGAGGTAAACCTCGAGATCGCAAGCGGATCGGCAGACGGTCCAAAGCGCGAGATCACCGTGAAGGCGCTGTCGAGCGAGCGTAAGCTGCGCGAGCTCGCCTGGGTGGAAGAGAACCGCCGGAAGGTGGACGCGGCGAGCGGTGGGCGCGTGGGCTATATCTACGTCCCGAACACCGGGGCCGAAGGCCAGAACGAGCTGATGATCCAGTATCGCTCGCAGTTCGCCAAGGACGCGCTGATCGTCGATGAGCGGTTCAATACCGGCGGCGCGCTGGGCGATCGGATGATCGAACTGCTCAACCGCCCGCCGCTCGTCATGTTCCGCGCGCGCAACAGCAGCGACTATCCCCTTCCCGAACTCGCGCATCGCGGCCCCAAGGCGATGCTGTCGAACGGCTGGAGTTACTCCGGCGGCGATGGTTTCCCGCTATTGTTCAAGACGGCCAAGCTGGGGCCGCTGATCGGAACGCGGACGTGGGGGGGATTGATCGGCCCCGCATTGTCGCTGCCGCTGGTCAATGGCGGTTTTATCTCGGCCGCGCCGCAGCGGGTCTATCGCGTCGACGGTCAGTGGGCCGAGGGCAATGAAGGCGTTCATCCCACGGTCGAGGTGGACAACGATCCCGGCGATCTGGCGCGCGGCATCGACATGCAACTCGATACCGCGATCCGCATGATGGTCGAGGCGGCCAAGCCGCTCACCCCGATCAAGCCGCCGCCATTTCAGACGCCCGGCGAGTGGAATCCAGCAAAGCGGGAGAAGAAGTGATGACAAGGCGTCTGATGCTGCCGCTGCTCGCGGCCGCCGCCATGCTCGTGCCGATCGGCGCGCATTTTGCGGCCGCCCAGACCAGCGCACCCTCGCCCGTCCCGGCCGCCACCAGCGAGGTGACCGCAATCCATGCCGGCTGGCTGCTGACGGTGGCGGGGAAGCCACCGCTCAAGGACGCGACGATCATCGTGCGGGACGGACGGATCGCCAGCATCGAGAGCGGCTTCGTCACGCCCGTCGCGGGCGCCGGTGAGGAGGTCAAGACCGTTGAGTTGCGCGACGCCTATGTCCTGCCGGGGCTGATGGATGTGCACGTCCACCTTTCGACACCGACCGGCGACGACAAGCCATTACGCCTGCGCGGGGTCTCCGACGAACTCGGCGCGACCACCGGGGCACAGCGCGAGGACGTCACCGAACTGGTCGACGCGATGCAGAATGCCCGCAAGACGTTGATGGCGGGCTACACCACCGTGCGCGACCTCGGCAGCACCGGCTGGCACATCGCGGCGCTCCGCGACGCGGTCAATGCGGGGCGCCTGCCCGGCCCTCGGATCTTCGCGGCCATGAACATCATCCATCCTGGATCCGATGAGGACCCTGGCGCTTGCAGCGGCGTGGAGAGTTGCATCCGCGCAACACGCCGGCAGATCGACATGGGCGCAGATGTCATCAAGGTCTACGCCTCGTGCAGCGGCAGCAAGCCGTGCGGTCGACAGGACGCGCCCGGTACCTTCCTTCCGGAAGAGCTGAAGGCGATCGTCGATACCGCGCATACGCGCGGCCTGCGCGTCGCGGCGCACGCGCACAGCGAAGCGGCGATCCGCGAAGCCTTGCTTGCCGGCGTCGACTCGATCGAGCACGGCTCCTACACGCCTCCCGACGCGATCCCGCTGTTCCTTGCCCGCGGCGCCTTCCTCGTCCCGACGCTCTCGGTGCAGGACAATATCCGCCGCGACATCAAGACCGCCAAGGGCGACATGCGCGCCGTGATGGCGAACTTCCTCGCCAATCACGGACCGCGGATGATGGCCGCCTACCGCGCCGGTGTGAAAATCGCCGCCGGGTCCGACGCGGGTGTCGCGATCCACGGCAACAACGCCCACGAACTCGAATTCTACGTCCTTGCCGGGATGCCGTCGAGCGATGCGATCAAGGCGGCGACAGTCAACGCCGCCGCGTTGCTCAATCGCACCAAGGACCTGGGCACGATCGAACCCGGCAAGATCGCCGATATCATCGCGGTTCGCGCCAATCCGGTTTCGGACATCACGGCACTCCGCCTGGTGCGTTTCGTGATGAAGGAGGGCGTCGTCTATCGCAACGATACGGGCGCGGCGCCGCCCTTGCCCGCACCGGCCGCGCCGTGACGCTCGTCGCCCGTCATCGGTCGATCTTCGTCACGCCGTATCCGTCGACGATAAGCGAAGGGCTCCGCGTCGCCGTCAAGGACGTCCTCGACATGCAGGGCGAAGTCACGACGTGCGGATCGCGCGCGCTGGCAGCGAGCTCACCGGCTGAGGATGATGCCGAGGTGGTTCGGCGCCTCAAGGCCGCCGGGTGCGCGCTGGTGGGGCGCACCAGCCTGCACGAACTGGCTTATGGGGTGACGGGCGTGAACGCGTGGACCGGCACGCCGATCAACCCCTGCTATCCGCAGCTCATCCCCGGCGGCTCGTCGAGCGGCTCCGCGGCCGCGGTCGCCGCGGGACTGGCGGATTTTTCGATCGGTACCGATACCGGCGGATCGATCCGGCTCCCGGCGGCGTGTTGCGGCATTGTCGGGTTCAAGCCGACGTTCGGGCGCGTGAGCCGCGTCGGCGCGACACCGGCGCAAAGTTCGCTCGACTGCGTCGGACCCTTCGCCCGAAGCGTCGCGATGATCGAACAAGCGATGGCGATTATCGCGCGTGACTGGTCGCCTGCGACGCCGACATCCCGTCGGCTGGGGTGGGCGGATGCGGGTTCGGATCCTGGGCTGTCCCGCCAACTGAGGCAGGGTGTCGACGAATCGTTCGAGACGGTGCCCTTGCCGTTGACCGGGCTTGCCGCCGCCATGACCGCTGGACTGGCGATCATCGGTCGGGAAAACTTCCTGGCGTTCGGCCCTCTGCTGGAATCGAACCTCCTCGGGCCGGACGTGCACGAACGCCTGTCGCGCGCGGCCCGCATTACCGATGAGGAGATTGCGCAGGCGGAGGTCGTCCGCACGCGCTTCACCGATCAGGTCGATGCAGCGCTCGATCTTGTCGAAGCGCTGGCAATGCCCGCCCTGCCCGGCACGCCCCCGACACTCCGCGAAGCCGCCGATCCGGCGCAGGTCGTCCAGCTGACGGCAAATTGTCGCCCGTTCAATCTTTCAGGACACCCGGCCCTCGTGCTGCCGATGGGGGAGCATCAGGGACGCCCGGTCGCGCTGCAGCTCGTCGGGCGTCGTGGCGAGGACGAACATCTTTGCGCGCTCGCCCGCGAGCTCCCTCTCTTCTTTTCCGGAGACCATCAATGACCGACAATTCGTTGCAATCGCTGTTGGGCGATCTGCGGACGCGCCGACGCGAATTGCACCGGCTCGGCCATATCCCGCAGGATATCGTCGAACGGTTTCAACAGATCGGCCTCTACCGCGCGTTCGTACCGGAGAAATTCGGCGGAAGCGGCATGTCGCCGACGGAGTTCCTGCGCTTGATCGAGATGATCTCGGCGGCCGATGGCTCCGCTGGGTGGGTGGCGAGCTTCGGCTTTGCGAGCAAATATCTCTCGTCTCTTCCCATAGCGACCCTCGCCGAAATCTATGCCGAAGGACCTGACGTGGTCTTTGCCGGCGCGGTCTTTCCGCCCCAGACCGCAGTCAAGGCCGATGGCGGCTATCGCATCAACGGGCGCTGGGGATTCGGTTCGGGGTCGCTGGGCTCGTCGCTGATCGGCGTCGGCATCAAGATCGAAGGCGAACAAGGCGGTCTCCCGCGGATGGCGGTCATGCCACGCGAGCAGGTCCGGATCGAAGAGAATTGGGACGTCATGGGGATGTTCGCCACCGGAAGCCACGACGTGGTGGTCGAGGACGTGCTGGTGTCCGAACATTATACGCTGATCCGCGGGGGTGCACCGTCGATCGATACGCCCGCCTATCGCTATCCGACGATGGCAATGGCCGCCCAGGTGCTCGCGATCGTCGGCGCCGGGATTGCGCGCGAAGCGATCGACGAAGTGGTCCGGCTGGGTACAAAGCAGTCGATCACCGGCGCGCCGACGATGGCCGATCGCCCGGCGGTGCAAACCGCGGTCGCGCAGATGGAGGCGCAGCTCAACGCCGCGCGGGCCTGGTTCTACGAGGAAACCGAACGCACCTGGGAAGCGGCGCAGGCCGGCGGGGAGATTTCCCAGCGCCAGGCCGCCACCTTGCGCATCGCCGCGACACATATCGCCAGGACCGGTGCCGACGTGACGCGACGCGCCTTCGAATTGTCGGGCACGACCGGGATATTCAACACGCACCCGCTGTCGCGCCTTCTGATGGACGCGCTCGTCGTGGCGCAGCACGCCTTCCTCAACGACGGCACCTGGCAATCGGGCGGCGCGGTGCTGCTCGGTAAGACCCCGCCCCCCGGCTATCCCTGACCCTTTGTCGAGAGCAGACTTATGAACGATACGAAACCAGCGATCCGCGCATTGTTCTGTTGCGCCGTCCTGCAGAATTTCTTCGACCTGCCGAGTTCGGATATCCCGGCCATTCTCAAGGCGACGGGGCGCATCTTGCGGCAGATCCGCGACATGCCTGGCGTCGAGGTCCTTGGGACGTTCGACGACGACGAAACCATGGTGGGCACCTCGCCCAACGGCTGGCCCTGGACGTTCTACATCCTGGCAGACGTTCCCGACCGGGCAAGCGCGGTTGCGATCTGCAATCTATTCCGCAGCACGGAGATCGGCGAACACCGGCTGTGGCGCTACATGCGGGTCGAGGCACGGCTCGGTCGCGAACTGGTCATGCCCGAATGAACGACTTCGCCCTCCTCGCGAGGATCGATCGGCTCGAGGCGGAGAGCGCGATCAGGAGGCTCGTGGCCAGCTATTTTCGGATTTGCGACGATCTCGGCCCGGACACGCCCCTCGATGAACTCGGCGAGCTGTTCGAGCCTGACGCCATCTGGGAGGGCAAGGGACGCTATGCTGCGGCATTCGGGGCCTTGAAGGGTCGCGCGGCGATCGTCGAGATGATCCGGGGCTATTGTGGTCCCGAGCCGCATTTCGCGATGACCGCCCATTTCTGCACGAGCGAGGACATCGAAGTCGACGGCGACGAGGCTCGCGGCCGCTGGCTGATGCTGCAGACGACAACCTATGCCGATGGCCGCGCCGATCTTCGCAGCGCCCGGTTGGACATCCAGTTCGCCAGCGCTCGCCGAGTGTGGCGCATCCGACGCTTCACAACCGAAAACATCTTCGCGCGCCGTGTCGATCACTGGAGCGACGCCGCGCCGATTCCCGTCCCTACCGACCGCCATGCCGGAGCAGCACGATGACCGATATCGACTATGGCGCGCTCGTGAAACCCGATCGGGTGCACAGCTCGCTCTACCAGGACCCAGCGCTCTTTGACGAGGAGCTCGAGCGGATCTTCTACAAGAGTTGGGTCTGGGTGGCCCATGCCAGCGAAATTCCCAACCCGAACGATTTCATCACGACCCATATCGGGCCGCAACCGGTGATCGTGAACCGCGACCGCGCCGGCACCGTGCGCGTGATGGTCAATCGCTGCCGCCACCGGGCCGCCACCGTTTGCGAGAAGCGACGCGGCAATTCGCCGGGGTTCGTCTGTCCCTATCATGCCTGGACCTACGCTACCGACGGGAGCCTGAAGGGCGTCCCGATGCCCAAGGGCTACAAGGATTTCGACAAGAAGGAGTTCGGTCTCGTCCAGCTGCGGGTCGATCAATATAACGGCATGATCTTCGCGACCTTCGATGCCGACGCGCCGTCGCTCGACGACTTTCTCGGTGCCGCGAAACCGTGGATCGACCTGTTCATGAAACAGGGCGGCGGCTTCCCGGTAAAGGTGCTTGGCGAGCATAAGTTCACGTTCCCGGGCAACTGGAAGATCCAGCTTGAGAACACGACCGACGCTTACCATTTCCCCATCGTCCATAAGAGCTTCCTGACCTCACTGGACGGCGCGACCGAGGAACTGTTCTCGTTCATGGACGCCGGCGGATACGTCCAGAACCTGGGCAACGGCCACTCGGTGATGGTAATGATCCCTGAGCTGGTCGATCTCGAGGACAATCTCGACGCCGATATCCCTGATCGTTTCGCCGCGATCGCGGAGGAGTTGCGCAAGACGCTCGACGAGCAAGCGGTGCGCCGCGTGGTCCGGGCGATCGGCGGCACCGGGTTCAATCTCAACATGTTTCCCAACATCGCCTGCTCGATGGCCTTCTTCCGTGTCCTGCGCCCGCTCGCGGTCGACAAGACCGAGATCCGCCATGTGGCGATCGGGATGGATGGCGCACCCGATATCGCCAACCAGGCGCGCATGCGGCTGCATGAGCATTTCCAGGGTCCGATGGGGTTCGGCACGCCCGACGACGCCGAGGCGTGGGAGCGGGTCCAGCGCGGCGCCTCGGGTCCCGGTGTCTCATGGATCATGGTCAATCGCGGCGAAGACAAGACCGCGGCCAACGCCGGCGACGTGACCGCGGAGACGGGCATGCGCGCCGCCTATCAGATGTGGAAAAGGATGATGACCGCATGAGCGCCGATATCGACCCGATCGTCGAGTTCATCTGGCACGAAGCCGATTTGCTCGACCAAAAGGATTTCGCGGCATGGTTGTCGCTTTGGGACGGCGCCGGCCATTATGTCGTTCCGATCGACCGCGGCCAGATCGATTACGCAAACTGCCTGAACTACGCCTATGACGATGCCGCGATGCGCCGCATGCGCGTCGCGCGGCTGACCAGCGGGGAATCCGTCTCGGCCGCTGCCGCTGGGGTGACCGTCCGGACCGTGTCGCGCTTCCGGCGCCTCGAAGACGGCCCAGGCGGCGAAATCCGGATGCGTTGCGCCCAACATCTTTTCGAGTTCCGCAACGGCAACCAGCGTCTCTATGCGGCGGACGTCACGTATTCGCTGGTGCCGGCGGCGGGCGGCTTCAAGCTTCTCGAGAAAGTCGTCCTACTCGCCAATTCCAGCGACGCGCTCTCCGGGATGACCTTTCTGCCATGAACGTCCCCGCCCATCATGACGTGGCGATCGTCACCGGCGCCGCGGGCAGCCTGGGCAGGATCATCTGCCGCCATCTTCAAAGCAGTGGGTTTCGTGTGGCCATGGCCGATATCGATGTGGCGCCTCTCGAAGCGATCGTATCGCAGTCTTCCGGCGTCAGCGCGCACGCGCTTGATGTCCGCAAGACCGCGGATTTCGCTCGTGTGATCGAACAGGTTGCAGATACCTGGGGCGGCGTCGGGGTGCTGGTCAACAACGCAGCCGTGATGCGCGCGACACCATTGTTCGATATCACCGCCGAGGAGTTCGACGATGTCGTGGCGGTTACCCTCAAGGGCACCTTTCTCGGGTGTCAGGTCGTTGGCCGTCATATGGCGGATCATGGCTTTGGCCGCATCGTCAACGTCGCGTCGCTCGCCGGGCAGAATGGCGGCGCGGCAACGGGCGCGCACTATGCCGCCGCGAAGGGCGGCATCCTCACGTTGACCAAGGTATTCGCGCGTGACCTTGCCGCGAGCGGCGTCACCGTCAACGCGATCTCGCCTGGCCCACTCGATCTGCCTTCCGTCCGCGATTTGCTACCGGCGGAGAAATTGGCGGCGGTGACCGCCTCTATTCCCATCCGCAGCCTGGGCGATCCGGACTATATCGCCCGCGTCGTGGAAATGCTCGCATTGCCGAGCGCCGCATCAGCGACGGGGGCCACGTTCGACATCAATGGCGGCTTGTATTTGCGCTGATGGTCAACCGAGCGCCACTGCTCGCGTTTCGAGGATTATCGGCGATCAGCCGCGTCCCCGAACTATGAGACGATCGAACCAAATCACGCGTCGGTCGCGGCAGAAACGATATTTAGGCGCTTACCCCCAGCGGGGCGGTCGGCATCGGCGCGGACTAGGCTAAACTGACCACTAGAATATGGAGGGGCGACAATGATCAGTCGAAGGCTGCCGTTATTGACGGCAATTGCCACAGCATTTTTGGCATGTTCAGTATGGGCAGGTGGCGCTCCGCGGCCGGGGACCGCCGGTGGCCAGGCGGCAATCGGGGTGGCGGCCGTGGAAGAGCCGGTTCCGAGCATCATTCACGCGGGTCTGTTGATCGCGGTCCCGGGAAATCCTCCGCTCACAAATCAATCGATCATTATCCGGGCCGGCAGGATCGAGGCGGTCAAGTCAGGGTTTCTTAGCCCGGTCGATATCGGCGACCCTCGAGCCACGGTCATCGACTTGTCGAAGTCGACGGTAATGCCGGGGCTGATCGACGCGCACGTTCATCTGACGATCGGATGGCCGCCCAAGCTTGATCAGGGCGATGCTGATGCCGCGTTGGTTACCGTTGAGAACGCCAGGAAGACACTCGCCGCCGGCTTCACGACGGTTCGCGACCTGGGGGCAACTTCGCGAGCGATATTTGTCGTCCGCGATGCCATCAAGCAGGGCCGGTTCGAGGGGCCACGGATCTTGGCTGCCGGGAATATCATCTCGGTCACCAACGGCCATGGGCACGGCGATATCACGTTGCCTCCAGGCGGCAAATTCGACGCGTTCAACGGATCCGGCATTTGTGACGGGCCCTTTGAATGCCGCAGGGCGGTTCGCTCCCAGATCCAATTCGGTGCCGATGTCATTAAGATCGCGACCACCAAAGGGGGGAACGATCCGCGTACCGCTGCTGCACCGTCCGAGATGATGGACGACGAAATCGCCGCTGCCGTGATGACCGCCCATGCAGCGGGGCTCAAGGTGGCCGCCCACGCCCACAGCACGGCAGGCATCAATGCCGCTCTTCGCGGCGGAGTTGATTCGATCGAGCACGGGAGTTTCCTGGACAGGGACTCGATCGCCTTGTTCAAGAGGAGCGGTGCTTTTCTGGTGCCGACGATGGTTGTCCTCAACAGTCTTCAAGCGGATTACGGAAAATCCACTCTCAAGACGCAGGCAATCACGCGCGCTTTCTTGGACAATATGCCGAATAACATCGGCGCAGCGTACCGGGCCGGCGTCCCGATCGCGTTCGGATCAGATGCCGGCGTCACGCCACACGGCAAGCAAGCACTCGAGTTTCTGTGGTACTGGAAAATCGGTATGACGCCGGGCGACGCGTTGCGGACGGCCACTGTCAACGCCGCCAGGCTTCTTGGGCTTGAAAAGGAAATCGGCACCCTCGAGGTCGGTAAGCAAGCGGATATCATCGCGACCAATGGCAATCCGCTCGAGGATGTTGCGACACTTCAAATCGTCACGTTCGTCATGAGGGCGGGACGGGTGTTCGATGGCCGCAGATGAGTGTTCCGAGCAAGTCCCCGACAGCCGAAGTTCATCCGGGCGCCGGCGGACCGGTGCGCGATCCCGTTTCAGTTCAGCAGGCGATTGGCCCGTAGCCGATCGACCGCAAGATCAATGAACGCGCGGACTTTCGCCGGCGCGTGGCGACCTTGGGGATGGATCACATGGATCGGCAGCGGAGGCTCCTCATAGGCGCTCAGCGCAATCTGGAGTTCCCCTGCGACCAGCGCGGGGGCGATCTGGTAGGCAAGCACCCGGGTCAGCCCCCAGCCCGCCC
>Ga0136846_1235211_pt1 | contig 32600 bp, 30 predicted proteins | sample HopSoiMetagenom2_FD_96841 | JGI IMG/M metagenome (GOLD analysis project Ga0136846, IMG submission 96841) | Grasslands soil microbial communities from Hopland, California, USA - 2 Assembly 2016 (version 4) | ecosystem: Environmental > Terrestrial > Soil > Grasslands | place: USA: Hopland...
ACTCGCGGTCGCGGGATCCGTCCGGGCGGAACCCAATCAGCTCCGCCACCTGGTCGAGCAGGTCCTCCGGGGGACGCGTGTGGTAGTAGAAGGCTGCGGCGCACAGCATGCCACCGGGTCGCAGGACCCGGTGCACCTCGTCGAGCGCACGCTCGCGTCGCTCGATGAAGCCGAAGTTGCAGCCGCCGAGGACATGGGTGAACGTGTCGTCGGGCAGCGGCAGCTCCGCTGCGTCCGCGACCTGGTACGTCAGGGCGGGCGATCCTTTGGCGTAGGCGCGGGCCTGCTCAACGGCGTCTGCTGAGATGTCGATGCCGTGGACGTCGGCGCCTGTGAGCTCATGGGCGGTCCGCCCGGACCAGCCGGTGGAGCAGGCAAGGTCGAGCAGCCGGGAGTCGCCAGTGATGGACGCCATCCGGACCCACTCGTCCACCGTTCGGAAGGCTCCCGGCGGGGTGTTCTGCTGGCCCAGAAAGGCCACGAAATCGGGATAGGCCTTGTCGAGCACGGCTGTGACGCCGGGCTGGGTGCGGTCCGGGGTCACCGGAGTGCGGAGGAACATCTTTGCCCTCCCTTTCAGGTCGGGTCTGAACTGGTTGGCATGGGAAGTGGGCCGCCTTGCGGGGGTGCCGGGTCACAGGACCCGGCACCCCCGCTGTGCGGGTTAGTTCAGGACGCTGCGCTGGCTGCCCTTGACGCGGATGATGCGACGGATCTTCAGGACGATCCTCATGTGTGTCTCCTCATCGGGATTGGGACGCCGGGCCGGACGGCCCGTGTCGCCGTTGCCTGGTGGGCGTTGGTTAGTTCAGGACGCTGCGCTGGCTGCCCTTGACGCGGATGATGCGACGGATCTTGAGAACGATGCTCATGCGTGGTGCACCTCCCTTCGATGTGCTGAGGTGAGCAGGGCGCCGGTGGGCCGGGCTGACGAGGTCAGCGCCGGTCGCCGGTGGTCTGGGGGGACAGGACGAAGGTCAGGAAGTACGGAACCCTGGATGCCTTCGCCCAGATCTCGGGATGGGTGGCGGCGGCCTCGGCCGGTGGCTGCGGCTCGTGCAGCCCGGTGATGTAGAAGCCGGCGCGGAGGATTGCGGCGACGTAGGTCTGCACCGTGCGGTGGTGGGTCGTCATGGCCTCCATGACGATGTCGCCGCCGGGGCCCTCGCGGTGCTTGGTGACGGGACCTTCGGTGAAGTACTGCTCTAGCCGGAGGTCCTCGTACTGCCACTGGCCGCGGACATTTCTGCGGTTCCACGAGGCGCCGTCCTTCACCGGATGGGGCACGGTCACAAGCACGGTCCCGTCGTCCCGTACCGCGCGTCGCAGCTGGGCCAGTACCGGGTCGGGGTCGGCCACATGGTCGAGCACGTTGTTGCATACCACCAGGTCGAACTCGGCCGTGTATTCGGGCAGCCGGTCGCCGGTCACTGTGGTCACCCGGTTGGCAAACTCGGTAGGCAGGGCAACCTGCAACAGTTCGAGCATCCGGGCGGAGCGATCGAAGCCGACGACATTGGCGCCCCGGGCGGCGATCATCCGGACCTGCTCGCCCGTACCGCAGCCGTAGTCCAAAGCCCGCATACCAGGGCCGACGTGAATCAACTCGGCCATCAGGGGGTCCAGGACCACGGAGTTCAACGAGGCCTCGGCCCGATCGGACTCATACAGGTCCTCCAACTCGACCTGCGGCACCGCGCCCTGCCAGCGGGGGTCGGGCTTCTGGTCGCCGCACGCGAGGCAGTCGGCCCGGCGCGGGAAGTGCTCGCTGTGTAGCCGGTAGGAGCGGGAGTCGACCATGAGCCGGGTCCCGGCGGAGCAGCAGTCCCCGCCGAGCAGGGACCGGAGCACCTCGTTGGCGGCCATGGCGGCCACGATGACGTTCAGCGGACCGTAACTACCAGCCTGCATACCCAGGTTGAGGTTGGGGCCAGGAGTCTCACCGGGTTCCAGGTACTGCTCCAGCTCGCCAGAGTGCCGGAAGCACTCATAGCAGGCGGTCGTGCCGGGCAGAACCAGCGGTCCGACAGAGCCGAAGGACTCCAGGTATCCCGCGGCCAGATAACCGAAGGAGTGCTTGCGGGCGGCAGCGTCGATCCACTCGTGGAGTTCGTCAGGACTATCTGCGGAGAGTACGACCAGGTCGCAGTCAGCCAAATGCTCGTCGAACAGCGCCGGACTCGCCGGTTCGGGGACCGTGCTGACTTGCACGGTGGAGTTGAGCCTGCGCAGCCGCTCGGCGGCAACCTCGACCTTGGGCCGGCCGACGGTCTCCTCGTCGTAGAGGAACTGGCGGGTCAGATTGCTCAGTTCGATGTGATCGCCGTCCGTGAGCACGAGATGTCCCACTCCGGCTGCGGCCAGCAGCGTGGCCACATTGCTGCCGATTCCGCCGGTGCCGACGACTCCCACCTTCGCTGAGGCGAGACTGTGCTGCGCCGTACCGGCTGGCAGTCCGGTCATGTCGTAGTAGAGCAGGTGGCGGGCGTAGCGGCTGTCGTCCGGGATCGGGGAACCGACGATGCCAGCCTCGGTGAGCTGGTCGAGCAGGTCCTCGGCCCCTTCTTCGCTAAGTCCGGCGGTGCTGGTCAGATGCGTCACAGCGTTGTCCCGTTTGACGGGTGCGGACAGCAGAGTGATCAGTTCGGCCAGGAAGTCGGGGGCGTCAAGGATCTCGGTGCCGTTGGGCGGCAGATGGCCGATCCTGAGGGTGTTGCCGAGACGGCGGGCTTCTAGATAGGGCTTGAGCTGAAGGGTGTCCATGGCAATGCGTCCTTCGGAGGTCAGGCCGTCAGCAGGCGATATGGCAGGGGGGTCTCAGTGGCGGTGCCGTCGGTGCCGACGGTGACGCGGTGGAGCGTGGTACCGGGTGTCCTGGTCACGACGGTTTCGAGGTGGCCGTCGGTGAACAGGGCGGCCGCGCCGTCGTCAAGCGCCCAGCCGTCGGGCAGTGCCCCGGTCGCGACAGCGGAGACAAAGGCAGCTCCGCGCCCGGGCTCGCTGTCGTAATGCGGGCACAGGCTGCCGGGCAGTAGCCCCAGGCCGTCCCCGAGCGGGGCCAGCGGGCCGAAAGAATCGGTGAGGCAGGTGCTCATCCAGCACGCGGCCCCCGCGCTGATCCCGCAAAGCAGTACCCCTTCCTCGTACGCTTCGCGGAGGATCTCGTCGAGGCGGTGGATGCGCCATACGGCGAGCATGTTCGCGGTGTTGCCGCCGCCGACGTAGACGACGTCCTGCTCCAGCACGAACCGTCGCAGGTCCTCGTGCCGGCGGCGGAACAGTGGTAGGTCCGAGGGCTCGCAGCTCTTGTCGGCGAAGGCGGTGTGGAAGCGGTCCACGTAGCCTGCCGCGTCACCGCTCGCCGTCGGGACGAAGCAGACCCGGGGGCGGTCAGGGCCGCCTGCGGTCCGCGCCGTGGCTATGACAAAGTCGTCGAGCAGGGTGTCGGGATCGTCTGAGAATCCGCCGCCCAGCAGCACAATCCTTCGAGGCCTGGTCATCGCTGGTCGCTCCGGTCCGGTCAGGGGGTCAGTTCGAGTGGGCCGCTGGCGATAGCGGCGTTCGGTCGTCAGTGATGGGGGCGGCGTGGTGCCGGAGCCTGCGGATCTGCGGCACGGCGAGTAGCACCGTTGGCACGGACAGGGCCAGCAGGAGGCTGGCGCCTCGTAGGGTGTGCTGCTGGCCGGCCGCCGCTGCGACGCTGGCGGCGATCAGGTAGCCGAAGGGGCGCAGGCAGGATGAACCGATCCGGTCGAAAGCCGCGACGCGTCCGAGTTTGTCCTGTGGTGTCTCGCGCTGAAGCGTCGTCTCCCAGAAGGCGTCTGCAGCGGCGAATCCCGCCCCGGCCATGGCAGTGGTCGCAAGCAGTATGGGGAGCCAGTCGGTCCAGGTCAGCGCCGCCATCGCTGGAACAGACACGGCCAGCGCCGCTTGCATGGTCAGCAGCGGTCGGGCGGGTTGCAGCCGCAGTGCGAGGAGGCTGCCCAGGAGCGAACCGGCTCCGAACGCGGTAACCAGCGCTCCCCATGCAGCAGGTCCGCCCAGCGTGGCCCCGGCGACGACCGGACCGAGGGTGAAGAAGGCTGCGAAGCACGCCTGGAAGAGCAGGCCCTGCAGGATTCCCGCTACCAGCCAGTTCCGGGAGGACACCTCGTGCCATCCCTCAGCCAGATCCTGCCGCACCCCGCGCGGTCGGCCGCCGGCCGGAGCCGGTACGGGCTCACTCTGCCGAATCCCCAGCAGCAGGCATGCGGACAGTAGGAACGTCACTGCGTCGACCAGCAGTGACCAGCCGGGACCCGCAAACGCCACCACCACCCCTGACACAGCGGGACCCAGCATCCCCGCCCCGTTGCCCACCAGGCCGAGCAGGCCGTTGGCGCGCTGCAGGTCGCCGTCGGGAACGGTCGCCGGTGTTAGTCCGGTCGCGGCAGGCACGAAGAATGCGCTCGCCGAGCCCAGTACGGCCTGCAGTACCATCAGCAGCCACAGCGTGATCTGCCCGGTGAGGACCGCCGCCGCGAGTGCACCCTGCACGACCGCGCAGACCACGTCGCTTGAGACCATGATCCGCGCGCGGGGCAGCCGGTCCGCCCACACTCCTCCGAAGATCAGGAAGATTACGTGTGGCAGGGTTCGAGCGGCCAGGACCAGCCCCAGGGCACCGGCTGTCGGCGAGGACTGGAGCACCGCGAAAGCGACGGCGACCAGAGCCAGTTCAGTGCCGAACCGGGACAAGCCGTGGGCGGCAACCAGCCGTCTGAAGCTGGCGTGCCGAAGCGGGCTGAGCGCAAGTGGTGCTTTCACCGGGTACTCCTCTGTCCGTCGTCGGCGGGGCCGAATTCCCACCACCGCACGGGCGCTTCGCCCAACGACAGCGGTTTGACGAACCGGTGGGCCTCGAAAGGGGACAATGTGATCGACAGGTCGTAAGGTCTGCCGCTGTTCTCGTAGAGATCACGGATACGGCCCCGCACGGCCGGTGAGATGAGACCCCCGCCGCTCGGGCTGACGGCCCGGTCGAAGGCGCGGTCCGGCTGGAAAAGCAGATACGTGTACGGCTCGCCGAAGCCGTGGCGGGAGTGGTCCGGGGGGTAGCAAGGTGCTGTCGTCACGAGAAACATCCGCTCGCCGGCAAAGGTGAAAAACCACCCCTCACGCTCCGGTGACCGCAGGTCGCACCGGCTGGACCCGTCCAGCTCGGCCAGCCCCCGCAGTACCCGACGGGTGGTCGACGCGAGATCCGTCACGGTCGCGCCGTACTCCCCGGGGAGGGTCAGGACGATCCCGTCCACCGGTTCCCGACGAGCGGCCGCAGCGAACCCACGCATTTTCTGGCCCCAGGCTGGCAGGGCATCCTTGATGTCTGGGCCGCTCCACGGCACCGTCCAGATCACCGAACGTTGCGCAAAAACACACTGCGTTCCCTGCATGACGCGCTCGAAGGACTCCGCCTCCGGGCCGGTGACCGGCGACCAGTCTGCGACGTCTGGCCCGGTGGTAATGAGTCCGGCGAAACCAACCGGCGGACCGTTCCTGGCTCCGAGCGTGTCGAGCCGTACGCCGACGCGGTTCAGCAGTGTGCCAAGCGAAGCGCCCCGCAGGGCCGCCCGCTGCCGCAGCGTGAGCCCACTTCCACCCGAGTAGGCGCGGATCAGGTGCTCGATCAACTTCGTATCGGCACGCAGCGCCGCCGCACGGCGGCGCGGGTGAACGGGGATGGAATCCCGGGTTACCCGGTTCCCAATCAACTTCCCCAGTACCGCAGTCGCCTGCCGGGCTGGGGCGAGGAACTCTGCCTCCCCCGCGAGCACCCGATCCGTCGACTGACTGAGCTGGCGGGCTGCGGCCCGTATTCCGAGACCCTCGCCGAGGTTTGGTGGACGGCTCGCGTCCAGACCCGTTCTCACTGCCAGCCGAAGTCGTCGGTTGTGGTCTGGGTCTCGGCGGCTGCCGCCGTCACGTCCGTTGCCTGGGCTGCGACACTCGCCGACGGCTGGGCGTGGGAGTTCGCCGATGGCGAGCACACCATGACCACCGAAGCGGTGGCCAGCAGGATGAAACGAATCATAGCGGCGTCCCTTTCACTTCAGGAGAACGACAGGGCGATTGACTGCCAGAATCTGCCGAGCCTGATTGCCCCCGGCGCCGTGCCTGTGACCTGCAGCTTTCCGTCTGACTAGACCGAAGACAACAGACCTCCTGTGGACGGATCCGTCCTTGGACTGTTCAGTCCATCCACACGTCGCCCACGGGCGGCGCGAGCAGTGGGACCTGGGCGGCCGTCAGTTCCCAGTGCCGCAGGCTCGGCTCCGCCGCGAGCGCCCGGGCGACCACGGCACCTGCGACGCGCTCCGCCTCCTCCAGATACCGGGCGAGAACGTAGACGCCGATTACCGGCTCTGGTTGCGCGTTGGCGTGGAGCACCAGGTGCTCCACGGCCTCCTCCGGGAGGGCATGCTGCCGGACAAGCAGCGCAAGGTCAGACGGTGGCTCGGCGTCCGGGACACGGGATTTGAGGTGCGCGTGAACGAGGTACATGTCTCGACGCTTCCACGGGCACAGCCGACGAGAGCGAATGGTGCGGTGGACACTTCGGGCCTTTGCCTAAAGAGTCCTCTCTGATGTCTGGACTCCGGTCCGGCACCCGGACCACCAGCTCGGATACCGTCGCCAGCACGCCGAAATGATCTCCACGGAGCTATCGTGCGTGCAGCGCGGGAAACACCGCGCACCACGACGTGCTCCTGGGGGACTCGACTCCATGCTGGAACTGCTGGGCCTAGACACGACAACCGAATCCGTCTACCTGGCCATGCTGCAGCAACCTCAGGCAGGGATTACGGAACTCGCGGACAGTCTCGGCCTCGGCGAGGAACAGGTGCGGAGAGCTCTGGACATACTGTCCGAACTCGCGCTGATACGCCCGTCCGTTGACCCCGACGGTGCTCCGGAGGTGGTCAACCCACAGATGGGCCTGGAGGTTCTGCTCTCGCGCCAGCAGGCCGAGTTGGCCGAACAGCAGCGGCGGATCGAGGCATCCCGGGCTGCTGCGGCCCGCCTCATCTCAGAGTACGCCCGGCTCTTCCCCGCCTCGCATCCCGGCGCAGAGCAGCTCGTCGGACCTCATGAAGTCCGGCACCGACTGTCCATGCTGGCGGAGCAAGTCGAACAAGAGGTACTGGCGTTCGCACCAGGCGGACCGCAGACTCAGGAGAACATGAGCGCCTCACGACCGCTTAACCAGCGGCTGCTGGACCGTGGCATCCGTATGCGCACCCTGTATCTGGACAGCGTACGCAGGGACTCGGCGACGGTGGAGCATGCGCATTGGCTGGCGGAGCATGGTGCTGAGGTGCGCACCGTTCCGGCACTTCCTACCCGGATGATCATCATTGACCGTGCCACCGCTGTCATCGCGATCGATGGCGACGACAGCTCCCAGGGAGCGGTGGTGTTGACCGGGGGCGGCACTCTCACCGCCCTGTGCGCCCTTTTCGAGAGCACATGGGCAGCAGGCCAGGCGCTCGGCACTCCGCAGGGACCCGACTCCCACGGTCTCACCCCGCAGTACCGCAGCGCGCTCGAGCTACTCGCCGAAGGGTTCACGGATGAGGCGATTGCCAAACGACTCGGGGTATCGCCGCGTACAGCGCGCCGTATCGCCACGGATCTCATGGACCGGCTGGGCGCCCGGAGCCGCTTCCAGGCTGGGGTACACGCTGCGCGACGCGGCTGGCTACCGAAGGCGTAGGGACCGTCGGTCAAACCTCGACCCAGCAAGATTTGCTGTTGTGTAGTCCATCACCAACCGCCTGGACAACACCGACCGTTCCGTGGGCCGGTGACCGCCGTCAGCCCCCGCTGGCCCTTGTTCCGTCTCTGCCGATCATGTGACTTAAGGTGAGCGCCGTCACAGCAGGGGAAGCGATGGGGAGAGGCGGGCCGGTGGCATTCCTGACCGACGAACAACGCCGCAACTACGGCACGTTCACCGCCGTACCGGACGAGGGGCAGCTGGCCGGCTACTTCCTCCTGGACCGCACCGCGCGGCGGCGGGCGATGGCCTGCCGTGGTGCGAGGTCGCAGCTCGGCTACGCCCTCCAGCTCGGCACCGTACGGTTCCTCGGAACTTTCCTGGACAACCCCGAGGACGCGCCCGCCGAAGTCGTCGAGTACGTCGCCGACCAGCTCGGCCACTCCCCGTCCGTGCTCGCCGGGTACGGCGCCGAGCGCACCCGCCGGGACCACAGAGACGCCATCAAAGACGCCTACGGCTACCGGGATCTGAAGGGCGACGCCTGGTGGAAGCTGGCCCGCTGGCTGTGGGACCGGTGCTGGTCGGGCAACGAGCGCCCCATCGCCCTGTTCGACCTCGTCACCCTGCACCTGGTCGAGAACAAGGTGCTGCTGCCCGGCGCCACCATCCTCGAACGCATGGTCACCTCCATCCGCGAGCACACCAACCGCAAGACCTGGCGCACCCTGGCCGCCCAACCCGACGCCGTCCAGCGCGCCGCCCTGACCGGGCTGCTGCCGGTTGAGGACAGCCGCCGCACCTCCAAGCTGGACCGGCTGCGCCGCTCCCCACGCGACATCACCGGCCCCGGCGCGGGCAAGGCCATCGACCGGTTCATCGAGCTCAACAAACTCGGCGCCTCCGGCTGGGACCTGGCCGCTATCCCCGCCGGCCGCCTGAACGCGCTGTCCCGCTACGCCTCCTCTGTTCGCGCCAAGGCGGTCGCCGACCTCGCCGAACCCCGCAGGACGGCCACACTGGTGGCGTTCGCCGCCGCGATGCGCACCCGCTCCGCGGACGAGGCCATCGAGGTCTTCGACATGCTGATGTCCGACCTGGCCCGCACCTCCGCGAACCTGGCCGCCAAGCAGCGCATGCGCACCCTGGGCGACCTGGACGCCGCCGCCCTGATGCTGCGCGAGGCGTGGATCACCCTCAGCCACTCCGCCGCCGACCCCGAGCAGGACGTCCGCGGCGGCTTCGACCTGCTCGACATCACCGCCATGCACCAGGCCGCCCGCACCGTCGGCGAACTTGCCCGGCCCGAGGCCGAGACCATCGCCGCCGAGCTGACCGCCCGCTACCGCACCATCAACCAGCCCCTGCGGCGCCTGGCCAAACATCTCGGCCTGGAGGGCGTCGAAGAGGCAGGCCCCCTGATGGAGGCTCTGGCGTTCCTGCCGAAGCTGGAGCGGACCCTGGCCAAGAGCCGCCAGAGCGAGCTGTTCCCCTCCGTCCCCACTGGCCACCTCGGACCCACCTGGCAGACCCGGGTGTTCCCGACCGAGGGCGAACACGCCGGCGGCGTTGACAAGCACGCCTGGATCGTGGGCACCGCCGACGCCCTGCGCGGCGCGCTGCGCCGCCACGACGTGTTCGTGCCCGGCCTGGACAAGTGGGGCGACCCCCGCAAGGCCCTGCTCCAGGACGCCGCCTGGGAAAACGCCCGCACCCGAGTGTGCCGCAGCCTCGGCCTGTCCGAAAGGCCCGGGGTCGACCTGCGCCGCTGGTGCCACGAACTCGACGACGACTACCGGCGCCTGGCCGCCGGGCTCGCCAACAACCCGCACGTCCGCATCGAGCAGCGCACCGAGAACGGCAGACTGCGCGACCACCTCGTCCTCACCGGACTGGACAAGCTCACAGAACCGGCCACCCTCAAAGACCTGCGTGAAGCCGTCGACGCTCGCATCCCCACCATCGACCTCCCCGAACTCCTCCTCGAAGTCCATGCCTGGACCGGGTTCCTGAACCACTTCCACCACGTCTCGGAAGCGGGCAGCCGCGCCGAGCATCTGATCGTCTCGCTGGCGGCGGTTCTGGTCAGCGAGGCATGCAACATCGGGATCCAGGCGATGGTCTCCGAGGATGAACCCGGCCGCTCCCGCGACCAGCTGTTCTGGGTCGAGCAGAACTACCTGCGCGCCGAGACCCTCCGCCTCGCCAACGCGGTCCTGGTCGACTACCAGGCCACCCTGCCCATCGTTGGCCACTGGGGCGGCGGCGAACTCGCCTCCGCAGACGGCCTGCGCTTCGCCACCCCGCTGCGGGTACTCAACTCCGGGCCGAACCCGAAGTACTTCGCCGCCCGCGGCATCACGCTCTACAACTACCTCTCCGACCAGTACAGCGGCTTCAACCACATCGTCATCCCCGGCACCCGCCGCGACAGCCTCTACCTGCTCGACGGCATCCTCGACCAGCCGACCTCGCTGAACCCCACCGAGATCGCCACGGACACCGCAGGCGCCTCAGAAATGATCTTCGGGCTGTTCCGGCTCCTGGGATACCAGTTCTCCCCGCGCCTCGCGGACGCCGGACACACCCTGCTCTACCGCACCGACCCGGCCGCCGACTACGGCCCCCTGAACCCGCTCACCGGAGGCCGCATCCGCATGAGCACCATTACCGACCACTGGGACGACCTGCTCCGCCTCGCGGGCTCCCTGCGCGAGGGAACCGTCCGTGCCTCCCAGATCCTGCCCGTCCTCGCCGGCCAGGGCCGCCCCAGTCCGCTCGGCCGCGCGGTCATGCAGATCGGCCGGCTGGACCGCTCCGCCTTCCTCGCCCGCTACTATCACAGCGAACTCTTCCGCCGGAAGATCAACAACCAGCTCAACCGGCAGGAGTCCCGCCACGAACTCGCCCGCCGCATCTTCTACGGCCAGAAAGGCGAACTGCGGCAAAAGTACAAAGAGGGGCAAGAAGATCAGCTATCGGCACTGGGACTCACCCTGAATGCCTGTGTTCTGTGGAACTCGGTGTATATCCAGGAAGCCGTCAACCAGCTCCGCGCCGAGGGCCACCATATCTCCGACGCCGACCTCGCCCGCCTCTCCCCGCTCGGCCACGACCACATCCGCATGATCGGCCGCTACCACTTCCGGCTCTCGCCCGAACTCGCCGCCGGCGAGCTCCGCCCCCTGCGCCCCACGCGGGAGACCGTCGTCAGCTGACCGGCGGGCCGCCCTCAGACTGCCGCTCGGCGAGCAGTCGCCGTACCTGCTCGTGCGAGACCCCGCAGAACACCCCGATCCGCCGCAGCCCCCACCCCTCATCGGCCGCGGACGCCATTGCCTCTACCCGGGCCTCGTCCAACACGCCCACCAGCGCGCCCCGCAGCTCCTCCAGCAGCCGCATCCGTAACGCCGGGGCCAGCCCGTCCAACTGCTGACAAAAGCGCTCCACGTCCGAGCGCAGGAATCCCACCTGCGGGTCACTCGCCTCATCCACGCGCACAGCGAACAGCCAGTTCAGCCAGGGTGTCAAATCATGTGACACCAAACTGCACTCTCTGCGCGGTTCCTACTCGACCCCGTACGTCAGCAGCTCGCTGAACCTCGGCCGCTGGAGCGGGTGGAGGCGGCTGGAGGTGCCAGGGTCCTCCTCGAAGACGACCGGGTCCTCGATCCCGGCCTCGTCCAGGACGAGGTTCTGGCGGTCGGTCGACTGTTGGTCGGTCGAGACCCGCTTGTAGACCAGGTTCGCCACCGAAGGGTCCCCTTCCGTACGGAGGATCGGACCCTATCTGTCGCCAAACCCTGTCAGCAATCACCATCGGATCTGATTGGATTCATGCCGCCGCGAACCCCCGGATTGCACGGGTGCATTGGACGCACAGGCCGCCTGTCGTCATTCGATCGTTTGCGAACACCATTCAGTCGGGCGACGAGGCCGGAGACAGGTGGAATACGGTGGGGCACGAAAGTTCGTGGGCGCCGGTAAAGTCCCCGATCCGGCAGACCCGGCGGGCGGCACGCTGGTGGACATGACGACACCGGCCGACGGCCTCGCGACGCTGGGGGACCTGACCGGCAGTCAGCACCGAAGACCGACCACCCCAACGTGCTGGCCGACAGCGATCGGCAGGGCAGCAGTCCTGCTATCCGTTTCGGCCGTATCTCGGAACTGACCCTCTGGTACGACCGGCCCGAGCCGGTCAGGCCGGTACGGGCCGGTCGTACCAGGCGAGCGCCGCGATCCGCCAGCCCTCCGGGGTGCGGACGAACTGGATGGTCTTGGTCCCGTCGCCCTCGAACGGTTCACTGTCCAGGATCCCGGACTTGCGGTACTCGCAGAACCGCGACGCGATGTCGCCCGCGATCTGTGTCCGCTCGGAGGTCTCCCATTCGGAGAACTCGACCAGCCGGCCCTCGCTCAGCAGTCGCCGGCGCGGCTCGATGAACTCGTCCACGGTGTAGAGCGTGAACTCCGGTCCGGTCTTCACGATCACGCCACCCGGCAGCACCAGCCGGCGGATCCGGGCCACGTCGGCGGTCCTGCCGCCCCGGTTGTCGAAGGCCGCGAACAACTCGGCGGTCAGCGCGTCGATCTCGGTCCTGGACATGCCGTGACGTTAACAGCGGAGGGCTTGAGGAACACCTCCCCCAGGTCCTACCCTCGTGGCAGCGATATCTCTGACTGAGTCAACTATCCCAGCCAGCAGTCCGTCGTCGCCCACGAGGTGGTCATGACCGTCCAGGACATCCGCTCCTTCAACCGCTTCTACACGAACGTCATCGGCGCCCTCGACTACAGCACCCACCTCTACGCCCCCTACACCCTCACCGAGGCCCGCGTCCTGTACGAGCTCGCGCACTCCAGCCGTACCGACGCCGCCGACATCCGTGCCGAACTCTCCCTGGACGCCGGGTACTTGAGCCGTATCCTCAACAAGTTCGAGCAGGCCGAGCTGATCGAGCGGGCACCCTCCGACCGTGATCTCCGGCGGCGGCGCGTCACGCTCACCGGGCGCGGGCGGGAGACCGCCAACCTGCTGAACGAGCGGTCCACGGAGGCCATCGCCACCCTGCTGGCCACCGTGCCGGCCGCCGACCGGCCCCGGCTCACGGAGGCGCTGCACACGGTCCGTTCGCTTCTCTCCGACGGCCGGCCCCCGCGCCACCAGGACGTCGTGCTGCGGGAGCCCGACCCGGGCGACCTCGGCTGGATCGTGCAGCGCAACGCGGCGCTGTACGCGGCGGAGTACGGCTTCAACACCGACTACGAGGGGCTGGTCGCCCGTATCGTCGCCGACTTCGCCGAGGACCACGACCCGCATCTCGAACGGGTGTGGATCGCCGAGCTGGACGGCCGGCCGGTCGGCTGCGTGATGTGCGTACGGGACGAGGCACCCGGCACGGCCCGGCTGCGGCTGCTGCTCGTCGAACCGGAGGCGCGCGGGCTCGGTATCGGTGACCGGCTCGTCGCGTCCGTCGTCGGCTTCGCCCGCGAGGTCGGCTACCGCGAACTCGTCCTGTGGACCAACGACGTACTCACCGCCGCCCGCCGTCTCTACCTGCGCCACGGCTTCGTCCTCGCCACCGAGAAGCCGCACCGCTCGTTCGGCAGGGACCTGACGGGCCAGGACTGGCGACTGGATCTGCACGCGGCGGCGGACAGGTGGGGTGACGGGTAGGGTCCGTGAACATGAAACTGGCGTTCTCCACCCTCGGCGTTCCCGGTCTCCCGCTCCCCGAGGTCCTACGGCTCGCGACCGCCCACGGCTACCACGGCGTCGAACTGCGCACGCACCCCGAAGAACCCGTCCACCTCGATCTCCGGCCCGCCGAACGAGCCGATGTGGCCGCCGAGTTCAAGGCGTCCGGCGTCGAGCTCCTCGGCCTCGCCGGATACGTCCGGGTCGCGGCCCCCGGCGACGACGAACCCGTGCTCACCGAACTGCGCGCCCTCCTCGACCTGGCCCGCGACCTGGGCGCCCCCTTCATCCGCGTGTTCCCGGGCGGCGCCCCCGACCAGAGCCCCGAGGACGCCGAAGCGACGGCGGCCCGGAGGCTCGGGACGGCCGCCGAGTACGCGGCCGACCTCGGCGTACGCATCCTCCTGGAGACCCACGACTCGCATCGCACGGGCGCCGACGCGATCCGTGTCCTGGGCCCGGTCGGTCACCGTCAGGTGGGCGCGCTGTGGGACGTCATGCACACCTGGCTCGGCGGCGAACAGCCGTCGGAGAGCTACGCGGCGCTCTCCCCGCACCTGGGATACGTGCAGGTCAAGGACATCGCCTCGGCCGACGACACCACCCCGCTGGCACTGGGGGCCGGCGTCCTGCCGCTCGCCGAGTGCGTCGAGGTCCTCTCCCGGCACAACTGGGACGGCTGGCTGTGCTGGGAGTACGAGAAGCGGTGGTACGAGGCCGCCGCCCCCCTGGAGGACCTGCTGGACGCCGGCCGCGAACACCTCGCGCGACTGCTCACCGAGTCGGCCTGAACCCTGAACCCGGTGGCTCTGAGATCCTTCTCCTCATGACCACCCCACCGGACGGCCTGCCCGTCTACCGCGTCCTGACCGGCCCGGACGACCCCGCGTTCTGCCACCGGGTGAGCGAGGCGCTCGCTCTGGGCTACGGGCTGCACGGCGGCCCCGCCGTCACCTTCGACGGCGAGAACGTCATCGTCGCCCAGGCGCTGCTCTGGCCGACAGCGCCCCAGTAGACCCGGTCACCGGTCACCGGTCACCGGTCACCGGTCACCGGTCAGCCGAGCGTCGCCCGCAGCTCGCCGAACGCCTCGTGGAACCCGGGGAACGTCTTCCGTACGCACCCCGGGTCGTCGAAGGTGATCCCCGGGGTGCGCAGGCCGGTCACCGCGAAGGACATGACGATGCGGTGGTCCCCGTACGACTTGATGTCGGTGTCCGGGGCGAGGGCGGCACCGGGGTGGATCTCGATCCAGTCGTCGCCCGTCTGCACCCGTACCCCGAGCCGCCGCAGGTTCTCCGCGCAGGCCTCCAGGCGGTCGCACTCCTTCACGCGCGTGTTGGCCACGTCCTCGATGCGCACGGGGCCGGAGGCGAACGGGGCGAGCGCCGCCAGGGTCGGCATGGTGTCGGAGATGTCCCGCATGTTGACCGTCAGGCCCCGCAGCTCACCGGTACCGGTGACGGTCGTGCGGTCGGCGGCGATCTCCACCCGCGCGCCCATCCGGCGCAGCACGTCGACGAAGCCCAGGTCGCCCTGGAGGGCGCCGGTGCCGAGGCCGGGGACCGTCACCTCGCCGCCGGTGAGGGCCGCCGCCGCGAAGAAGTAGCTGGCGGTGGAGGCGTCGGGCTCGATGGCGTAGGTGGCGGCCCGGTAGCCGCCGGGCGGGACCACGAAGACATCGCCGTCCTGGCGTACGTCCGCCCCGAACGCCCGCATCATCGCCATGGTGATCCCGACGTACGGGGCCGAGACCAGGTCGGTGACGCGAATGCGCAGCCCCTTGCGGGTCAGGGGGCCCAGGAGGAGCAGCGCGGTGAGGTACTGGGAGGACTGCCCGGCGTCGAGGGTGACGTTCCCGCCCTCCACGCCCGCCGCCGCGATGGTCAGCGGGTGGTGTCCCTCCGCCTCCTCGTGCCGCAGGTCCACGCCCAGGTCGCGCAGGGCGCGGGTGAGGGGGGCGAGGGGGCGGCGGCGCATCTGGGGGGAGGCGTCGAAGCGGTACGTGCCGTGGCCGGCGGCGGCGAGGGCCGGCAGGAAACGGGCGGTCGTGGCGCCGTCACGGCAGTAGACGTCGGCCTCGGTGACCGCCGGGCCCTGTGGGCGGCCGTCGATCTGCCAGGCGCCGGGGGTCCGTCCGACGCGGTAGCCGAGAGCGACCAGGCCCTCGGCGAAGCCCTCCGAGTCGTCCGAGCGCAGGGGGCGTACGAGGGTGGTGACCCCGTCGGCTGCCGCGGCGAGGAAGAGGGCGCGCGCGGTGATGGACTTGGAACCGGGAATCTCTACGACGGCCATGCCCCTATGCTCGCCCGCGTCACGCCCCGAGCGCCGGAACGTCCGCGAAATGGACCATGAACGGTGGGGGGTTCCGCTGGAAGTGGGGCGGGGTTTCGGTTGTCGTTCGCTGCGGCGCCGTCGTGGCTTGTCGCGCGGTTCCCCGCGCCCCCATGGGGGCTTCGCCCCATCATTCGCTCCCGCACCTACTTTCCGGAACGGGCCACGATCCGGGAACCCGTCTCCGCTCCGCGCCGTCCAACCGGCACGACTGCTGGATGAGTCACCGTTGTGCGGCCTACCCTCTTCGACCGCCCGCGGCCGGCAGCGAGCCGTCACCGGTGCGCCCCCTCCGATGCGCCGGTGACGGCCCCCTTTCGTACGGGCTCCGTCCGGTCCACTAGAGACGGGAGGTAGACAGGCGTACGTGTCGTACGCCGCACAACCGGCGCACCACCCCCAATAGGCTCAAATCCGCTGAACTTCCGGCGTGGCCCTGGCGTCGCGGGTCACGCTGAGCGGGGGTAATCGGGGGGATGCGATGCGTGTAGTGCGTTCTGTGGGGTCCATGGGGCCCGTGGGAGTGGTGTGCGGGCGGGTGTTCGCCTGCGCACTGCTGACGATGGCGGCGGTGTTCACGGTGACCGGCTGCCAGCAGTCGCCGGAGGGTTCGACGGGCGGTTCTCCGAGCGATTCGGCGGGCGACTCCTCGGCGGGGGCGTCCGGGGCCGCCGACGGTACGACGGTCGACCAGCGGCCCGCGCCGCCCCGGCCCACCGGCTACGGCACCGTCTTCCTCTCCATCGACGAATGCAGCTCCTTCGGCACGACCAGTTTCACCGAGGTGCCCTGCACCAGCGAGCGGGCGGCGGCCCGGGTCGTGGCCCGGTACGACGGCGGGGTGAACGACGGTCCGTCGTGCCCGGCCACCACCGACTTCGTGCTGCACATCAGCGAGCAGCGCCCCGCCGCCGACGAGGACGGCGACGGGGCCGTCCCGCAGGGGTACGCCTGTATGCGCAACCTCCAGGCCCCCCACCCCGGCGACCCGGGCGGCGGCGGAGGCCCGCGCACGATCGTCGGCGACTGCGTGTACAGCGCCGGGCGCGGGGAGGTGCGTGAGACGGCGTGCGACGGGAAGGGCGAGAAGAAACCGGAGTACAAGGTGACCGAGGCCGTCGGCAAACGCGTCAACTGCCCGACTTCCACGGCCCTTTACGTGCAGTTGGGCGGCGAGGAGCCGGTGGGGTGCGCCAAACCGGCGTGACGTGAAAGGGGCCCGGTGGCGTCTGCCACCGGGCCCCTTCACCTACTTTCCATGGCCGTTACGGCCGCAGGGTGGGCTCACGCTCGAGGTTGCGCTTGTCGAGCCTGGCGTCGTACGGCGCCAGCGGCTTGGCCGCCGACGGGTGCGACCGGACGGCGGTCGAGGCGACGCCCGCCCACTCCAGGATGCGCGCCGTGGCGAGCGCCTTCTGCTCGGGGACCAGACCCGCGACGTTCGCGCCGTGGTTGAGGCCGGGGGCGGTGAAGACGTACGAGTCCTTCGCGCCCTTGCCGGGACGGAACCGCTCGGCGCCCCACGGGTCGTTCTGCCCGTACACGAGGGAAATCCCTCGGGCAGGGAATCAGGAAATAGGGTGCGAGCAGGGCGCGAGACAGGGGCTCAACACCGAATCCAGCCCGAACTGACCGATTCCCGGCCCACCGTCCCCTTGATCCACACCTGCCGCCGTCCCGTGTGCACGGTCACCGGGCCGGCCCGTTTCGTGTAGTTGCCCCCGTCGACGACCGGGCGCCCGCCCCGTGCCCGTACGCTCACCGACATCCACTGGTTGCCCCCCTGCCGCTTGGGGACGGTCATCGCGCAGAGGTAGCCGTTGCTCCGGTACACGCGCACCTCGCCGGTGGCGAAGACCAGCCTCCGCGCCTCGCGGCCGGAACACACCGAGGCCGCTTCGGCGGGGCCGGGGCTCGCGAGGGAGAGCATCCCGGACGCGGTCAGCACGGCCAGGCCGAGCGCGATCCGCCGCCGTATCGAACCACCACTCACCGTCTCCCCCTCCGGACCCCACCGATGACACTAGCCGTACGTCGTACTGATGTACGGACGCACGGCACCCGTCGAACGGTTGCGTCAGTCGCCCACCCCGGCCGGATCCACTCGGCCGTTCAGCGGGCCGAGGTGACCGGCTCCTCCGGCTCCGGTGCGCCGACGAAGGTCCGCCACAGTTCGGCGTACTGGCCGTCCAGGGCGAGCAGTTCGTCGTGGGTGCCGTCCTCCGCGACCCGGCCGTGGTCCATCAGGACGACCCGGTCGGCGCGGGCGGCGGTGGTCAACCGGTGGGCGACCACCAGGGTCGTACGGCGGCCTGCCAGGCGGTCCGTCGCCTGGTTGACCTGCGCCTCGGTGGCCAGGTCGAGTGCCGCCGTCGCCTCGTCGAGGAGCAGGATGTCCGGGTCGACCAGCTCCGCGCGGGCCAGCGCGATCAGCTGGCGCTGCCCGGCCGAGAGGTTGCGTCCGCGCTCGGCGACCTCGTGGAGGTAGCCGCCCTCCAGCGTGGCGATCATGTCGTGCGCCCCGACCGCCCGTGCCGCCGCCTCCACCTGGGCGTCGGTGGCATCCGGCCGCCCGTACGCGATGGCGTCCCGCACGGTCCCCTGGAACAGGTACGCCTCCTGCGGCACGACCCCGAGGCGATGCCGGTACGAGGTGATGTCGAGGGCGCGCAGATCGGTGCCGTCGACGGTGACCCGGCCGCCGGTCGGGTCGTAGAAGCGGGCGACCAGCTTCACGAGCGTCGACTTGCCGGCGCCCGTCTCCCCGACGAAGGCGACGGTCTGCCCGGCCGGAATCGTCAACTGGACGCCGCTCAGGGCCTCTTCGGCATCGCCACCGGATCCGTACGCGAAGTCCACGCCCTCGAAGGCGATGTCGCCCTGAAGGGAGACGACCTCCATCGGTTCCTCGGCGGCCTCGGTCGAGGTCCGCTCCTGGAGGAGTTCCTGGATCCGGCCCAGTGACACCGTCGCCTGCTGGTACCCGTCGAAGACCTGCGAGAGCTGCTGCACGGGTGCGAAGAACAGGTCGATGTAGAGGAGGTAGGCGACCAGCGCACCGGTCGTCAGCGTCCCGTCGTCGATCCGCCCCGCGCCCACGATCAGCACGGCAGCGGCCGCGACCGAGGACAGCAGCTGGACGAACGGGAAGTACACGGAGATCAGCCACTGCCCCCGCACCCGCGCCTGGCGGTAGCCGTCGCTGCCCTCCGCGAACCGCTCGGAGCCCCTCCGTTCGCCCCGGAAGGCCTGGACGATCCGCAGCCCGGACACCGACTCCTGGAGGTCGGCGTTGACCGCGGACACCCGCTCACGGGCGAGTTCGTAGGCCTTCACGCTCGCCCGGCGGAAGTAGAACGTACCGACGACCAGCACCGGGATGGTGACGAACACGACGAGCGCGAGCTGTACGTCGATCACCACCAGGGCGACCATGATGCCGAAGAAGGTGACGACGGAGACGAAGGCGGTGACCAGCCCGGTCTGCAGGAACGTCGACAGCGCATCAACGTCGGTTGTCATGCGCGTCATGATCCGCCCGGTCAACTCCCGTTCGTAGTAGTCGAGTCCGAGGCGCTGCAGCTGGGCGAAGATCTTCAACCGAAGTGCGTACAGGACGCGTTCGCCGGTACGGCCGGTCATGCGCGTCTCGCCGATCTGCGCCGCCCACTGGACGACGACGGACACCAGGGCGAGCGCGGAGGCCGCCCACACGGCGCCCAGGGCGAGTTGGGAGACGCCCGAGTCGATGCCGTGCCGGATCAGGATCGGCAGGAGCAGTCCCATCCCGGCGTCCACGGCGACCAGGGCGAGGCTCACGGCCAGGGGTGCCCCGAAGCCGCGCAGCAGCCGCTTCAGCCCGTACGACTCCTCGGGCGTGACCGCACGCGCCTCGTCGATGTCCGGGGTGTCGGCGGCCGGGGGCAACGCCTCGACCTGGGCGAGGAGTTCGGGCGTGGCGGGCATCCCGACGAACGCGGTGTCCTTGCGCTCGCGGTCGCCGGTCCACAGCCTGGGGGTGACTCCGCGCTCGGCGTCGAACTCGGCGTCCAGTTCCTCCCGTACGGAGGTGTCCTCGGGCGGCAGGGTGGGCAGGGCGCGGCCGGGCGAGACGCCGCCCAGTTCGTCCGGGTCGGTCAGCAGCCGCCGGTACAGGGCGGAGCGGGCCTGGAGTTCGTCGTGGGTGCCGAGGTCGGCGAGGCGTCCGCCGTCGAGGACGGCGATACGGTCGGCGAGGCCGAGGGTGGAGCGGCGGTGGGCGATGAGGAGGGTGGTCCGGCCCTCCATGACCTGCCCCAGCGCCTCGTGGATCTCGTGCTCGACGCGCGCGTCCACGGCGGAGGTGGCGTCGTCGAGGACGAGGAGCCGGGGGTCGGTGAGGATCGCGCGGGCGAGTGCGACGCGCTGGCGCTGGCCGCCGGAGAGGGTGAGGCCGTGCTCGCCGACCTTGGTGTCGTAGCCGTTCGGCAGCTCGGCGATGAAACGGTCCGCCTGGGCGGCGCGCGCGGCGGTGAGGATCTGTTCGTCGGTGGCGTCGGGGCGGCCGTACGCGATGTTGTTGCGGACGGTGTCGGAGAAGAGGAACGAGTCCTCGGGGACCAGGCCGATCGCGGCCCGCAGGGAGTCCTGGGTCAGCTCGCGGACGTCGTGCCCGCCGATGAGGACCGCGCCGCGCGTCACGTCGTAGAAGCGTGGCAGGAGGAGGGAGACGGTGGACTTGCCGGAGCCGGAGGAGCCGACGACGGCGAGGGTCTCGCCGGGCCGGATCTCGAAGCTGAGGCCGTCGAGGACGGGGTGCTCGGGGTCGTATCCGAACGACACGTCGTCGAACTCGACGGTGGCGGGGGCATCGGCGGGCAGGTCCTTGTGGCCGTCGGTCATGGACGGCTCGGTGTCGATGAGCTCGAGGACCCGCTCGGTTCCGGCGCGTGCCTGCTGTCCGACGGTCAGCACCATGGCGAGCATGCGCACGGGCCCGACGAGCTGGGCGAGATAGGTGGAGAAGGCGACGAACGTACCCAGCGTGATGTGCCCGCCCACGGCCAGCCAGCCACCCACCGCGAGCATGGCGACCTGCCCGAGGACGGGCACCGCCTGGAGCGCCGGGGTGTAGACGGAGTTGAACCGGATGGTCCGCAGCCGCCCCGCGAAGAGCCGCCGCCCGACCTCACGGAGCTTCCCGGTCTCCTGGTCCTCCTGCCCGAACCCCTTCACCACGCGTACGCCGGTCACGGCGCCGTCCACGACACCGGCGACGGCGGCGGCCTGGGCCTGCGCGTACCAGGTGGAGGGGTGGAGCTTCGTACGGCTGCGTTTGGCGACGAACCAGAGGGCGGGGGCGACGGCGAGGGCGACCAGGGTGAGCGGGATGGACAGCCAGGCCATGATCGCGAGGGAGATCAGGAAGAGCAGTACGTTCCCGAGGGTCATCGGGAGCATGTAGAAGAGGCTCTGGATCAGCTGGAGGTCGCTGGTGGCCCGGCCGACGATCTGCCCGGTCGACAGCTCGTCCTGACGGCGCCCGTCGAGCCGGGTGATCGTCTCGAACATCTCCGTCCGCAGGTCGTGCTGGACGTCGAGGGCGAGCCGGCCGCCGTAGTAGCGGCGGATGTAGGTGAGGACGTAGACGAGGACGGCGGAGACGACGAGCGCGCCCGCCCAGGGGGCCATGGAGCGGGTCTTGCCGCCGATGACGTCGTCGATGATCACCTTGGTGATCAGCGGGACCAGCGCCATCAGGGCCATACCGCCGAGCGAGGCGCCCAGCGAGAGCACGACGTCCTTCGGATACCGCCAGGCGTATCCGAGCAGCCGCCGCGCCCATCCCGGTGCCGGTACCGATACCGGGTCCGGCGCCGGCACCGGTTTCGATGCCGGCACCGGTACCGGTGCCGTTATGGGTGCCGGTTCGTGTCCCGGCTTCCGCCCCCGCTGCTGTGCCACTCCGGCGCCTTCCGTAGATCCGCGATTCCGTACTCCGCCGGTAAGCACCAACACGGGCGGAAGCGGATTTCATCCCTCCGCGACGACTCCGGGGGCGGGGTGGCTACGGCGTGCGGATCTTCAGGAAGTAGAAACGGTTCGTCTGTACGGCGTTCTGGTTGCCGTCGCTGACCAGGAGGACGCGCAGGCGGCCATGGGTACGGCCGGTGATCACCATTCCCTCGATGGTGTCGAGGAGGGGACTGGGCTGGAGCTGTGTGGCGGTCGCTCCCATTGAATCCTCCCCTTCACCCCGATCTCACAGCCATCACCCGACCAGCGATCACAGGAACACGCGTTCGCATCACCTCGGCGATGCCGACAGCGGGTGAAGTCGGCTCGCGGTCAGCTCGCCGCGAGGTCCTTGTGGACGACCTTGGCGACGCCCTCGATCGTCGCGATGCCGTAGTTCCAGGTGCTGTTGCCGTGCGTGAGCACCGTGATCATGTAGTCGTGGCCACGCCCCTTGAACGTGCCGACACTGTGCACCCGCCAGCCGTACGAGGCGCGCTGCAGCCAGCCGTTCTTGACGTGCACGGAGACACCCGAGGGAACACCCTTCGGCGTGCCCCAGCGCTGGGACGCGATGACCTCACTCATCAACTTCTGCATGTACGCACGGGAGTTGTCGGTCAGGACCGAGTTGGTGAGGGTGGTGAGCATGAGGAGCTTCTGCTCGTCGCGGGCGGTGATCCGGGTGAGTCCCCAGTAGCCGTTCGCGCCGGGCTTGGTCTGGGTCATGGCGGCGGCGGTGAGGAAGCCCTTGATCTTCGTCAGGCCCAACTGGTTCCACAGCCTCGTGGTGGAGTCGTTGTCCGACTTGGTGATCATGGCCTGGGAGAGGGTCTTCTCCCGTGCGGTCAGGGCGCGATGATGCTTCTGGGCGTCCCAGAGGAGGGTCGCCAGTACGGTCACCTTGACGACACTGGCGGAGTCGTAGGCGGTCTGCTCCCGGTACACGCAGGTCGTCTTGGTGGAGCGGTCGTAGACACCGATGCTGATGGAGCCTCGGCGCCCGGCGAGGGCGGAGGTGATGTCCCGCTTCAGCTTGGTGGCGAGGGCCGGCTTCGCTGACGTACAACTGACGGCCGCCGGGGCCGCGTTGGCGGGCGCGGCGGCACCCAGCAACCCCAGCACGGTCGCGACACAGACGACGGAGCCGCCGAGTACGCGGGTACGCGCGGATCTCGCTATGTGGTGAGTCATGGTGGTTCCCCATCCCCGTGAATGACAACAGCGCGCCCCCGGCATGCTGGTCTTCGTCTGACCCACATGAAATACGAATGGTTGTACGCGCACTAGCACTTCTGTGTGAATTCCCCTGACAGGGGCCCTGCTTCACCGAAGACTCACCGATCCATCACCTGAACACTCCGGACGCCCGCCGACACCCGGGCGATCACCGAAGGACCTCTCTCCCCTCCGGCTCTACGCGCGTCAAATCGAGCCGAAATCAACCGAGTTGCCGCATCACGTCACGCAACGGACACGCGCAGTTCATTGCCCGAAACGCATGTCCATGTCACGCTCCCGATTGTCTCCCCACATCGACACGCGTAGAACGGACACCCCCGATGCCCGCAACGCAGATACGCACCCGCCGTTGGAAGACGGTGGCACTCGCCACGTCGACCGTCCTGGCGGCGCTCGCCATCCCCACGATGACCGCCACCCCGGCCAGCGCGACGACGACCGCGTACGACACGACGTACTACAAGAACGCGGCCGGCAAGACCGGCACGAGCCTCAAGTCCTCGCTGCACACGATCATCAGCAGCCAGACGAAGATCTCGTACTCCGCGGTCTGGAACGCGCTCAAGGTCACCGACCAGGACCCGAACAACAGCGGCAACGTGATCCTGCTGTACAGCGGCGTCTCGCGCAGCAAGTCCCTCAACGGCGGCGACGTCGGCGACTGGAACCGCGAGCACGTGTGGGCCAAGTCCCACGGCGACTTCGGCGAGGTGACCGGCCCCGGCACGGACCTGCACCACCTGCGCCCGGCCGACGTCACGGTCAACAGCATCCGCGGCAACCTGGACTTCGACAACGGTGGCAGCACGGTCGCGAACGGCGGGGGCAGCCTCAAGGACTCCGACTCCTTCGAGCCGCGCGACGCGGACAAGGGCGACGTGGCCCGCATGATCCTCTACATGGCCGTGCGCTACGAGGGCGACGACGGTTTCGCCGACCTGGAGCCCAACGAGCGGGTCAACAACGGCAGCGCCCCGAACATCGGCAAGCTGTCCGTACTCAAGCAGTGGAACGACGAGGACCCGCCGAGCGCCTTCGAGGAGAACCGCAACGAGAAGATCTACGACACCTACCAGCACAACCGCAACCCGTTCATCGACCACCCGGAGTGGGTCGAGGCGATCTGGTAGCCGGTCCGGGCAGCAGACGTACGCCGTCGCCCTGCACCTCGCCCTGAACTCCCCTTCTTCCAGGGGAAGTTCAGGGCGCGCGACGCGCACCTACGCGGACGTCTCCGCCGAGCCCCCGACCTTCTTCGGCGTACGGGTCGCCATGTAGAAGGCCACACCCCACCCGATGATCGATCCGCCGAGGAACACGTTGATGACGAGGATCAGCCAACGGTCCTTCGCGCCCCGTGCGAACGCCATGTACGACGGCAGCAGGTACAGCACGGCCAGGGCAATGATGACCACCAGGGCCAGCAGGCTTTTCACAGAGCGCTCCGCGGATTGTTCTTCTTGATCTTCGGCATTTCCCGCACTCTACGGGGCCGGTCGCGGAGGAACGACAGCGCGGGCATGCCCGGCAACCAGGCATGCCCGCCGCTGCCACGCCTGTCTAGACCTTCCGCAGGTGCAGCTGCATCTGGCAGCCGCCGGAGCGTCCGTCGGTGTCGATGCCGATGGTCACGGGGCTGCCCGCGAACGCCGTGTGGTTCTGGTTCGAGGGCAGGGCGTTGCCGCACTGGCTGGCGTCACCGTCCGCGAAGTACCGCACTTCGAGGATGACGTCGGAGCGGCCCGAGACGGTGAAGGTGAGATTGCAGCCGCCCGACCTGCCGTCGGTGTCGACCCGGATCTGGGGCCCGAAGGTCTGGAACCGCTGGATCGGCATCTGAAACGTGCCCGGGTTCCCGCACTGTCCCGAGTCACCGTTGGAAGTGACCTGGAAGCCGTAGCTGATGGACACGCCTCGGAGCGTCTCGTCCGGGTCGAAGATGCCGAAGGACAGCTGACAGCCGCCCGAGCGGCTGTCGGTGTCGAACCGGATCGCCTTGGTGAAGTCCGGATCCTTGGCCCACTGCTGCCCTGCCAGCCCGCCGCACTGCCCGGCATCGCCGTCCGGGTTGAACCGGATGCCGATCGACGCCGGGACAGCGGTCGCGGTGCTCGCCGATGCCTGCGCCGCCGTACCGGACAGACCGGCGACGAGCGCGCCGGCCGCAAGTACACCGGACAGTGCTCTCAGGCGTGAGTTCCTCATACTGTTTCCCCTCCCAGGGCATCGTGGGCACACGTCGGCCATGCAGTGACATGCGTGAAAGTGACGGCCGCGTGAACCTCGGCGGCGCCCGGTCAATGGCGCCGCGTCTCCTGCGTTGTGCTGCGGTTCAGAACGCAACACCAGCCCCCCGTTGCTGCGCGGACTCAGTATGGGTTGTCCGAGGTGGGAGCCGGACTGCCGGTAATGGCCATTCTGCGAAGCGTGAGCACCGAACGGTCCAAACCGGTCGGCCGGTACGTCAGGCCCGTGACATATCGGCAGTTCAGAGCCCACAGGCAACGCACAAAAAAATTTTAATACCGCGGGGCCATATTCATCCGGCACAGTCTGCTCGCCGCCCGAAGCGGAGAGCAAAATGGCTTGTACTGATCTTGACAGGCGGGCCCGGCAGCCTCACAGGCCAGTCAGCAACCAGTTTCCTTCCCCGCTGGTACGCATGTACGCCCGCACGCGTACGAGTCGGCCGACCCGTACGCCACGCCCCGCCGTCCCCTCCCCGGGAGCGCACTCGCCGAAGCAGACGGACGACACCAACTCATCGGCCAGGGGCGGGAATTGCTTCCGCTATGACGGCCGCGCAGATGACTGAGCCGCTCCCGGAGTTGCTCACCGCCGGCTCCCGCGTCGACTGAACGGCGACAAGGCGCACCTTGTCGCCGTTGCCACAGAGCTTCGTCATATCGTCAATATCCGAGGTGAGCATGACGACCGGACGACGCTGCCGCAGCGCCATCTCGGCCACGGCGGCGTCGATTGCGTATTTGTGGCCGCGAAGCCCGGCGTCGGGGAACCACGGTGAAAGCAGCCGGGCCCGACGAGGCCGTATCGTGGCCGTTTCACCAGGTCAGCAGCCGAACCGACCGCAAATGATCGCAGCTTCCCCAGCTGATGGCTCGGGAAGCGTGCTGCAGGCAGGCCAACGCGAAGTGATGACACCCAACAGCGTGGCCGAGGCCGACTGGAGTACACCGAGGCGAACTCGAGGTCGGTCCGAACACTCCGTCAGCCAGCCAGCTGACCAGGACAGGCCTCACGACCGCAACGCCAGGCTTCTTCGCGGAGCGGCAAAACCCTGTGCTTCACCAGGGCTACGAGCCCCCGACCCCGACCCGTTCCACCCCAGCGAGAAACGACAGCCATGCCACGGCATCGACCCCGACGACAGCGCCGCGCGGGTTCTTCGAGTCACGGACCTCGAAACCGGCTGTCCGTCGACGGACTTCTATGCATTCGCCGTTCTGGCCGCTGTAGCTGCTCTTGAACCAAGTGGTCCGCTGCGACGACATCTGCTGCTCTTCCTTACGAGTCGGTCAGCCCCTCGGCGATCCTCACGATCCGGGACTCGGATTCCATCGCGCTGAGGGCTGCGGCGCGGAGGTGGTCGAAGGCGCCGCCCAGCCGAGCCGTGTCCTCCCGGGTCTCCAGGTACGCGTGACTCGCGAAGTTCTCCAGAAGAACCACTTCCAGCCCCGCCGGGGGAGGAAAACTGTAGATCAGGAAGGGATATGGCCCACCCTGGCAGGCTCCTGCCGTGAAGGGTAGTACTTGCAAAGTCACGTTCGGAAGCTGGGCCAACTCAACCAGGTGCAGCAACTGAGCCCTGAGAACGCCGGGCCCGCCGACCTGCTGACGCAACGCCGCCTCACCGAGAATCATCCACACCTTGAGGGGGGTTGGGTCCGTCCGCGTCAGCGCCTTCTGCCGCTCCATGCGTACGCGCACCTTGGTCTTCTGCGCGTCGTCCAACGGCCCCGGAATACCTCCCTGGATGACGGCCGTCGCGTACGCCTCAGTCTGGAACAACCCAGGCACGATGCCAGGCTGGAAGCCGCGGCACTCGGATACCTCGTCCTCCAGGCCGATCAAGTCCAGGAACTCCTGTGGGAGTTGGTCCTCGAGAACCCTCCACCACCGCTGGCGGCGACTCTCCCGCGCCAACGCCAGCCATCCGTCCCGCTCCGCCGGGTCCTTCACCCCGTAGAGATCGAGCAGCACCTTGAGATCGAGCTGCCGGATTCCGCTGCGCCCCGACTCGATCCCCGCTTTCACCTTGCTGCCGTAGACCGAGCCTGACGGCAACGCTGATGGCTGGTTCACCAACTCGTGCGTGAGTCGCCACGCCGAGGAGTACGTCCTCAACTCCCGTGCGTAGCCGCGAACATCCGCAGCACCGCCGGAAGCACCACCACCGACGGGCCCGGCGCCCCCAGCGCCTTCGCGAGGTCCGTCTCCAGTGTCTCCGGTGTCGTCCGTACCCCCGGTACCCCGAACGACTCCGCCAGCGCCACGAAATCCGGTCGCGACAGTTCCGTGCCCGTCGTCGCCCCGAACGCGTCGGTCATGTACTGGCGCAGGATGCCGTAACCGCCGTCGTCCACGATCAGCCACGTCACGTTCAGGTCGTACTGCCGGGCCGTCGCCAACTCCGCGATGCCGTACAACGCACCGCCGTCGCCCGACACCGCGAGGACCGGGTACGTCGGGTCGGCCGTCGCCGCTCCCAGGGCCGCCGGGAAGGCGTAGCCGAGGCCGCCCGATCCCTGGGCCGAGTGCATGGTGTTCGTGCCTCGAGGGTCGAAGGCCGCCCAGGCCCAGTAGGACAGGATCGTCATGTCCCAGAAGGACGGGGAACGGGGTGGCAGGGCCGCCCTGATCGACGTCAACAGGCCCTGTTCCAGGGAGAGTTGCTGGGTGGCGAGGCGTGCGGCCACCCGGTCCAGTACCCCGCGTACCCGCTCCCCCGCCGACGCGTCCTGCCTCGCCGGCACCGTCTCCAGCAGCGCCTGCAGTGCCAGCCGCGCGTCCGCGTGGATGCCCAGGGCCGGGTGGTTGGACTCCAACTTGCCGAGGTCCGCCTCGACTTGGACGACCCGGCCGCGCGGCCTGAACGTGTGGTAGTTGGAGGAGAGTTCGCCAAGGCCCGAGCCGACGACCAGCAGGACGTCCGCGTCCTCCAGGAAGTCGGTCATGTGCCGGTCCTCCAGCCACGACTGGAGGGAGAGGGGGTGCGTCCACGGGAACGCGCCCTTGCCGCCGTACGTCGTCACCACCGGCGCCTGGAGCCGTTCCGCCAGCGCCCTCAGTTTGCCCGAGGCGTCCGCCCGTACGACTCCGCCGCCCGCGATGATCGCCGGGCGCTCGGCGTTCGACAGCAAGTGGGCTGCCAGTGCCGTCAGTTCGGGGCGTGGGGGGAGTTCGTCGGGGAAGGCGTCGCCGGCCGTCACGACCGGGATGAGTGTCTCGGCGGTCAGGACGTCCTGCGGGATCTCCACCCACACCGGGCCGTGCGGGACCGTGAGCGCCGACTTCCAGGCCTCGGCGATCGCCGAGGGGATCTGGGACTGCGTACGGGCCGTGTGGACGGATTTGACCACAGCCCTGAACGACGCCTGCTGGTCCGGGAGTTCGTGGAGGTAGCCGTGCCTGCCGCCGCCCAGACCCGCCGTCGGGATCTGGCTGCTGATGGCCAGGACAGGGGCCGATGCCGCCGCGGCCTCCTGGAGTGCCGCGAGCGAGGTGAGCGCGCCCGGGCCCGTCGACAGGAGCAGCGGCGCCGCCTCTCCCGTGATCCTGCCGTACGCGTCCGCCGCGAACCCCGCGTTGTTCTCCACCCGTAGGCCGATGTACCGCAGGTCCGAGCGGCGCAGCGCGTCGAAGACGCCCAGGGCATGCTGGCCGGGCAGGCCGAAGACGGTGGTCGCGCCGAGTGCCGCCAGCGTCTCCACGACCAGGTCCCCGCCGCGCCGGCCGGGCGGCGGGTTCAGCGCGGCCTCCGTCTGAGCGGCGGTCGGCTTCAGCACCAGGTCGTGGTCGTGGGTCACTTCGCAGCCTTCTCCTGAGCCCTCGCCTCGGCGATCTGACGAGACATGATCGTCGTCAGTTCGTACGCCGTGTGCGACGCCGCGACCGACGTGATCTCGGCGTGATCGTACGCGGGCGCCACTTCCACGACGTCCGCCGAGACCAGGTTGCAGGACGCCAGGCCCCGCAGGATCTCCAGCAGCTCCCGCGAGGTCATACCGCCGGCCTCCGGCGTGCCCGTGCCGGGGGCGAACGCCGGGTCGAGGCAGTCGATGTCGATGGAGATGTAGAGGGGACGATCCCCGATGCGCTGGCGGAGCTGGTCGGCGACCTCGTCGACCCCGCGCCGCATCACGTCCGCCGACGTCACGATGCCGAAGCCCATTTTCGCGTCGTCGTCCAGATCCTGCTTGCCGTACAGCGGGCCGCGCGTGCCGACGTGCGAGAGGGCGGAGGTGTCGAGGATGCCTTCCTCCACCGCCCGCCGGAACGGCGTCCCGTGCGTGTACTCGGCGCCGAAGTAGGTGTCCCAGGTGTCGAGGTGGGCGTCGAAGTGGAGCAGGGCCACCGGGCCGTGCTTCTTCGCCACCGAGCGCAGGAGGGGGAGGGCGATCGTGTGGTCGCCGCCGAGGGTCATCAGCCTCGCGCCCGTCCCCAGAAGTTCGTCGGCCGCCGCCTCCACCGTCTCGACGGCCTCGTGGATGTCGAACGGGTTGACGGCTATGTCTCCGGCGTCCGCGACCTGGGCCAGCGCGAACGGGGACGCGTCCTGCGCCGGATTGTAGGGGCGCAGCAGCCGGGACGCCTCGCGGATCGCGTTGCCGCCGAAACGGGCGCCCGGCCGGTACGAGACCCCCGAGTCGAACGGCACCCCGACCACGGCGACATCGGCCCGTCCGCCGACCTCGTCGAGGCGCGGCAGCCGCGCGAAGGTCGCGGGACCGGCGTATCTCGGGATGCGCGACGAATCGACGGGGCCGCGGGGCGTGTCGTTCATCTCGATCGTCTCGTCACTGCTGGTCATACCGTTCTGCCTGCTTTCCTGTACCTCGATGGTGTGCCCGGCGAGCCGCTCTCGCGCCAGAGTAGAGCGGCTGGGGCGCCGCACGCTCCTCGGAGCCCGTCACCGACTTGAAGCAGTGCCGAGGTGGCGTGACCTGCGTCGCAGCGGCGGGACACCAGGGGGGCTCGGGGTGTTGTCTGCCTCACAATGGGAGGCATGCCCATACCCGCGATTCCCAGCCGCGCCGAGCTTGTCGATCACCTCGTGAGAACCCGCATCGCGGGTGACGTCGCCACGCCCCGCGAGAACAACCTCTCCCACTACCGCAAGCTGGCGAACGGCGAACGGCACTACTGGCTCGGGCTGGAGCTGGGCGGCCGCTGGACCGACGAGCAGGACGTGCTCGCGGTGATGGCGGAGCGGGTCGGCGTCAACGACGATCCCGAACACCGGTACGGGCAGGACACCATCGACCCCGAGCTGACGGTCGCCGCGCTGGAGCGGCTCGCGGCCCGGCTGCGCAAGGCCGCCGACGAACAGCAGCGGGTGCTGTTCGCGACCGGCCACCCGGGCGGCCTGCTCGACGTGCACCGCGCCACGGCCGAGGCGCTGCGGGCCGCCGGCTGCGAGATCGTCGTCATCCCGGACGGTCTGACGACGGACGAGGGGTACGTGTTCCAGTTCGCGGACGTGGCGGTGCTGGAGCACGGGGCCTCGCTGTGGCACACGCACTCCGGCGAGCCGATGCGCGCGATCCTCACGGGGCTCGAACGGCAGGGCCGGCCGCTGCCGGACCTGGTCGTCGCCGACCACGGCTGGGCGGGGTACGCGGCGCAGCACGGCATCGACTCGGTCGGTTACGCCGACTGCAACGACCCGGCGCTGTTCCTGGCCGAGGCGGAAGGCACCCTCCAGGTGGCCGTTCCGCTCGACGACCATGTGACGAGCCCGCGCTTCTACGACCCGCTGACGGCGTTCCTGCTGAACGCGGCCGAGCTGCTCGGCGAGTAGAACTCGGGGAGCAGAGCTCGGGGAGAACTCCTGTTCAGGGCGTGCGGGGGATCCTGATGACGCCCTCCTGGATGACCGTGATGGCCAGCTGTCCGTCCTGCGTGTAGATGCGGCCCTGGCCGAGGCCACGGCCGCCGGACGCGGACGGTGACTCCTGGCCGTACAGCAGCCATTCGTCGGCGCGGAACGGGCGGTGGAACCACATCGCGTGGTCCAGCGAGGCGCCGACCACGTCCCCGACCGCCCAGCCGCCGCGTCCGTGCGCGAGCAGGATGGAGTCGAGCAGCGTGTAGTCGGAGACGTACGTGGCGAGGCAGACGTGCAGCAGCGGTTCGTCGACGACGCCGCCGAGCTTGCCGTTCGTACGGAACCAGACCTGGGAGCGCGGTTCGCGGGGCTCGCCGAACCTGCCGTAGGGCGGGTCGTCGACGTAGCGGATGTCGACGGCCTCGCGGGACTGCAGGAACTTCTCCACGACCGCCGGGTCCAGATGGGCGTACCCGGGGAGCTGTTCCTCGGCCGTGGGGAGGGTCGCCGGGTCGGGGGCGGCGGGCATCGGCGCCTGGTGGTCGAGGCCTTCCTCGTGCTCCTGGAAGGACGCGGAGAGGTGGAAGATCGGCTGCCCGTGCTGGACGGCGACGACGCGGCGGGTGGTGAAGGAGCGGCCGTCGCGGATGCGGTCGACGGTGTAGACGATCGGCACGCCGGGGTCGCCGGGGCGCAGGAAGTACGAGTGGAGCGAGTGGGCGGGACGGTCCGCGGGGACCGTGCGCCCGGCGGCGACGAGTGCCTGGGCCGCGACCTGCCCGCCGAAGACGCGCGGGACGATGGCGGGCTGGGACCGGCCGCGGAAGATGTTCTCCTCGATCTGCTCGAGGTCGAGCAGATCGAGGAGTGACTGAAGTGCCTGACTCATACGGTCATTTCTACTGGGCGGTAATTTCGGAAACCTTACGGGTCCATGTCCTTACCGGCCCATGATCCGTGACTTACAGCCCCATGTCCTTCGCGATGATCGACTTCATGATCTCGCTGGTGCCGCCGTAGATCCGGTTGACGCGGTTGTCGGCGTACAGGCGGGCGATCGGGTACTCGTTCATGAAGCCGTAGCCGCCGTGGAGCTGGAGGCAGCGGTCGATGACCCGGTGTGCGACCTCGGTGCAGAACAGCTTGGCGCTGGCGGCCTCGGCCGGGGTCAGCTCGCCCGCGTCCAGCGCCTCGGTGGCGCGGTCGGCGACGGCCTCGGCGGCGTCCACCTCGGCCTTGCAGGCGGCCAGCTCGAACTTGGTGTTCTGGAAGTGCGCGACCGGCTTGCCGAAGACGACGCGCTCCTGGACGTACTGCTGGGTGAACCGGATGGCGGCCTTGGCCTGCGCGTAGGCGCCGTAGGCGATGCCCCAGCGCTCGGAGGCGAGGTTGTGGCCGAGGTAGAAGAAGCCCTTGTTCTCCTCGCCGAGGAGGTTCTCGACGGGAACCTTGACGTCGACGAACGCCAGCTCGGCGGTGTCGGAGGTCTTCAGGCCGAGCTTGTC
>Ga0136846_1214256_pt1 | contig 32590 bp, 30 predicted proteins | sample HopSoiMetagenom2_FD_96841 | JGI IMG/M metagenome (GOLD analysis project Ga0136846, IMG submission 96841) | Grasslands soil microbial communities from Hopland, California, USA - 2 Assembly 2016 (version 4) | ecosystem: Environmental > Terrestrial > Soil > Grasslands | place: USA: Hopland...
GGCGCTGGTGCATGCCTGCGAAAACGGGTACGATCACGACTCGGATCCGGTCCGGTACCGCGGACACTTCACCGGGAACGAGATAAACCTCGGGCACTACTCGCGCCTTCGCCAGCCCCACGCGGAGAGCGCGGGCAACGTGATGGGCTGATAACACCCATCGAAGGCCCGGGTCAGCACCTGCGCGAACGTCCGGCCGGGCTGGCCCCGAAGACCATCCGCTGATCGGCCTCGCGGTAGCCGAGCAGTTCGGGTGAGCGGCGCGCTTATTACTTGCTGCGAGTATACCCTGAGTGTATTCTCTGAGGTATGAGTGTTCCGCTAACGCTTCTCGGGCTGCTCGAGCGAGAACCGAGTCACGGCTACGACCTGAAGCGCGACTACGACGCCTACTTCGGCCGGGACAAGCCGGTCCCGTACGGCCAGGTATACGCCACCCTCGGCCGGCTCGCCCGCGACGGCATGGCCATCGCCGGGCCGGCCGAGCCCGGCGATGGCCCCGAACGCAAGCGCTACACGATCACCGAGGACGGGGTGACCGAGGTGAACACGTGGCTCGAGACCCCGTCCGCGCCCGAGCCGCACCTGCAGACGGTGCTGTTCGCCAAGGTCGTGCTCTCCCTCATGCTGGACCGCCCCGCGGACCGCTACCTGGATCGTCAGCGGGGCGCGCACCTGCAGCGGATGCGCGAGCTCACCGAGCTCAAGCAGCACGGCAACATGATCGACACCCTGCTCGCCGATCACGGGCTGTATCACCTGGAAGCGGACCTGCGCTGGATCGACCACACCGCGGCCCGGCTGAGTGCCCTCGCCCGGGAGGTAAAACGATGATCATCGAGGCCCGGGACGTCGAGAAGTCATTCGGCCAGACCCCGGCGCTGCGCGGCGCCACCGTCGGCGTGAAGCGAGGAGAGATCCTCGCAGTCATGGGCCCGAGCGGCTCCGGTAAGTCGACCTTGCTGCATTGCCTGGCCGGCATCCTGACCCCTGACCGGGGCGAGGTCAGGTTCGACGGCCAGCGGCTGGACACGCTGAAGGAGGCGGAGCGCAGCGGGCTGCGGCGGGACAATTTCGGCTTCGTGTTCCAGTTCGGCCAGCTGGTGCCCGAGCTGACCGCCGAGGAAAACGCCGCCCTGCCGCTGCTGCTGGCCGGAACCCGCCGGGCAGCAGCCCTGACCGAGGCGCGCCGGTGGTTCGCCCGGCTGGCCCTGGACGGCCTGGAAGGCCGCCGGTCGGGTGAGCTGTCCGGCGGCCAGGCCCAGCGCGTCGCGCTGGCCCGGGGGCTGATCGCCCGGCCCGCCGTGCTGTTCGCCGACGAGCCGACCGGCTCCCTGGACTCGGTCACCGGCGAGCACGTCATGAACCTGCTCGTCGCGGCCGCGCGCGAGCAGGGCAGCACGGTCGTCCTGGTCACGCACGAGCCCCGGGTCGCCGCCTACGCCGACCGCGAGGTCATCGTCCGTGACGGGAAGGTCAGCACGCTGACCGGAGCGGCCCCGTGATCCGCCTGGGCCTGCGCCTCACCCTGGCAGGCGGCCGCGAGGCCGTCATCCGCCTGGTCCTCCTGGTAGCCTCGGCCGGGCTGGGCGTCGGGCTGCTGCTGATCGCCGTGGCCGGCGTCAACGCGGTCAATACCCAGAATGCCCGCTACGCGTGGCTCAGTACCGGTGACGCGGCGGCCGCGGCTGGCGCGGCGAAGACCTCCGCCGATCCGCTGTGGTGGCTGATCCGCGCCGACCGGTTCGACGGCCAGCTCATCGGCCGGATCGACGTGGCCGCCACCGGGCCGACGTCGCCGGTGCCGCCCGGCATCGGGCATTTGCCCGGCCCGGGCCAGTACTACGCGTCCCCCGCGCTGGCCGCGCTGCTGCGCCGGACACCGGCCGGCCAGCTGGCGGGCAGGTACCCCGGACACCTGGCCGGCACCATCGGCGACGCCGCCCTGCCGTCCCCGGACTCGCTGGTCATCGTCATCGGGCACACCGCGGCCCAGCTGTCTCACACACCAGGCGCCGTGCGGGCGACGGCGATCGCCGCCCGGCCGCCGAGCGACTGCCCGCGAGACCAGTGCCTGCCCGGTGAGGGGATGGACGCGAACAGCATCGACCTGGTCATGTCGGTGGTGGCCCTCGCGATCTTGTTCCCGCTGCTCATCTTCATCGGCACCGCGACCAGGCTGTCGGCCGCCCGCCGGGAGGAGCGGTTCGCCGCGATGCGGCTGGCGGGGGCGACCCCGCGGCAGATCTCGCTCATCGCCGCGGTCGAGTCCACGGTCGCCGCGGTGGCGGGGATGGCCGCTGGGTTCGGCCTGTTCTTCCTGCTGCGGGTGCCGCTCGCGTCGGTCCCGTTCACCGGCGCGCCCTTCTTTCCCGGCGACCTGTCGCTCAGCCTGCCTGACGTGCTGCTGGTGGCGCTCGGAGTGCCGCTGGCCGCCGCCATCGTGTCCCTGCTCGCGCTGCGCCGGGTGCGCATATCCCCGCTCGGGGTGACCCGGCGGGTGACCCCGAAGGCGCCCCGGGCCTGGCGGGTGCTTCCGCTGCTGGCCGGCGTCGGCCTGCTCGGTTTCATCGTGGTGCACGGGCGCCCGCCGACCACGCCGGGGCAGATCCAGGTTTTCCTGCCCGCCTTCATCCTGATCATGGCGGGGCTGGTCACCGCCGGCCCGTGGCTGACCCTGGCCGGGGCCCGGCTCATGGCCCGGCGGACCAGCCGGCCGGGCATGCTGATCGCGGCCCGCCGGCTCGCCGACAACCCGAAGGCCGGGTTCCGCGCGGTCAGCGGCCTGGTCCTCGCCCTGTTCATCACCACCGTGGCGGTCGCCCTCATCACCACGCAGAACGCCAAGAGCGCCGGACCGCTCGAGGGTCCGGCGGCGAAAATCCTGGTGGACCAGTTCTCCGATAATCCCCGGCCGGTTACCGTGCCGGCCCCGCCGGCCGCGCTGGAAGGCCGTCTGCACTCGATCGCCGGCGTCGGCGGGATGCTCACGGTTCACCAGGGCCGCGGGCTGACCATCTCGCCCGCGGTGTTCGGGCTCCCGGAACGCTTCGGGGACATACCAGGCGCCCTGGTCTCGTGCACCCAGCTGGCCAGCATTCCCTCGCTCGGCCGGTGTCCGGCCGGGGCCGCCGTGGCCGTCTTCCCGGCTGACGGCGTGTTCGGGGTCGCGTCCCTGGCCAAGGTGACCTGGCCGGCCGCCAGCGTAGCCGCGGCCCGGCTTGACCGCTTGCCCGTGCTCGCGATCAACCTGGCCACCAACGGGACGGTCGCGGCCGTCGAGCAGGCTCGGACCGTGCTGGATACCGCCTATCCCGGGTACGACCCGGCGGCCACCCTGGGCGAGCAGCGCGCCGACTCCATTCACCTGGACCTGGCGTACCAGCAGCTGGCGGACGTCGTCGTGCTGACCAGCCTGGCCATCGCCGGCTGCACGCTCGCGGCGAGCGTCGCGGGCGGCCTGGCCGAGCGCAAACGCCCGTTCAGCCTGCTGCGGCTGGCCGGCACCCCGCTCAGCCTGCTCCAGCGCGTGGTCGCGCTGGAGAGCGCCGTCCCGCTGCTGGTAACCGCCGTCCTCTCCATCGGCGTCGGGTTCGCCGCGGCGGCGATGTACGCGGCCGCTCAGGTTGGCCCGTTCGCGGCGCCCGGGGCCGCGTACTACGTCATCACCGGCGCCGGCATCGCGCTGAGCCTGGGCATCATCGCCTCGACCATGCCGCTGCTCCGCCGCATCACCGGCCCGGAGGTCGCGAGAAACGAGTAGGGCGCCGGGGCGTCAAGGTCGCCTGATGGCCACCAGCCACTCACCAGACCCTGCGAGCATGGGCTGAATTCGTTGACAACCTTTCCGGTGAGATCGGCCTCTGGACAAGTGTGACCACCGAAAGCTGGCGGCAATGAGTCGCCCCGAAGAGGAGTACCGGGAGTTCGTCGGTAGCCGCGCGGCGTCGCTACATCGCACCGCCTACCTGCTCTGCGGCGACTGGCATCTGGCCAACGACCTAGTACAGGAGACGTTCGTCCAGGCCTTCCGCCACTGGCGGCGGGTGCAGCGGGCCGACAACCAGAACGCCTACGTCAAACGCATCCTGGTCAACGAGTTCAACGGGCACTGGCGACGCTATGGCCGACTGCCCGTGCGCGCCGACACCGACCGCCCCGGGATCGCCGTCCCCGACGTCTCAGACGAGGTCGTCAACCGCGCCGAACTGCTGAGCGCGCTGTTGACCCTCCCGGCCCGGCAGCGGGCCACCGTCGTCCTTCGCTACCTGGAGGGGATGAGCGAACGGGAAACCGCCGCGGTCATGCGGTGCAGTGAAGGCACCGTGAAGAGCCAGACCGCCCGGGCGCTGAACGCGCTCGGAGGCTGCCTGAAACACAAGGAGTCGTCACTATGAATTCCCCGACCGAACAGCACCTGGCCGCGGCGTTCCGCGACCTGGTCGCAGAACAGCCCTTCACCCCGGATGTGCCGGCCATCGAGCATCGTGCCCGGCAGGCCCGCCGACGCTACCAGGTCACTCGGGGCGGCATCGGGGCTGGCGTCATCGCGGTCGCGGCGGTAGCCGCCGTCGGCGTGGCCAGCGCCCTTCCGTCCGCACCAGCCGGAACGGCTCGGGCCAGCGGCGCGCACCCGGCCAGTACCGGCGCGTCGGCTTCGCCGACCGGATCGGCCGGTACCCAGCCGCCACTGGTTAAACTGGCCGCCTTTCTGGCCGCCGCGCCGCGGCCGGCCGGCGACGCCACGCTGGTGGAACGCGAGACGGCCGCACCTGGTCAGGCGAGCATCAACGTCTGGGACCTGTACACCGACGGCGGCCGGTACTTCTTCTCGCAGACCAAGGCCGGCCTGCCCGCACAGGTCAAGGAGAACAACAACCAGGGCGACGGTCAGTTCGGACGGGAAATCGCCGCGGCGACCTACGCGGCGCGCGGCGACCTGGACACCGCTGTGCTGAAGATGGCCTGGCCCTACGCGACCCGCGTCCCCGCCTGGCTCTCGGCGCAGGTGAAAAACATGTCGGCCGGCGGGATGCAGATCGACAACTACGTCTGGGAAAGCTGCGAGGACGCGCTGGTCGCGGGTTCCGGCAACCCTCAGGTGCGGGCCGGCGTGCTGCGCCTGGTGTCCGCGTTGCCCGGCATTACCGTCACCCATGGCACCGTCGACGGCCAGCCTTCGCTCACCCTCACCGCCGGCGCGGCCGAGTTGGGGCACGTGGGGACCGATAAGGCCAACCCCAAGGCTGACACGGGGCCGGCCTATCAGGAGGCGATCACCATCAACGCCGACACCGGCGTCGCGCTGGAGATCGCCAGCGGCCCGGCCGGCAAGGTCACCGGCACCGTCACCTACGTGGTAACCCGGGTTAACCTGTCCGGCATCGCCGCCGGCAAGTTCTGACCTGCCGTATCGACCAGCGATCCCCGGCCAGGCCCTGCCCTGGCCGGGCGAGCTATTTACCGGCACCGAATTCACCTACGTCAACGGCGTCTTCGGACGCAGCGCGGTCCTGCTGCCGCCCGGCCTGACGCTACGGTTCGGGCGAACAAACGGGCCCCGCGCCGCCGAACCCACGGTTTACCAGACTGGTCAGCACATAACTGGGTGCGGGTAGCCGGCCGATCCCGGCCGCGCCGGTTCCGCGAACTCGGCCCGGCGCGGCCGGCGGGACTTCTGGCCGCCGTACCTGAGGCCGAACGCCCTGAGCGGGACGGGTGCTGACCTGGGGAGCCGGTGAGCGGGATCGAACCGCTGACCTGCCGTTTACAAGAAGTCCGGCCCCGTGCACCGAGCGCGCTAGCTGCATTGACAGCACACGTCATCGCACTGATAGCACTCGCTGCGCTGGGATTGCCCAGAGCGCCGTTCCACGAAACGTTCTACGCGGATGGCGGGCAAATAGCCCATGACCGTAACTGAGGGTAGACACTCTGGCCTCGCCCATAGGCGCTGCTCGGGCGGGTTGCGGAGTCGGCTCAGGTGGAGCTCTATGCGGTAGCTGTGGACGGGATACCGGAGGTACGTTACGTACTTGACGTACGTGACATGATCGGCTTGACTGGAGCCAGGTAACGATGGAGGGCAGGCCGATGCCGCAGGTTCATTACGACAGCTATACCGAAGCACGCAACAAGCTCAAGGACCTGCTGGATGCTGCGGAAAACGGCCAGGTCGCCACCGTCCGACGGGATGCCGCCACCGTAGTCGTCCTGGACGCCGAGCGGCTGCGGTTTTTCCTCGCGTCCGTGGCGCCATCTAATGCCCAGGTCGTTCAGGAAGCTGGCGGGTGGTCAGTTTTCATCCCCGGCCTACCTGTCGCTGCCGACGGAGGGACCTTCGAGGAGGCCATCACCGAGATGGCCGCAGCGCTGCGCGAATACGCCGAAGACTGGCAAGACCACCTTTTGCACGCGCCCAATCATCGCGATAACTGGGGCCTGGTGCAGATGATCAGCCTCAGCAGCGATGAACAGCTGCGCAAGTGGCTCACCGGGTCGCCGGGGTGACGTGGCCCACGCCGACCCGGGAAGCCCATGAGGCCTTCGGCAGGATTGAGGGCTGGCAGCCAGTCCGTGACGCGCGAGGCCAGGTTGGCACGCATCATGTGACCTACGAGCTCCACCTGCATGACGGGCGGATCCTGAGAACGCGGATTTCCCACCCGGTGAATCGCGAGACATACGGCCCAGGCATATGGAGCCACATCCTCAGAGATCAGCTCGACGTCGACCAGGCGACGTTCTGGGCATGCGTTCAGGACGGCGAGAAGCCCGACCGCGGCGCGCCGGAGCCGCCTCCGGAGGCACTTCCGGCTGATCTCGTCCACTTGCTACTGACGAAAGTGCGCCTCAGCGAAGCCGACGTGGCAGCCATGAGCAAAGAAGAAGCCATAGCCAGAATGCAGCAATACTGGACCACAGGCACCTGAAAGGTATCGTCGCAGTTCTCCGCGGAGCCGGCCACGCTCAATACAACCGGGAGGCGCATCCGGTTAGCAGGCCATCCCGGCGCGCGTGTCAGCCATTCGTGAGCGGCAGAACATAAATCGCGGGCCTGATGGTATGGAGACGCGCGTCAGCCTGTCGTCCAGGGCGGGGGCAAGGTGAGCAGGCCGCCTCTCCGTGCCTGGTGTGAATGGCCGGCGTGACCGGCGTGACCCGTTGCGGAGGACGGTTGAAGGTCAGCGAGACCACGAGGTGAGCCGCGTCAGGTTCGTTGCCCGGCGTCCAAGAGCGCGAGGACGTTCTGGATGCCCTGCGCGAGAACCGCGTCGGCGACTTGCCGGTCGGCCAGTGCGCGGGACAGCTGCAGTGTGCCGGTCATCATCGCGAAGACGCTGAGCGTCTGGACGCGTGCCGACTGCGGGTTGTCCGGCGCCAGGCGGGCGCCGATGTCGTCGATGACGGCCAGCAGGCCGTCGGTGTAGGCCTGCTTGACGGCACCGGCGCAACGCCCGATCTCGTCGAGCAGGGCGGCGGACGGGCAGCCCTCGCCGGGATGGTCGCGGTGCTGGATCGAGAGGTACTCGCGCACGTACTGCTCGACTCCCGCGCGGCCCGGGGCCAGGGCGCTGAACTGCTCGCGCTGTTCGCGTAGCTGGTCGGCGACCGTGGTGGCGACGAGGTCGTCCTTGGAGGCGAAGTGGGCGTAGAAAGCGCCGTTGGTCAGCCCGGCATCCGCCATCAGCGTCGCGATCCCCGAGCTGTCGATGCCGTCCCGCTTGAACCGCCGGCCGGATGTCTCGATGATCCGCCGCCGGGTCGCCTGCTTGTGCTCATTCCCGTACCGCGCCACATGCACCTCCCGCTCGTCCCGGAAGGACAGCTTGCCCTCCGCAGCTCAACGTGATTATATTACGAACGTAATCCAATAGTCCAGGAGGACGCGATGACAGCAGCTCGGCCGGTGGCGCTCGTGACGGGCGCGACCTCAGGAATCGGGAAGGCGGCCGCTGTGGCACTGGCCGGCGCGGGCTTCGAGGTGATGGGAACGGGCCGGGACACGGCCCGGATCACCCCTCGCGGCGGGGTGACCTACCTCGACCTCGACGTGTCCAGCGATGAGTCGGTGGCCGCCGTGGTCCAGCGGGTGACCGGGCGGTTCGGGCGGCTCGACGTGCTGGTCAACAACGCCGGCATCGGCTCGGCGGGTGCTGCCGAGGAAAACTCGGTCGCCCAGGCGCAGCGCGTCTTCGACGTCAACGTCTTCGGCCTCATCCGCATGACCAGGGCCGTCCTGCCGCACATGCGCGCCCAGGGCAGCGGGCGCATCATCAACATGTCGTCCGTACTGGGGTTCCTCCCGGCCCCGTACGGAGCCCTCTACGCCGCCTCCAAGCATGCGGTCGAGGGCTACTCCGAGTCCGTGGACCACGAGGTCCGCGAGCACGGCGTCCGGGTGCTGCTCATCGAGCCCTCCTACACCAGCACCGGGTTCGACGCGAACGTCGTCCAGCCCGACACCCCCCTGCCGGTCTACGCGCAGCAGCGGCGCATCGCCGGCCAGGTAGTGGCGGCGGGCCTCAAGGACGGCGACGATCCCGCCACGGTCGCCAAGGCGATCGTCGCGGCGGCCACCGACCCGAAGCCGAAACTGCGGTATACCGCCGGCCCCGCCGCCGGACGCGTCAGCACGCTGCGCCGCATCATCCCCGCCCGGACCTTCGACAGGCAGATCCGCAAGCTCAACCGGCTGGCCGGCTGAACGCACTACCCGCCGGCGCCCGGACCTCCCCGATGTCGCGCCGCACCGCCGCGCCCTCGGCGGTCAGGCTGACGCTGCCGGCCGCCATCAGCGCTGCCACCAGCGCGGCGGCCAGCCCGGTGTTCACCGGACACCGGCCGGAGCCGACGGGGCGGGCAGGCGGCATGTCGTGCCAGCCGTCAGGGGGCAGGCGGCCAGGACGTGGTGCAGCCAGGCCCAGGCGTCGGCGGCCGGGGCGCGCAGCGGCTGGCCGAGATCGCACCACACCACCCGGGCCCCGGGCAGCCGGAAGCTGTCCCACTGGGCGGCGACGGCGTGGATGACCTGCAGGCCCCGGCCGCCTTCGGCCAGGCCAGCGTCCCCGCGCACCTGCGGTGCGGTGAGCCCGCCGCCATCACAGACGACGATCCGCGCGCCCGCCGGCCAGAGGCAGTAGCCGATCAGCACCCGGCCGCCTTCCGGGCCGTGCATGACGGAGTTGGTGTACAGCTCGCTGACCACCAGGGCCGCCTCGTCCGGGTCGACCGGGCTGTCATGCTGGTTGATCGCGGCCCTGATCCAGTCCCGAACCGGCCTGACCTGGCCTGGATCAGCGTCCACGACCCGCCATCCGGGTCCGCGCCACCCACCGATGATCACAGTTCTCTCCTGTTCCTGGCTGCTGTCCTCCCCGTGGTCCAACTGTTGCCTATACAAATTGCAAAATGTAGCTACAACCTCAGTACAAGTACTGACGACAACGGACGAAGTAACCATTGCGCTATTGCGCTAGCGAGAGCCGTGGTGGCACGCTGACTTCAGGACCATCTGCGCGAAGGGGGACCAGTGGCCGGAACCCGGCAGGACGGCAGCCCGACCGTGCTGCGGATGATCCTGGCCCGGCAGCTCCAGGCGCTGCGCGAAAAGGCCGGGATGAGCTACGACCAGGCGGCCAAGGCGATCTACTCCTCCGAGTGGACGATCCGGCGGATGGAGCGCGCCGAGGGCGGCCTCAAGCCGCTGACGGTCAAGAGCCTGCTCCAGGCCTACGGCATCACCGACCCTGGGGAGATCGAGACGTTCCTGGGCCTGGCCCGCGACGCCAGCAAGCCGGGCTGGTGGCACAGCTACGACGACGTGCTCCCGTCCTGGTTCCGCATCGCGATCGGCCTGGAGGAATCGGCCTCCCTGATCCGCGCCTACGAACCGCAGGTCGTGCCCGGTCTGCTGCAGACCGGGGACTACATCCGGGCCATCACCGCGGCCAGCTTCCCGGCCGCGACAGAAGAATTCACCGAACGGGCGGTAGCGCTGCGCCTCACCCGCCAGCATCTGCTGTCGCGGCCCGAGCCGCCCGGGTACTGGATCGTGCTGGACGAGACCGTGCTACGCCGGCCGATCGGCGGCCGCAAGGTCATGCGCGCCCAGCTCGAGCATCTCGCCACGCTGACCGAACGCCCCAGCATCACCATCCAGGTCATCCCGTTCGCCGCGGGCTGGCATCCCGCCTTGTACGGGATGTTCAACATCTTCCGGTTCCCCTCCGAGCAGCTCCCCGACATCGTCTACACCGAGGCCCTGACCGGCGCGTACTACCTGAACAAGCCCGACGAGGCGGCTCGGTACACCGAGGCGCTGGACCGCATGTGCGCCCAGGCCGCCTCCCCCGAGCACACCGTCACCATCCTGCGCGAGATCATCAAGGAGACCTGACATGCAAGCCGAGCCCATCCGCAACGGCATGCGCGCCGCCAGCCTCGGCGACGATGGCTGGCGCAAGCCCTGGAGCGACAACGGCGGCTCCTGCCTGGAAGCCAAGAAGCTCCCCGGCGGCCGCATCGCCCTGCGCCAGTCCACCGACCCGGATGGCCCCGCCCTCATCCTCGAGCCGGACGAGATCCGCGCCTTCGTCGAAGGTGCCAAGGCTGGCCGGGCCGACGACCTGCTCACCTGACATCCACGGACTTCCGCGGACACTGGCCGTGTCCGGGAAAGTCCGCCGAGGAAGGCGGTGCACCGTGACCGAGAATTTAGGCGCCTGGCTGCGCCAAGAGCGCGAGGCCCGCAGGTGGACCAGGCTCGAGATGGCCCGCCAGCTCATCCAGGCCGGCCGGTCCAAGGGCGACACCCTGCCCGGCGCCGACAGCATGTGCCACAACATCCACCGCTGGGAACGCGGCCAGGGCGGCCTCACCGAACGCTACAAACTCCACTACTGCGCCGTCCTGGGCATCTCGCCTGCCCAGTTCGGCGTGGCCCCAGACGCTCAGTCGAAGCCCCCCGATCCTGGCCTGCCAATCGCAAACACTGTCGCTTACCGTGGAAGCCAAGATCCCGGAACGGACGATCCCGCGGTGGAGCGAGAGGTGCTGATGGCAGCACATAAGGGAAGCGATCACGCCGAGCAGGCCGGGGAGCATGGCATCGGCGACGCTACATTCGATCAACTCCGCGCCGACCTCGTACGGCTCTCGCATCTGACAGATACGGGCGAACCATTTGCCGTGTTCCTGGACATGCGGCGGGTGCGTGACCGGATCTACCGTCTGCTCGACCGCAGGCTGTGGCCACGTGAGCAAGCCGACCTCTACTTCATGCTCGGCTGCCTCAACGGACTCATGGGCGTTACGGCAGAACGCCTCGGGTATCCGGATGCAGCCGAAGAACTGATCCGATCTGGCTGGGCTTACGCGATTGCAATCGATCACCGGCCGCTTCTAGCGCAGTTGCGACAGCAGCTTTCCTATGTCGCGTTCTGGCGTGGCCGGACCATGGAAAGTCGCGACCTAGCCGCTAGTGGTCTCGAGTACCTGACACAGGGGCCCGTTGGGGCCGACCTATACCTCAAATACGCCCGGGCAGCGGCCCGGCTAGGCGACGCCGACGCAGCCCGCCAAGCCGTAACTAATGCTCACAATGCTCGCGAGCACGAGTACAGCGACGACCTGCTGGACATCGGTGGTGAGTTCGCCATATCCCTGGCCACCCATCACGGCTTCGCCGGCGCTGCGCTCGCCGAGATCGAAGGAGGCGAGCTCCAGGCAGCCGATGAGCTGGAGCGCGCTATCAGCTTGTACAGCGCCGGACCTGGTCCCGGAGAAGAACACTGGTTCGGCGGAAAGCCGCTCGCAGGGATCGACCTGGCCGCCATCCGCCTCCGTTCCGGAGCGCTCGACGCTGCGGTTGCGGCCTTGGAGCCGGTCCTGACCCTGCTACCCGCGCAGCGGATCACCGCGCTAGTTACCCGGCTCACCCTGGTACGTACGGAACTAGCTGCTCCTGTTTTCCAGGGATCGATGCAGGCCCGCGCACTCGACGAACGCATCGAGGAGTTCGGGCGTGAATCAATCACCGCTGGCCTGCATAGCCTTTCCGGTGGCACGGGCTGAGCGGCTTGCTCGGCGAGGTGGAGGGGGGAGCCTGGGCGGGGACGGCGGCTCGTTCGGCGTGATGATTGTCGTGGTTCCCTTTCCTCGGTCATGGGCTCTTGCGGGCGATGCCGCCGTAGACCCAGGCGCGGTCCAGTTCCCGCTGCCGGGGCCGCCTGTTATCCGGCCGCCACAGCGGCACCTGGACCAGCCCTGGCTCGACCAGGTCCCAGCCGTCGAAGAACGTGGCGACTTGCGCTCTGGTGCGCAAGGTCACCGGGGAGGTGGCGTGGTCGTACACGGCGGCCGCGTCGCGGGCGGCGGCCGGGCGCAGGTCGGCGGTAGCGTGCGACAGAGTCAGGTAGCTGCCCGCGGGCAGTGCGTCGCGGAAGACGGCCAGGATGCGGGCGGGGTCCTCGGCGTCCGTGATGAAGTGCATGATCGCTACCAGCAGCAAGCCGACCGGCTGGGCGAAGTCGATCAGGGCGCGGATCTTGGGGTGGGTCAGGATGCTCTCGGGTTCGCGCAGGTCAGCCAGGATGATGCTGGTCATGCCACTGCCGGTCAGCAGCGCGTTAGCGTGCACGTGCACGATCGGGTCGTTGTCCACGTAGGCCACCCGGGCGCCGGCAGCAACCTCGTGCACGTTCCCGGCGGCCGGGATCCCGGTGCCGACGTCAATGAACTGCCTGATCCCCGCCTCGCCGGCCAGGAACCGCACCGTCCGCTGCAGGAACGCCCGGTTGGCCCGGGCCGAGTCACGGGCCTCCGGTGCCGCCTTGAGCAGCTGGCGGACCGCCTGCCGGTCGGCGGCGTAGTTGTCCTTCCCGCCCAGCAGCGCGTCGTATATCCGCGCCGGGTGCGGCGTGGCCGTATCGATCTCCGAGAGCGCGAATCCGGTCTCCATCGCATCCTTCCGGCCCGTCCTGCCCCCCGCTATCGCCATCGTGGACCGGACAACGGAACGCGGGAAGATGACGAACGCGGACACCCGCTGACAGCAGTCTGGCCAACCGGGCAGGGCCGGTGCGTTGCGGTGCGGTGCGTGGCAGGCTGGTCGCATGAGCGGTCCTGATGACGACATTCCCGCCTACCGGACGGTGCGGGTGAGCGCGCCGGACGCTCCGGTGGCCGAGCTCGCGGACATCGAGGCGTGGCCTGGGCTACCTCCACCACCACAGCGACGAAGCGCTGCTCATCCTGTGCCGTGGGGTAGGAACGTCCGGTGGAGGGTGGGAGCATCTTATCGCTGCGAGGTGAGGATATGGATCGTGCCCGGTCGTATGGTAGCGGCTCTGGTGAGCTGGGTATGGCGGACCGAGGGGTGCCGGGGCCGGCACATGGCCTGTTCCAGCGGCGCGTCGCGGGGGACGATGCGCTGCTCGAGCTAGCCGGGCTCCGGTTCGCCCAGATGGGCCTGGCCGCCGAGGTGTATGCCGGCACGCCAGACGAGCTTGAGCACGTTCTGGGGTTCGTGCCCCCTCATCCGTACCTGCCTGTGGTCCATCTGAACCGCAGCGTCAATGTGCTGGATACGTCCGGCCGCGTCGTGGTCAGGGAGTTCGCCGGCCGTTTCGCGGGCCGCATCGCCGGCCTCGTCGTCCATGACAAGAAAGAAATGGGCGAACAGACAGACCGCCTGGTTAGCGTGATGCGCCAGCTCGATGCCGAACTTAGCGAGCAGCCGGGCAGTCCGCTCGTCTTTCTCGAGTACGCCGCTGGCCTGGAGCCGGAGTGGTTCGTGGGGGTGGCGGAGCGGCTCCGCGATGCGGAATACGTCAGTTGCTGCATCGATGTCGGCCACGTCGGTATCAGGCAGGCCTCGGCCAGGTTCACGCGCAGCCATCCGGGGGTGAGCCTGAGGGACCTTGACCCGCAAGACGGGCGGTTGCCTGATCTGGTCGCAGAAGTCCAGGACGCGGTCGAAGGCGCGGCGCGGGACGTGCTCGACGTCACCCGTGCGATCGGCTCGGTCGGCAAGCACGTGCATTTCCACCTGCACGACGGGCATCCGCTGATCCGGGGTCTCCCGGACCACTTCAGCTTCTTGACGCGGCTGCCGGTCCCGTTCAGCTACCAGGGGCGCCGGTCGCTGAGCATGATGTACGGGCCCGGCGGCCTGGCGTCTATCATCTCAGCGGCTATGCAGGCGTGCCGCCCGCACGGGGTCTCCTTCACGCTGGAGATTCACCAGGTCGAGGGCCGGCTGCCGCTGGCCGACGCCTCGCCGCTGTTTTCCCGCTGGCGCGATACCACCAACGCCGAACGGATGAATTACTGGCTCTCGGTGCTTGGTGAGAACGCGCTGCTGATATCCGAGTGCCTCACTGAGAACCAGTAGCCGGGACGGGACCGGCGGGACCGGGGATGCGGAAGACATGGATCGACTGATCTTCTGCCCGGCACCGGCGGTCCTGCTCCGGCTTGGCCTTGTCCGAGCACATGACCACCTGGTCAGGTGCCATCCATGACACCCCTTCGGCCGTCCCGTACGTGATGCTGCCATCAGCGTCCCGCGGGAGCGCATAGGTGACGCCTGCGCCCGTGACCTGCCAGCTGTCCGGCGCCAGGCGGCCGAGCCATAGCGCCGAGGAGACCTGAGATACCACCGCGACTCGGTCGCCGGTCACCGCGATGCCGCTGTAGTCCTCGAACAGCACGGTCTCGGGCAGCCGGATCTTGCCGACCCTTTGCCAGTTACGGCGGTCACGCCGGAACACCTGGATCCGCCCGCCGCCGGGGACGCGGCCTGCCGCGCCTCCCTTGCCCCGGTTGCCTTCGCACAGCCCGAGCAGGTAGGTCTGCCCGTCGCGGTGCACGCACGTCAGGCCTTCCAGGCCCTTGTTCGGCCGGTCAAGCGGGAAGTCCAGCCAGGAGCGGCCGATGTAGCGGAAGCCGGCGTCGTATTCCTGCACGGCCGGCATGTACGTGGCGCGGCCGCGGCGCAGCGATTCGATCAGCACGTAGAAGCGGCCAGACCGCGCGTCGTACGCGATGTCCTCGAAGCCGCAGCGGTGACCTCTCTCCTGCATGATCATGTAATTGCTGCTGGCCTCGCGGGCTAGCCCGGGCCCGATGCAGGCGATGTGCGGCAAGTTATCGAAGATGACGTAGAACAGCCCGTCCTTGGCGAGCACGCCGCTGGCTTCCAGCCTCGGGTCGAGCGAGCCCGGCAGGAGGTCGAGAATCTTCGCTTCCCGCACCAGCTCGAGCTGCGGCATCGCTACGCGCGTAGCCACCATGGCGGCGCCTCCTCATACCTTCGGCAGCGGTTCCATCGTGGCCGGGAAGCTCGCCGGGTCGGTGACGCGCGGCATCTCCCGCCGCACCTGCCCGATCTGCTGGCGTGCGCTGTCGCACCGCATGCGGACGTAATGGATGATGCCTTCGGCCTTTTCCTGACTGTGCCTGAGCTCGTTCTGCTGGCAGCCGCTGAGGTAGACCTCGTCGTTGGTGAACTGGCGGCCGGTGAACGGCTGGCCGTAGGGCGTGGCTGACTCCAGGTAGGCAGCCTGGCGCACACGGCTCCACAGGCCGTCGTCGGAGTCGGCCGCGATCTGCTGGCTGAACGCGTCCGGGTTGAACTGCGTGTCGAGCAGGAACTCGAGATAATCGAGGTAATACTGACGGTAGCGGCGGTTGCGCAGCAGGTTCTGCACCAGCGGTATGCGCGAGGTCGCGCGTTCCCGCCAGTAGTGCCTGGTGTTGCCCGGCCAGTCCAGGATGTCGGTGTACTGCCATTTAGTGCCGAAGTAGTCGATGCCCAGGCAGTTGTCGTAGTCCCACGGGATGAACGTGAAATACGGGGAGCGCATGAAGTCGTCTTCGGCGCCCAGATGCCCGGAGTTGTAAAGATAGTAGTTGGACGGGGTGGCGTAGTAGTTGTCCCAGCTGCCGAGCAGCACGTTGACGGCGGCCCACCTGAGGAAGGCCCGGGCGTTCATGATGGCGTCGACCGACTCGCGGAACTCATCGGTGTCGAAGCGCCCCTCTCCGCCGCCGAGCCCCGCGCCGTTGATCGTCCTGATGAACTGGGCCAGGTCATCGTAGGTACCGGCGTCGCCGTCATCCTCGTTGGACTTGAGCCGGTAGGTGCGGTCGTCGGCGGCGGCCTTGTGGTACTGCCGCCCGCTGTCATCGCCGCCGGGACCGGTACGGTGTTCCAGGGTCGCGCACCCGACGTCACCGCAGTAGGCCTTGTACAGATTGCCGCGGTGGTTGCCGCCGAAGTGATCCTTCAGGAACCGCTTGTCGACTTGCTCGATAACGGAGAACAGGCCGTAGTAGGTCGCGTCGAACGCGAGCTTGGCATAAGTGTGCCGCGCCGCGGGAACGCCTGCGAGCCGGAACAGGCGCCAGGCTAGCGCCTCCCGCATCTGCGCAGGATCGTTGTACATCGACTTGAGGTTGACGCACGTCATCCCGGCGATGTCATCGGCACCGCGCTCGAGGGCTACCTTCCATGATCTCTTCGGCGCGTGCAGGGTCCGGTTGCCGCTGTTGACGAGGGAGAAGCTCTGCGTGCTGAACGCGACGCCTTCGGGGCCCGGGCCGGGAATGTGCCGGTCGCTGGCCGGGTCGGTACGCCACATATCCAGCCGGGCGCCTTGCGGCGCCTCCGCCTTGCTTGTCAGCACGCCGGGCTGCTGCGGGAAACCCGTGACATGGAACATGTACATGCCGGCCGAAAAAAATGCGTCCTTCGCCCGCGCCGTCTGCGTGGCCTCGTTTGTCTCGCTCATGTGTTTCCCCCCGGAGCGCCGCTACGGTCTGGTGCAATGGCGCTGTCGTCGTGCCGGTCTCTACCCGGTCGGAGGCAGCCGCCGCCGTTCTGATACACCGCGCGCCAGGCCGGGCAGCGCGAGCCTTCGTCGCCGGCACACGCACAATGTCCCGGCGTGCCCAACAGCCCCGGACGTTATGAGCGGAAGGCGGCGGCGCGGTGAGAAGTGGCCCATGGCATCATCCTCGGCGGATGAGGCATGGCCGCCGGGGATCGATGACGATTGGCTCACAGTGCCCGGGGGCCGGCCGCGATCGACTCGTCGCCTTGGACGGGACTGGTGGTGCTGCGCCCCGGGTTAGCGGCATGCCTCCGCGACCGGCCCGGGCGGACGACGGTGATCATGGAGGAACCTTAATGTCTGGACCGGCACAGAACGCCGAACTGACCGGCGCCGATTTCGGTGACCGCGCTGACTTCACCAACGCTGACCGTGGGTTCATCGGCGCGCTGGACCCGATGGTCGTCAAAGCTGCGGATGGCCGCGTGGTCTGGGAGATGGAGTCGTGGCGGGAGCTGACCGGGGCGTGCCCGGACACGGTTCACCCGAGCCTGTGGCGGCAGGCCCAGCTCACCGCCAAGCACGGCCTGTATGAGGTGACGGACGGCATTTACCAGGTCCGCGGGTTTGACATGTCCAACATGACGCTGGTCGAAAGCGACCACGGGGTCATCGTCATCGATCCGCTGATCTCGGCGGAGGTCGCCGCCGCGGCGATCGCTTTGTACCGCCGCCACCGCGGCGACCGGGCGGTCACGGCGGTCATCTACTCGCACGCCCACCTGTACCACTTCGGCGGGGTGCTGGGCGTCGTCGACGCCGATACCACGGTTCCGATCCTCGCGCCGGAGCATTTCCTGGAGCACGCGGTATCCGAAAACGTGTACGCCGGGGTGGCCATGCTGCGGCGCAGTTACTACTACGCCGCGGTCAGCGTGCCCAAGGGCACGACAGGCACCCTGGGGATCGGGCTGGGCGCGGGCGGGTCGACCGGCACGCCCGGCCTGATCGCGCCGACCCTGGACATCACCCGCACCGGCCAGGAGGAGGTCCTAGACGGGGTTCGCATCATCTTCCAGATGACCCCCGGCACCGAGGCCCCAGCGGAAATGAACTTCCACTTCCCGGACAAGCGGGCGCTGTGCATGTCCGAGAACGCCACGCACAACCTGCACAACCTGCTGACCCTGCGCGGCGCGCAGGTCCGCGATCCGCGGATCTGGTCCCGCTACCTGGCCGAGGCGATCGAGCTGTTCGCGGCCCACTCTGATGTGGCGTTCGCCTCGCACCACTGGCCCACCTGGGGCACCACCGAGGTCATCAGCTACCTGACCCAGCAGCGTGATCTGTACGCCTACCTGCACGACCAGACCCTGCGGCTGATCAACCAGGGCTACATCCACAGCGAAATCGCCGAGATGATGGAACTGCCACCGGACCTGGACCAGGCTTGGCACGCCCGCGGTTACTACGGCTCGGTCAACCACAACGTCAAGGCGATCTACCAGCGCTACCTCGGCTGGTACGACGCCAACCCGGCCCACCTGTGGCAGCATCCCCCGCAGGCCGCCGGGACACGCTATGTCCAGGCGCTCGGCGGCCCCGACGCCACTGTCGCCAAGGCCAGAGAGTACTACGAGCAGGGCGACCTGCGGTTCGCCGCCGAACTGGCCAGCCACGCCGTATTCGCCCAGCCGGATGACCGTGCCGCGCGAGAACTGCTCGCCACCGTCCTAGAACGCCTGGGCTACGGGGCGGAGAACGCCACCTGGCGCAACAGCTACCTCACCGGCGCCCGCGAGCTGCGCACCGGCACCATCGAGCACACCGAGGTCAACAGCGCCGGGCTGGCCCCGGCGCTGACCATCATCCAGCTGTTCGACTCCATCGCCATCCGCATCAACGGCCCCGCCGCCTGGAAAGAACACCTTTCCATCGGCTGGCACTTCACCGACACCGGGCAGGACTACCGGATGGAACTCAGCAACGGCGCCCTCATCCACTACCCCACCACCGGGAACCGGGCAGCCGACCTCACCGTGACCCTGACCAAACCCCAGCTCCTCCACCTCTTGGCCACCGGGCGACCCGACGGCATCGGCATCGAAATGTCCGGCGACCTTAGCGTGGTGCAACGACTCCTGTCACTCACTGACAGCCCCGACCCCGACTTCGCCGTCGTCACCCCGTAAACCCGGGAACCTCATCGGGCGGCCGCGTGACCGGCGAGTGGGTCCCGAGCTGACGATAACGAGCCCAAGGCCGCCGTGGAAGTGCCTGCTTGCTTGCCGGTCTTGCGTGATCCCGTGTGCGTCATGAGGGACTGCCAGCCGCGGGAGGCAGCTTCATAGAGGCTTGCAGCTGGACGATAGGGGTGTCTGGCACCTGGATCAGTCCACGGGTCGGACGATCCAGGTCGAAGATGACGTACAGCAGCAGGGCGACCATCGCCGCGGCCAGCATCACGGCGACCATACCGCGGCCGAGTACGCCGACATGCAGCCCGAGAAGTCCTAGCGCGACGGCGGCTCCGATGATTTCGAGCAGCAGCACCTCCGTCGGGACCCGGTTGCTTAGTCCGGCCACGCGCACGGTCTGTTCGTCGATCATCGCGTTAAGGCTGTCCTCGTAAAGCCGCGGCGCGGTAGCGACAGGCTGTTTCTGCACCGCCAGCGCCGCGAGGCTCCACAGGGGCCGTTGCAGAGCCGATCCAGCGGCGATCGCCCGGTTGGCAGCAGCGGTGCCGGGCACGACATGAGACAGCTGCAGCTCGACGTCGGCGTACCGCATGATCAGCGTCAGCGACCTGCTGCGCATTGGTTCTGGCAGGGTTTGCGCCCGCAGGTACGTGGTCCCGATGGCGTTGGCATCCTCGACTACTGCTTGGCGGCGGTTATCGTAGCGGCCGACTGCCAAAGAGAGGCCAAAGGCCAGAATCAGGGCCATGAAGCCGAGCAGCGTGGCTTGAAGAACTCCGAAGGACTCGCTGACCTTCTCCCGGCTCTCCCGCAGCGAACGGCCCACCAGCAGGCCGCTCCCGGCTGCGCCGGCCATCACCACCAGCAGCACCACGGCCAGCACCACGCTGGAAAGCGCGAAGAAGAACAAGGCAGCCTCCCAGTTCAGAGCATCAGCGGTCGCCGACAGCCGCACTGAAATACCGCGCTCGGCCCTCAGATCGATCCACCAGCCAACCCAGGATGACACAACCCCTCCGATACGGCGCCAACCGGTCTTGACGGTGGACTTGAGGCGTATCGCGCGCCGGGTGAGCGGATCGGTCCCGACGTATACGGAAACCCGGAATAACCCGCTCGGCAGTTGCTCTAGTGACCGTTGGTAACTCTAGGCATAGTGGCAGGGGTAGCCCGGATCAGTGTCATTCGTTCCACGGACCAGGGTGAAGGTGTGGTCAGTAGGTGTCGGATAGCAGGAAGTCGTGGATCGGTAGATGGTGAATGCCGCCGGTATTGTCACCGGCGAGCGGGTCTAGGGTGATCACGTACTTGGGGTAGTTGTCAGTGATGGCTTCGAGGGGCGCGTATTCGCGGCGACGTGTCTCGGCCGAGGCGGCGATCGTGGTGGCGACCTGGATGTAGACAGTGTCCTCTTGGCGCCGGGCGGCGAAGTCGACCTCGGTGGGTCCGACCTTCCCTATCGTGACGTCGTAACCGCGGCGGCGTAGCTCGAGCCAGACGATGTTCTCCAGCACCCCGGGCAGGCGCCGGTCGGAGTAACCGAACAGCGCACGGACGATGCCGTGATCGCCAAGATAGTGCTTCTCATCGGTCGCGAGCAGCGCGCGGCCCCGGATGTCGTAGCGGGGCACCCTGCTAACGAGGAAGGCCTCCGTGAGCGCTGACAGGTAATTTAGTACGGTCTCGTGCCGGATAGTGCGGCGCTGAGACTTCATGAACTCGGCCACGCGCCGGGCGGAGAACGGGTTGCCGACGTTGTCGATCGCGAATGCCGCGACCCGCTCGAACATGTCGGCATCGCGGATGGCGTGACGGGTGAGGACATCGCGGACCAGGGTCGAGCGGTAGATGTCGGTGACCATCGAGCGTGCGTCGGCCTCTTCGAGCGAGACGACGTGAACGCCCGGGAAGCCGCCGTAGCGCAGGAACCGCGCGAATTCTTCGCTGGTGCGGCTGATGTCCCGGTTGGAGTAGGCGGCACCGAATGCCAGGTACTCGCCGAAGGAGAGCGGCCAAACTTCTATGGATACGTAGCGCCCGGCAATATAGGTGGCTAGCTCGCCCGACAGCAGCCGCGAGTTGGAGCCGGTGATGTACAAATCGGTGCGGCCCTCGGCGACAAGTGAGTTGACGAGGCGCTCCCACTCGGAGACCTCCTGGATTTCGTCGAGAAGGACGTAGACACGCCCCTGAGGCGGGAGTGCGTCGGCCAGGTAGGCCTGCAGTGCCTGCGCGGAAGCGATCGAGGCCCACTCCAGGGAATCGAAGTTGAGATGGACGATCCGCTCCTGAGAGATCCCCCGGTCGCGTAGGCGCTGGGCGACGAGTTCAAGCAGGCGGGACTTGCCCGAACGCCGCAGGCCGGTAAGGACCTTGACGACCGGGGCGTCGATGAAGGGTTCGATCCGGTCCAGGTACAGCGGACGGTTAACGAGGCTCATACTCGCCCTCCGGAGTTCACCTACTGGCGACTACAAGCGCCATCCTAGTCGAAAATGATCTGTCTGGCGGTTATAACCGGCCACTCTCTGACTCTCAGGCAGGTGACTCTCTGCGCCCACGTGGCCAGGGTTTCTACTGTGCTTTCTACCAGTCGGCTTTCTCGACCCGGGAGCCGGTGAGCGGGATCGAACGCTGACCTGCCGTTTACAAGAAGTACGGCCTCATGCAGCCAGCGCGCTAGCTGCACCGATGGCACAGGTCATCGCATTGATTGCATTAGCAGCGCTGGGATTATCCGGCGCGTCGTCCCACGAACCGTTCCACGCGGGCGGCGGGCAGCGGGCCATGGCGGTAACCGAGCGTAGCAACCAGAGCCCGCCGCAGCGGCGTCAACTTGACGGCATAGCCGGACAGGACATCGGGCAGGTCCTTTGCACTGCCGAATCGGGCACATCTAGATCAATGCGGCGCCTGCGGCGCCGCTGGCCCGGCGTCAGCGCCTGGGCTCAGCCTTGGAAGGCCCGCCCGGCGCACGCCGGGCCACATGCGCAGGGCGATGCAGATCAAGGCGGCTCATAGGCCTACGCAGGCTCGGTACGGCCCAGAACTGTCTTCCTCATGGCCGGCAGCGAATGTCCGGTCGCGGCGGCGGCTATGCAGGGTCGTCACCCGGGTCGGTGCCGTGCTCGCGCAGAATGGCCCGCAGCCTCGCCAGCTCGGCGTTCACCCGGCCGAATTCGCTGGCTAGCGACGGGCGGCCAGCATCGGCCTCCGTCCACTCCGTCTCCCGGGCGGCTCGGGCGGTGAGCAGTTGCTTCTCCTTGTCACGCAGCGCGGCGGCAGCCTCGAAATCCTGCCGGTCGATCGCGGCTTCCTTATCCCGGCGCACCTGCGCGATCTCCTGGTCCAGGTCATCCAGATCAGGTCGCAGGCCCACCCAGCGTTCGATCGCCGCCAGCCGCCGGTCCAGCGAGTCGACCCGCGCGAGAGCGTCATCGAGCAGCCGGGCGCGCGCCCGCTTACCTCGCCGGGTCCCCTCACCGGTCACGTCGTTGCCCTCGTGCCCGTGCAGTAGCTGGATAACCTGCTGGCGCACCCGGTTCAGGTCGGCGCCCAGCTTGACCAGCACCTCCGCCGCCACGCCGCCGCCCTCGCGGATCAGGCCGAGCAGGATGTGCTCGGTGCCGATGTAGCCGTGGCCGAGAGCACGGGCTTCCCGATGCGCCAGCTCGAGCACCTTCTTGGCCCGCGGCGTGAACGGGATGTGCCCGGACGGCGCCTGCTGGCCCTGGCCGATGATCTCCTCGACCTGCTGCCGCACCGCCTCCAGGCGGATGCCCAGCGACTCCAGCGCCTTGGCTGCCACGCCGCCGCCCTCATGGATCAGGCCCAGCAGGATGTGCTCGGTGCCGATGTAGCCGTGATTGAGGATCCTGGCTTCTTCTTGCGCCAGCTCCACCACCCGGCGTGCCCGGTCGGTAAACCTCTCGAACATGCTCCGCGCCGCCTTTCTCATCCTCGTCCCGTATAGGTCCGATGCTAAGACGATCGCCTCCGGCTGGCGCCAAGCCGGTCTGTGACCGCAGGCCAACCGCTACCGGTCAAGGTCCCTGGTCAACGTACGCGAAGACCGCCTTGACCCCCTTCTCCGGCTCACGAGGTTGACGCCGGTCAGGGCGGCCGCAGCAACCGTGTCCGGCGGAGCAGTCCGCGCCGGACCCGTACCGGGCCTGGGACAGCAGACCGAGCAGCATACGACGTCAGGTTGAGTTGGGAGCCGCGCGAACGAACGGCATCTACGGATCTGAAGGCCCAGGGGTTAGAGAGCCTGATGGCCCGGCGGTGTGGCGTCCTGGCCGGGGACGACCGCCCGAGCCTGCAGATCAGGGTGGCGCAGGAACGTGTTGACCAGCTCAGCCGGGCCGCCGATGCAGGTCCAGTCGTCGTCCCATAGCGTCGACACCAGCCACGAGCGGTCGGCGGGGAACATCAAGTTGGGCAAGGCGCACTTCCAGAACGACCATGGACCGCTCTCGCGCCAGGTTGCGGCCTGCTCTGGCCCCGCCTGGACGAGCACATAATGCCAGTCCGAATACAAGGTCACCATCGGCGCATCGGGGAACGCGATGTCATCGGCGCCGGTGTCAAGATACCCAAGCCACCACGGCTGGCCTGCCGACTGCTCGCGCAGCAGCCCGAGCACGGCCCGATCATGCCGATCCTGTCCTTCACCTCCCTCCGGGAGCAATACCGTGGCGTAGGCGTCGAAGACCGGTGGGATGGCTGCGGTGATAGTCCGGCCGATTGATGTGCCGTTGGCGATCCACGCGACTTCGGCGTCTGTCCCGATCTGCCATGTCCTGCCGTCCTTGGCCAGCCTCACCACGCCAGCGTAGATATTCCCGCGGCCGGGATACAACAGAATTAGGCTGGTGAAGGTATGTCCCCGAACTGCCATTACCAGCCAACGATTATCATCAGCAGCACCTTACGAACGCAAAGCCAGCGCGGGCTTCGGGAACCCGCGGCCAGCGCACGTGACACGCTCGTAATGCGTAGGCCGCTAGGTGGTGATGAGGACCAGGGCGCGCCGAGATGCCACGGCTCGCATCGTCAGAACGACAGCGTCCCGCTCTCTGCGAACTTGTCCACCTCGTGGCGCGGCGTTTGAGCGAGCGAGCAGGTGCCGTCGGGGTTGCGGGCCAAAAGCGCCCGGCCGCTGACCGTCCCGGTGAAGTTGCCCGTCGCGCCGGCGAACTTCCCGGTGCCGCCGGTTACCTGCAAGGCGAGCTGCGACGTGCCGGTGAACAGACAGCTGTGCGGGTTGATATGAAACGACAGGCTCTCCCCGAGCGTGCTGACCACGTGCAGGGTGCCGCCGGGGAAGACCAGATCGTCCTGGCTAACGGGATCGCCGGGCACGACCTCGACGAACCGGCCGACGCCCTTGAATACCCCCCTGGCGCGCACCACGCTGCCTATGACCGTCCGGGTGTTCGTACCCGGCACGGCTGCGAACACGATGGTGCCGCTGAGCATCTCACTGCCGCTCGTCGCCGCGGCCGCGGGCATAGCGGGCGCGGCGGAGATAGCCAGCGCGGTTCCAGCGACCAGCAGCGCCCATGACATCGCTCGCTTCATGAATCCCTCCCGTGGTCGTCCGCCGCCTGGTGGCGGGATCATCTGGTGTGGGCTCGTGCGCAGTGCCGGTGAGGGCATGGAGCACGGGACACCGCTGCCGGGACCAACGGTCTGGCGAAGCGACATACGACCTGAACCATCGACGCATATCACGCTTCAAGTGACGCCCGGTAAGCCGTCACGCCGCAACACGAAGGTATAACGCGGAGGCGATATGGGGAAGCCACACATGAGACATTCGCGGGACGCAACGCAGCCGACGATCGCACCGCAGTCACACAGCATGTACCAGCTTGAGTCATGACGGTCTGTGAAAACCGTGCCCGATGACTGGTGCATGCCCAAGATCCGGAAAGCAGCAGGCCAGGGAGCGCGTCGGCTAACGGTTGCGGTCACCGAGGCGTTCATCCGCGTCGATGTCCGCGACGACGGCGCTATCGAGCGGTCCCGCGACGATCCTCCGGTTCGCCGCCGTACCGGGCCTGGGTGCCGTGTACCTGCCCGGCCTCTCGAGCGGAGTCTGCCTAACCGGCCAGCGAGACGTCGCCAGCCACAGCAAGGCGTTTGAGCAGCTCCGGGCATCGGCGCTGCCACCGGCCGCATCAGCACGCCTCATCCGAGGAATAGCCGGAGCTTGACAGCATTCGCTCCCGGCCAAGGCCCGGATGGCCGGAGGCGAAATCTGGCCCTAGTGCCGTCCGAGCATGTCGTCGGAGACGTGCCGAAGGTGGTCGCGCATGAGGGCTTGGGCTCGCTCGGGATCGCGTTCGGTGAGGGCGGCGACGATGGCGGTGTGCTGCTCGTGGTAGTCCTTGCGGCGTTCGGGAGTGGAGGTGCGGCGCTTAAGGCTGCCCCACACTGGAAGGGACCTAGCGGTGCTCATGACGTCGAACAGATTCATGAGCAGGCCGTTGTGGACGGCCTGGGCGATGGCCCGGTGCAGGTGGGTGTCGTGGGTCTCGAAGGCCTCGTAGCTGTCGCTGTTCCCGCCGGCATCCAGGTAGCCGGCGATGCGATCCAGGTCGGCCTGGTTGGCGGTGCGGGCGGCGAGCGCGGCGATAGGCGGCTCGATGGTGAGCCGGACCTGCATGATCTCGGCGGGGCTGGTGTCGGGGGGTGCCCCGTTGAACTGGCGGGTGGCGGTCTCGGTGAGGAAGGTGCCGCGGCCGACGTGGCGGGTGATGAGCCCGTCGCGTTCCAGCCCGGCCAGAGCCCGGCGGATCTCGCTGCGCGGGGCGGTGAGCTGGGTGGCCAGGTCGCGCTCGGTGGGCAGTTTCCCGCCGGGGCCCAGGACGCCGCTGGCGGTCTGTTCCTGCAGCAGCGCCCGGAGGGTCTGCTCGACGGTAGTCACGCCGACAATCTTACCTCTTGAACCAATCGAGACCAATATTTCGTTGCTGTATTTTCTCAGTTGAATGCCACTTAGCTCTCGACTTCGGCTACACGCTTGCTTACTATCGAAACCTAGTCGTAACATAATGGCTCGATTGGTTCAGATTGGTTCACGATGAAGCTAGCGGTATTCAGCACTGGGGCGGATCTCCGGGCCGGGGTCGCTGACCCTGATCAGGGCATCATACGTGACGTCACCAGCGTGCTCGGCGGCCCGGACCTGACGGCCGTCCTGAGTGACTGGGACACCACCCGCGCCGCCCTCGAAGACGCGCTGGCGTCGCTGCCGGCCGTCCCGCTGGACTCGGTGCGGCTGCACGCGCCGCTGCGCCCGGTCCGGAACATCTTCGCCGTCGGCAAGAACTACCGCGATCACGTCCGCGAGTTCGGCCGCAGCGGCTACGACACCCCGTCGCGGTCCGAGGAGATCCCGGACAAGCCGATCATCTTCTCCAAGGCGACCACCTCGGTCACCGGCCCGTACGACGACGTTGACCCGCACCACGGGGTGACCAGCGAGCTGGACTACGAAGGCGAGCTGGGCGTCATCATCGGCCGCGGCGGCCGCGGCATCACCGCCGCCGGCGCCTGGCAGCACGTGTGGGGCTACTCCGTCATCAACGACGTCACCGCCCGCGACCTGCAACGCGACCACAAGCAGTGGCTGCTCGGCAAGTCCCTGGACACGCACTGCCCGATGGGCCCGTACGCCGTCACCGCCGACGAGATCGGCGACGTCGACACCCTGGAGGTGGAGACGCTGGTCAACGGCGAGCAGCGGCAGCACGCCCCGGTCAAGGACCTGATCTTCGACATCCCCACGCTGATCGCGACCATCTCCGCCGGGATCACGCTGCTGCCCGGCGACATCATCGCCACCGGCACCCCGGCCGGGGTCGGCATCGGCTTCGACCCGCCGAAGTTCCTGGTCTCCGGGGACGTGGTCGAGGTTTCGATCACCGGCCTCGGGAAGCTGCGCAACCGGATCGGCTGAATAGCCGCCGCTACCGCGGAAGGAACATCATGCGTATCAACACCAGCCCGCCCAAGGACCTGGCCGTCGAGATCGAGGGCAGCGGCCCGCCGGTCCTGATGGTCCATGGCCTCGGCGGCACTTCCAACTTTTACCAGGTCCAGGCCCAGGGGCTCGCCGAGCGGTTCCAGGTGATCCGGCCCGATTCAGCGGGCGCCGGGCGCTCCCCGGTCAGCGACGGCATCAGCATCGATTCGCACGCTGAGGACCTGGCCGCCCTGCTGGACCAGCTCGGCGTCACCGGCGCTACCGTCATCGGCCACTCCATGGGCACCCTGGTCGTCCGCGCCCTGGCCGCCCGACACCCCGGCCTGGTATCGCGCCTGATCCTGCTCGGCGCGGTCGCCGAACCGGCCGATGCGGCCCGGCAGGCCCAGCGCGACCGGGCCGCCACCTTGCGGCAGGACGGCACCGCAGCCGTCGCCCCGGGCGTCGTCGCCAACGCTCTGTCCGAGACCACACGCCGGGACAAGCCCGAAGTCGCCGCGTTCGTCCGCGAGCTGATCATGCGGCAGGACGCCGAGGGCTACGCCCGCAACTGCGAGGCCTTGGCCGCTGCCACCGATCCTGGGCCGGTCAGCCCTGACCTGCCGCTGCTGCTGATCACGGGCAGCGACGACAAGACTGGCCCGCCAGAGGTCAGCCAGGCCATCGCCGCCGCCCATGGCTCAGCCACCGTCACGGTCATCGACGGCATCGGGCACTGGACCGCCCTAGAAGCCGCCCGCGACGTCACCGACCACCTGCTGAAGTTCCTGTGACCAGTCCTCTCTCGTCCTCTAGCTGCAGATACTGTCCGATGTAACAGGAGTCACTGTCATGCCCGTCAAGCCCGACAAGGTTCTCTTCAGAAACGTCTCCATCCTCGACTCCACCGGCGCCGACCACTACCCAGGCGATGTCCTGGTCGAGAACGACCGCATCGCCGCCGTCGGCACCGTCGATGAGCACGCCGCCGCCGGGGCCCGGGTCATCGACGGCCGCAGCCGAACCCTGATGTCCGGGCTGTGCGACGCCCACACCCACTTCAGCTGGAACAACAGCGCCGACCTGGACGGCCTCGGCACCATGCCGGTGGAAGAGCACCTGCTGTTCTGCCTGGAGTCCGCCCGCACCTACATCGACTCCGGTTACACCATGTGCCTGGGCGCCGCCTCGGCCAAGGAGCGCCTCGACGTGGTATGCCGCGACGCCATCAACACCGGCCGCTTCCCCGGCCCCCGCTACCTGGCCAACGGCCCCGAGATCGCGGTCACCGGCGGCGCCCTGATCAAGTCGATCACCAAGTTCGCCGACGGGCCCGAGGGCATGCGCAAGGCCGTCCGCGAACTAGTCGACCTCGGCGTGGACCAGATAAAGCTGTCCATGACCGGGGAGGAGATCACCGGCACCCAGCGCGCGGAGGACACCTACTTCTCCGACGAGGAATGCGCCGCCGCCGTCACCGAGGCCCACCGCCGCGGCAAGCGCGTCTGCGCCCACGCCCGCAGCGCCGAGTCCGTCAAAATGTGCGTCCGCAACCACGTCGACGTCATCTACCACGCGAGCTTCACCGACGCCGAGGGCATGGACATGCTCGAGGCCAACAAGGACTGGGTCTTCGTCGCCCCCGGCATCAACTGGCTCATCGCCACCCTCTACGAGGCCGAGGCCTTCGGGTTCCCGCAGGAAGCCGCCGAAGCCGTCGGCTACAAGAAGGAACTGGAGATGGCCGAGGCCGGGCTGCGCGAGATGCACCGCCGCGGCATCCGGATCCTGCCCGGCGGCGACTACGGCTTCGCCTGGACCCCGCACGGCACCTACGCCCGCGACCTGCAGCACTTCGTCGAGCGGCTCGGCTTCACCCCGATGGAAGCCATCCTATCCGCCACTGCCCTCGGCGGGCAGATCATGCTCCGTCCAGACGAGCTGGGCAAGGTCCAGCCCGGCTACTTCGCCGACCTGATCCTCATCGACGGCAGCCCCCTGGACGACATCACGATCCTCCAGGACCACGACAAGCTGCACTACATCATGAAGGACGGCCGCTTCCACAAGGAGCACGGCGACGAGCCTGCCCCGCCGCCGGACCAGCACGAGCTCCTGGCGACCAGCACCGACGCTGTCGTCCAGCAACGGCCCTGACCCATCCCCGCGCCGAGCCGGGCCGGGCCGTCCACCCTAGGCGGCCCGGCGCAGCGCGCGTTCGACTCGGATCCGCATACTTGCCATGACACTGCTGATCTGTCGCACCTGCCCCCGCTATGACCGCCGTGCCACCGGCCAGTTCGCCCGCGACCTCACCGCCGCCATCCGCATCGACGGCCGCGACGTCGCTACTCGCAACGTCCAGTGCCTGGGCGGCTGCCCCGATGACAGCGTGGTCGCTGTCGACGGCCCTGGTATGACCCGCGTCCGCTTCACCGGCGTTACCAGCGACGACGCTCCCGCCATCATCAACGCCGCGCTCGCCCACCAAGCCAGCAGTACCGGAGATCCTGGCGACTGGCTCATCCCTGCCGAGCTCACCAGCCGGATCAGCTCCGTCACCGCCAAACGCCAGCCTGCAGATTCCAGCGACGGCGGCCGGCCTGTACCGCCCCGGCACGCGCCACCTGCCTACCGCAACCAGCCGTGGGGCAGGACTCTCCGCCCGCCCGGGCCATCAGGGCTGAACCCCCGGCCGGCAGTCGGCTAGCTGCCCGGCCTTGGCCATCCGCGTTGCGTGCCGCCCCGCAGGCCTATAACCGATCAAGGCGGAGAAGACGACCTAGCGGTCAGCTGGGCGAGGTAAGCAGCGGCTCGCCGGTCCACTTCGGGGACGGGGTCGGCGTAGTGCCGCAGCGTGGTGGCACCGCCGCCACTGTGGCCGAGGCGGGCGGCGGTGTTGCGCAGGTCGAAGCCGCCGGCGAGGAGCTGGCTGGCGGTGTAGTGCCGGCCACCCTTGATGTCGAGATCTACTCCGGCGGCATCGGCGGCCGCGGCGATCTGGTGGGTGACCCAGTCGGGGTTCCACGGACGGGCGTGGGACGGGTCGTTGGAGAACAGGTACGCGTCGTCTCGCAGTTCGATGCCAACCGAAGCGAGCGTGGCGCTGATCTCGTCCAGGTGGGTCGCTATCAGCGCGCAAGCGTCTGGGTCGATGGCGAGCCAGCGGTCCTGGTGAGTTTTGGTGTCCTTGCGGACGCGCTGGCCGCCGCGGACGACGTAGTTGAAGGCGACGTGGACCAGGCCGCGGTCGAGGTCGATGTCGCGGAGCTGGAGGCCGCATAGCTCGCCGCGGCGCACGCCGGTGACCACGACCAGCCACAGGTACAGGCCCAGGGCGGCGTTGCGTGTGCGAGCCTCGGTGATCACCTTGGCCACGTCTTCAGGCGAGGTAGCCGGGATGGGGCGGCGGATCGTGGTGGGTGGCTTGGCTGACTCGGCAGGGTTCCGGTCGGTCCATTCCCAGCGCTGCGCGGCAGCGAACGCGCCGGACAGGATGCCGTGGATGCCGCGGATCGTGCTGGGCTTCATCGGGTGGCAGACATGCTGGCGGCACCCCGCTCGGTTGCAGTCGTGTTCAGGACCAGGCCGCCTCCGGCTCAGGCGCGGATCGTTGCTGGGCTCTCCGGCGACGACCGCGGGACGACCGTGCCGCACGATGATCACGCCGCCCGCGGCGAGCGCTTCAACCGCGTGCCGCATGACGCCCGTGCCGATGCCCTGCAGGGCACTCACCTCGGTGATCGACGGCAGCTCGTCGCCGGGGACGAGGATCCCTGACCGGATGGCCCCGGTCAGCGTCGCCGCGACCTGCTGCCAGGCCGGGCGGCGGTCGTGTGGGTTGATCGTCAGCACCGGGACGTTGCGGTGCTCGATGAACGGCTTGCCCGTGCAGGACAGGTCACCGCAGCGCTTAAGCTCCGCGTAGAGCTTGTCGAGGATCGGACCGCGCACCTTCCGCACCTTCATAGGCCCGAGGGCGGGCTTGATGGTGCGGCGGATGAACCCCTCGTTGGTCTGGCGTGTGGACACGTCCCACTCCGCCACCGCGGCGTACTCGTCCATCAGTGTCGCCACGGTAGCGCCGGTCTCAGGGGTGCGGCCTTCGGAGGCGTCCTTGAGCAGCTCGCCGAGTTTGATCTGGGCTTGCTGCTCGGTCTTGACGGTGGACTTGAGGCGGATGGGCCGCCGGGTGAGCGGGTCGGTTCCGGCGTACACAGACACCCGGAACGATCCGCTCGGTAGTTGCTCTATGTGACCCTTGGCAACCCTAGGCATATTTGCAGCGTAACCCGGATCAGTGACATTCGTTCCACGAAACGTTCCACGACGAGAGCGGGAGTAGAGCCTAAAAGGGCTCTGACCTGGGAGCCGGTGAGCGGGATCGAACCGCTGACCTGCCGTTTACAAGACGGCTGCTCTGCCAACTGAGCTACACCGGCGGGAGACTGAAGAAATCGTAGCCGGCCGGTATCGGGGCCAGGCCGTTCTCACGGCTGACCAGTGCCCAGAGTGTCCCGCAGGGACTCCAGGGCGGTATAGCGGGGTGCCCAGCCCAGTTCGGCCTTCGCCCGGGTGGTGTCCATGATGGAGGGGTGGCTGGCGGCCTCGACCCACTGCGCGGCGGGCGGGAGGAACGGCAGCGTGGCGGCCGCCCGGGCCGCCAGTTGCATCGGCTTAGCGGGCAGCGGCAGTGGCAGCAGGCCGAACTCGCGGGCGACGTCGGCGCTGGTGAGGATGCCGTCGGCGGCCACGTTGTAGGCGCCGGGCGGGCCGGCGGCCACGACACAGCGCAGCAGCGCGTCCCCGAGGTCATCCTCGTGCACGCACTGGAACGGCATCGACGGCAGCAGCACCGGGAGCCGGGGGACGCGCCCGGTCCGCACGGCTCGCGCGGCCAGGGTCGCCAGCTTGCGGCCGAGCGGGGCCAGCGGCCCGGGCAGCAGGTCCTTGGCGCCCACCGCGTGCGGGCCCAGGACCACCGGCGGGCGCAGCAGGTAGAGGGCGGGCCCAGCGGAGGCTGCCGTATCAGGGCCGGCGAAGCCAGCCGCCGCGAGGGTGGCCGCCTCGGCCCGCAGCAGGTGCTCGAGCTCGGCCTTCTCCTTCGCGTAGAAAAGCCGCGCCGCGGGCCGCACCGGCCACTCCTCGGTCATCCCGACCGGGTTGTCGGAGTGGAAGCCGTAGGCCGCTACCGAGGAGGCGTAGACGAACCGGCGCGCGCCGGCCGCGGCCGCGGCCCGGAAGGCGTTCAGCGTGCCCTCCACGTTGACCGTCCTGAGTTCCTCCGCGGGCGCGGCCCCGGTGATCAGAAAGGCCAGGTGCACCACGACGTCGGCCGCGCCGAACGCGTCGCGCAGGGTCGCCGGGTCGCGGACGTCGCCGCGGCGGTACTCCATCTTCGTCCAGCCAAACCCGTCCGGGTCGAACGGGCGCCGGGCGATGCCGACGATCCGCGTCACCCGGTCGTCGCCCTGGAGCAGGGGCATCAGCCCGAACCCGAACGTTGCGGTCGGTCCCGTCACCTCGACTGTCAGTCCCCGCTCCTCCTCATCCGCCATGCCTCCACCCTGCCACAGCAC
>Ga0136846_1225386_pt1 | contig 32531 bp, 30 predicted proteins | sample HopSoiMetagenom2_FD_96841 | JGI IMG/M metagenome (GOLD analysis project Ga0136846, IMG submission 96841) | Grasslands soil microbial communities from Hopland, California, USA - 2 Assembly 2016 (version 4) | ecosystem: Environmental > Terrestrial > Soil > Grasslands | place: USA: Hopland...
CCCCACAACCTTGACTAGTGTCCTGCGCTCGCAGCGCGCCTATTCCCGATCCCCTGGAGGCAACAGATGATCATCACGACCATGAACGACATCCCTGGCTACGAGATCGAGGAGGTTTTCGGGGAGGTGTTCGGCCTGACCGTCCGCTCGCGCAATATCGGCTCGCAGATGGGGGCGGGTCTGAAATCCGTGTTCGGCGGGGAGCTGAAGGGGATGACCAAAGCACTAGTCGAAAGCCGCCAGCAGGTGCAGCAGCGGATGGTTGAGGAGGCGGAAGCTAAAGGTGCGAACGCAATCGTCGCCATGCGCTTCGACACTTCCGAGATGGGCGGAAACTGGACCGAAATCTGCGCGTACGGCACAGCAGTGCGGGCCAAGAAGCGCTTGTAGAAACGAGGAATCGACGTTAGGGCACGAGGACTACGGCGCCTCCCCGACCCGACACCACGCTGGCGAGCGCCGCGGCGGCGTCCGTGAGTCGCAGTCTCGCCGCGACGGCGACCGAGAGGAGCCCTTCGTCGAGCGCTGTTGCGAGCACGGCCAGCGCTGCGCCGTCCGCTCGAACGTAGAGGTCACTGACATTGACGCCGCGTTCGCGAGCCGGCGGATCTCCGGTGATCGTCACCAACCGTCCGCGGTCGGCGACCGCCTTCAAGGCGAGTGCGGCGCCGCCAGGTGCCGCGTTGATCGCGGCCGCAACGCCCCGTCGATCGGGCGACTCTTCGCGCACGCGGGTCGGCCACTCTGGATCGTGGTAGTCGAGCACGAGGGCCGCGCCGTAGCCCACAACGCGAGCCGCGCTGGACGGCCCTGCCGTCGCGACGACTGTCGCTCCGCGCGCGGCCGCGAGTTGCACGATGAGTCCTCCGGTCACGCCGCCTGCCCCGTGAACCAGAACCCAATCGCCGTCCGGATCGGGCGCAACCTCTGCGAGGGCCTGGTCGGCGGTAAGGGCGGGGACAGGGAAGGCTGCCGCGTCTTCCCATGGAACGCCACTCGGCTTCGGCGCGACGGCTGCGGCTGGAGCGACAAGTCGCTCCGCCCACGTGCCTTGGTCTTGTAGCGGTACCGGGTGCGTGAGGACATCGTCCCCGGGCGCTGCCGTCGTGACGTTGTCGCCGACGGACTCGACGACCCCCGCCGCGGCGACGCCGAGCGCCATGGGCGGTTGCCGGCCGACGTCCCACTGCCCACTCCGGACAAACTCATCCCAGTTGGCGACGCCTGCTGCCCGCACTGAGATCACGAGCTCGTCCGGCGCAGGAGAGCCCGGCGCCGGGAGTTCCAGCATGCGCACCTCGCCGCCGAATCTCTCGATGCCGGCAGCTCGCATTGTGGCCATTCTCAGGTCTGCTGCTTGGCGCGCATCTCGGCCTTGTGCGCGCGTTTCTTCGCCTGATAGTCGGCGAGCGCTTCGGGCGAGTCCACGTCGCCGAGCGTCGGGTGCTTCGGTACGACCTCGTTCATGCCGTCAAGCGCAACGCCGAAGCGCTTCGCGAGCACAGCGAGCGTCGAGCGCACCTTCATGTCGCCGAAACCGGGCAGCGCATGGAGCCGCGCCTCGAGCTCGCGGGCATCGGCCGCGTCCGTCCAGATGCGCTCTGCATGTCCGCCGTACTCGTCGGTCACGGCACGTGCGAGATCCTGGACGCGCGTCGCCATGGCGCCTGGGAAGCGATGCACGGCGGGCTTTTCGCGGAACGCCGCCTCGAGCGCCGCGGGATCGGTCTCAGCGAGCCGCCGCGGCTCGATCGTGCCCAGACGCTGCTTGATCTTCAACGGGCCCGCGAACGCCGTCTGCACGGGCACCTGCTGGTCGAGCGCGAACCCGATCAGCAGCGCGAACGGCTCGCGCGCGAGCAGCGCGTCGGCGTCGTTGTCGCCGGTGAAGTGGAGGCGGTCGACGGCGGATGTGGAAGAGGCCACCCCACGATGTTAGAGCAGTTCCGCGTGCCCGTCGCCCGGCGTCACGCGGACGCGTAGTCGAAATCCGTCGCGAACGCGCAGTTGCCTTCGAGCCGCCACCGGAACGGGTCGTCGGCGACTTCGAGCTCGTCCGCGTAGTACTCGATCCCACCGCGGTCGTAGCCGGGGATGCCGCAGGCGACGGCGCTGCCGGCATCAGCGCGACGCGACACTGCGATCGAGCCGACGTCGCCGATCCGAAGATTGCGCCCGTCGTCGCCCAGCTCGATGTGCGCCGGTCGTACGGCGACGAGATCGCTCGGCTTTCTCACCCAGGGAAGCTTGAGGATGTGCGGCCCGCCGCGCCGCCCGAGGAAGATGTCTGCGAGCGCCTCCTGTTGCGCGGCGTTGCCTTGCGCGTCGACGTAGAGAACGATTTGCCACGGCGAGCCCGGCTCGTCATCGTCGTACCGAACGGCGAGCGCGACGCCCAGCCCTGCCACGTCGAGGCCGTCTGCGGCGCCTTCGTCGATCCGCCAGCCGAGGAGGCCGAAGCAGGTGCCGTAGGTCGAGCGCCCGCCCGCGACGCCGTCGACCATCCGACACGGGCAGATCGCGTCGCAGTTGCACGACTCGAGGTACGCACCGGCAACGCGCCAGGTCACGCCGTTACTCAATCATGCGAGCGGGTACGAGCGGGGCGTGCCTGCACCGGAACGCCCGAACCCGCAGCAGCCGTCGCTCAACCCCGTCGACAAGGCGAAGGACGTCGCGGGTGGCGTCGCGCACCCGGTCGAGACGACGAAGGGCTTAGCCGCAGAGGCGGAGCGCGGCCGCACCGCGCGCACGCCGCTGATCGCGATCACGGGCGTCACGATCGTCGTCGGCGTCGTCGTCGCGCTCGTACTGGCGGTCGCGCTGATCCTCTACTTCACGCTCGGCGGCGGAACCAACCACTGACGCAGAACGTCTAGCGCGGCAGTGACGCGCGCGTCCAACCGGCGGGCGCAGCGACGTAGATGTGGACGCCGAGCCCGTCGAAGTGATCCGAGATCGCATTGTCGGTCGCCGTCACTTGCCGTCCTTCGCCGACGACGTCGAACGTCCGCGTGCCGGCACCGTCCACCTGGAGCTGCACGTCGAACGACGCGGTGCTCGAATTCACCGCGATGACGTAGAGCGCGCCGTTCAGCGTCCGGGCTCCGACCTTGATCGGCGGCGGAGCCGTCGCCGGCGTCTCCGGGGCGAGCAATGCGGGCGCGAGGTCTGCGATCCGCGCGTTCAGCGCGCCGATCTCGTCGCCGATCGCCGGCGACCACTCGTCGGGGAAATAGCCGATGCCGTCCGCGCCGCCCGCGATCGCGAGCCACGTCTCGGCGGCGACCGTTGCCGGTGTCGGCGACGTCGCCGCGCTGCAGTCCATCCTCCGAGCCTCGATCCACTGGAACGTCGGCTTGCCCGCCGCGAGTGCTCCGAGCTCGCGCTGCGCGTCGTAGACGGTCTGGAATGCGTCGTTCCGGCACCAGTTCTGCATCGGGTACAGGTCGAACCCGACGACATTCGCGATCGACGCGAACGTCGGATAGAGCGTGCGCCCGATCGAGAGCGGGGCGGCGCCGGTGAAGAAGTGGTTCGTGAGCGTGAGGAAGCTCAGCATCCCGTCGGGCGGCGTGACGGCGAGCTTGGTGATGTCGTCGGCCGACAGCGGCGCTGACAAGCGACCGTCGAGCTCGTCCGGGTAGTACCAACCGATGATGCCCGGCTCGTTCGCAAGCTTCGTCTTCGCGTCGACGACGGCGAGCGCCTTGCCGTCGAGCGCGCCGGCCAGCCGGTTCTCGTGACCACAGCCCTCGCCCATGAAGAGGTTGAACCCGAGCGCGATCCGGTCGGCAATCGAGTTCGTGCACGTGTTCCACGTCGTCAGCGGGAAGAACGGGTCGCCGTTGACGAGGATCGCGCCGTTGCCGACGGTCGCGGCCGTCGAACCCGCGCGCGGCGCCGTCGTGACGATCAGCGGTGTCGTCAACGGCCGGTTCCACTCGTCGATGTCGTGCAGCCAGAGGTGATACGTCGTGCCGGGATTGAGGTGCGTGAACTCGAGCTCGTGCGTGAAAGCCGGCGTCGAAGTCGGGGCCGTCCACACCGACGGTGCGGTGCCGATCCCGTCGGCACCCTGCGACGTGGTCGGGAAGTTGGTCGTCCAGGTCACGCGCGCGGTCGTCGCGTTCGCCGACCCGGAGATCGCCGACGTCGAGAGCCCTTCGATCGGCGCATCGGGTGGGGGCGGCTCCTGTCGCGCGAGCCCGCGGTCGGCGTCGGCCTCGGACGGATCGACGGAATGCGGCGGTGACGCGGCGACCTCTTCCACGGAGCCGGCCGGCGGCGTCGTCGGCGGCGCGGCCGTTTCCGACGTCGGCGTCGTGACGCTGCGTTCCGACGCGAGCCGCGAGGTCGTCTGCTGCGATTGCGCTGCCGGTGAGGTGGCGACGCCTGGCGCGGCGGCCTGTGTCTGTGGTTGTGACTGCGTGGGCGCAGTCGGTTGTGCGGCCGCCTGCGCGAGCGGCGTCAACGGCTGGTCGAGCGTCAGCTCGGCCGATGTGCCGTCGCCGCCGTAGCGCCCGACGAGCCACGCGCCGGCAAGCGCGAGGACCACGAGGGCAATGGGCTGCCAGCGCACGCCGACGCCGGAGGAGGGCCGCGTCTCCACGCCTCCAAGCTATGGGGTTTCCTAGCCCGAAAACAGGCCCAAAAGGGGGGGTCGGGGGGGCCGGAGGACCTATCTTGCGCGGGTACCCTGGACTAGTGGACGCACTCGCCCCCTTCAGTCCCTCGACGAAAGCATGGTTCCGGCAGGCATTCGAGGCGCCGACGCCGGCGCAACGGCTCGGGTGGCCGGCGATCGCGTCCGGTGCGCACACGCTCATCCAGGCGCCGACCGGCTCCGGCAAGACGCTCGCGGCGTTCCTCTTCGGGATCGACCGCCTGACCGCGCAGCCGGGCGAGGGCCTTCGCCTGATCTACGTGTCGCCGCTGAAGGCGCTGAACTACGACATCGAGCGCAACCTGCGCGGGCCGCTCGCGGGCCTGCAGTCGGATCTGCGCGTCGCGGTGCGCACGGGCGACACGCCGCAGAAGGAGCGCGCGGCGATGCTCAGGAACCCGCCGGACATCCTGATCACGACGCCGGAATCGCTGTACCTCCTGCTCACGTCGCGCGCGCGCGAGCACCTGACCGGCGTGCAGACGCTCATCCTCGACGAAGTCCATGCCGTCGCCGGAACGAAGCGCGGCGCCCATCTCGCGCTCTCGGTCGAGCGGTTGGAGCGGCTCGTCGAGGAGCCGTTCCAGCGCATCGGCCTCTCGGCGACGCAGCGACCGCTCGAGGAGATCGGGCGGTTCGTGTCGGGCGCACGTCCGATCCAGCTCGTCGACGCCGGCGTGGCGAAGAAGCTCGACCTTCGCGTCGTCGTGCCGCTCGAGGACATGCGGGAGCCCGGCGGCGAATCGAAGCCGAGCGACCTGCTCGGCACGGGCTCCGAGGGCCCGCAGCAGTCGATCTGGCCGTCGATCTACCCGGAGATCCTGCGGCTCGTCGAGGAGCACCGTTCGACGATCGTCTTCGTCAACAACCGACGGCTCGCCGAGCGGCTCGCGCTTCGGCTCAACGAGCTCGCCGAGCGCGAGATCGCGCGCGCACATCACGGCTCTCTCGCGCGCGAGCAGCGCGTCGAGATCGAGGAGCTCCTGAAGGCGGGCGAGATCCCTTGCCTTGTCGCGACCTCGTCGCTCGAGCTCGGCATCGATATGGGCGCCGTCGATCTCGTGATCCAGGTCGAGTCGCCGAAGTCGGTTGCACGCGGACTGCAGCGGATCGGCCGCGCCGGTCACGAGCTGCACGCGACGTCGAAGGGGCGCATCTTTCCGAAGTTCCGCGCCGACCTGCTCGAGTCCGCCGTCGTCGCCGAGCGTATGCAGGCAGGCGCGATCGAGGAGACGATCATCCCGCGCAATCCGCTCGACGTGCTCGCGCAGCAGATCGTCGCGATCGCAGCCGAGGAGGAGATCGCCGTCGACGACGTGCACGAGCTCGTACGCGGTGCGTACCCGTTCGCGGACCTGTCGCGCGCGCAACTCGAGAACGTGCTCGACATGCTCGCCGGCCGCTACCCGTCGGACGAGTTCGCGGAGCTCCGGCCGCGCATCGTGTGGGACCGGACGGCCGGAGTGATCCGTGGCCGTGGCGGCGTGCGCAGGCTTGCGGTGACGAACGCCGGCACGATTCCCGACCGAGGCCTCTTCGGCGTGCACCTCGTCAACGGCGGCGGCCGCGTGGGCGAGCTGGACGAGGAGATGGTGTACGAGGCACGCGCGGGACAGACCTTCCTGCTCGGTGCGTCGACGTGGCGGATCGAGGAGATCACGCGCGACCGTGTGCTCGTCTCGCCGGCGCCCGGTGTTCCCGGCGCAGTCCCGTTCTGGAAGGGCGAGGGCGTCGGCCGTCCGTACGAGCTCGGGGAGGCGATCGGGCGCGCATCACGCGAGCTGGTCGCGCTGCACCCGGACAAGGCGCTCGCGCGATTGCAAGACCAGCATCTCCTCGACGAGCGCGCGGCGCGGAACCTGATGAAGTTCCTCGAAGAGCAGCACGCCGCGACCGGAGCCGTTCCTTCGGACCGTACGGTCGTCGTCGAGCGGTTCCGCGACGAGATCGGCGACTGGCGCGTCTGCATCCTCACGCCGTTCGGTGCGCGGGTGCATGCCCCGTGGGCGATGGCGATCGCCGCGAAGCTGCGCGACTCGCTCGCGGTCGAGGTGCAGTCGATCTGGTCCGACGACGGGATCGCGATCCACCTGCCCGATGCCGACGCGCCGCCGCCGACCGACGACATCCTCGTCGCGCCGGACGAGCTCGAAGACCTCGTCGTGCAGGAAGTGGGGCAGACGGCCCTCTTCGGCGCGCGCTTCCGCGAGAACGCGGCCCGCGCGCTGCTGATCCCGCGACGCCGGCCCGATCAGCGCACGCCGCTCTGGCAGCAGCGTCTGAAGGCGCAGGGACTCCTCCAGGTCGCGCGCAAGTACGGATCGTTCCCGGTGATCCTCGAGACGTACCGCGAATGTCTGCAGGACGTCTTCGATCTACCGTCGCTGAAGAAGCTCCTGCAGGGGCTGCGCACGCGCGAGCTGGATCTCGTCGACGTCGAGACGGCGTCGGCGTCGCCGTACTCCGCGTCGCTCCTGTTCGACTACATCGCGACATACATGTACGAGGACGACACGCCACCGGCCGAACGGCGGGCGCAGGCGCTGTCGCTCGACCGGGACCTTCTGCGCGAGCTGCTGGGACAGGAGGAGCTGCGGGACCTGATCGACGCCGGTGCGCTCGAGGACGTCGAGGCGCAGCTGCGCGGCGATCCGCGCACGCCGGACGACCTGCACGACAAGCTCCGCCAGCGCGGTGATCTACGCGGCCACGAGTACGACGATGCGCTCGCGCAACCCTTGCTCGCCGAGCGTCGCGCGCTCCTGGTGCGTTTCGCCGGCGGCGAGCGCCTGATTGCAGCCGAGGATGCAGGGCGCTACCGCGACGCGCTCGGCGTGATGCCGCCCGGCGGCCTGCCGGAGGCGTTCCTCGAAGGCGCACCGGACGCGCTCGAGCAGCTCGTCCTGCGCTATGCGAAGGGGCGCGGGCCGTTCACGACCGCGCAGGCGAACGAGCGGTTCGGTCTCGACGTCGAGCATGTGCTCGTGACGCTCGAGCGTCACGACAAGCTCGTACGCGGCGAGCTGCGGCCGGGCGGAACCGAGCGCGAATGGTGCGACCCCGACGTGCTGCGACGGTTGCGCCGCGCGTCGCTCGCCGCGCTCCGCAAGGAAGTCGAGCCGGCCGAGCAGGCGTCGCTCGGACGCTTCCTCCCGAGCTGGCACGGCGTCGACCGCCGCGCGGCGCTCCGCGAGGCACTTGTCCCGCTTCAGGGGCTTGCACTTCCCGTGACGCTGTGGGAACAGGAGGTGCTTCCGCGCCGCGTTCCCGGCTATACGCCGGGGCAGCTCGACCAGCTCTGCGCGACCGGTGAGGTTGTCTGGGTCGGTGCCGGCCTCGATCGTGTCGCCGTCTACTTCCGCGAGGACGCACCGGTGCTCGGCCGGCCCGGCGCGCTGCCGCCGCCGGAAGGAGCCGCGCACGACCGGATCCGCGAGGCGCTGGGGCGAAGTGCGGAGTTCTGGCACGACCTCGTCGTCGCGACGGAGCTCGAGCCGGCGGAGGCGCTGCCGGCGCTGTGGGATCTCGTCTGGTCGGGCGAGGTGACGAACGACGCCTGGACGCCGCTCCGCGCAGGACGTCGATACCAGACGTCGGCGCCGCAGCGGCGACGGCCGCGCCGCTTCTCGCGGCAGCGCGCGGCGCAGGTGACCTCGACACAGGGTCGCTGGTCGTTGACCGGGCGCTTGTTCGCCGGAACGCCGGATCCGCGCGCGCTGGCGGAGCTGTTGCTCGAGCGCCAGGGGATCGTGACCCGTGACGGCGTTCGCGGCGAGGGCATCCCCGGCGGGTACAGCGCCGTCTACGCCGAGTTGCGCGCGCTCGAGACGCTCGGCGTCTGCCGGCGCGGCTATTTCGTCGAGGGGCTCGGCGGCGCGCAGTTCGCGTTGCCGGGCGCCGTCGAGCGGTTGCGCGAGCTCCGCCCGCGCGAGGGCGACGAGCCCGAGCCGCTCGTTCTCGCAGCTGCCGATCCGGCCCAGCCCTACGGCGCCTCGCTGCCGTGGCCCAAGCGCGCCGGCGCGCGCGCAGCGCGGGTCGCCGGCGCGCAGGTGGTGCTGCTCGGTGGCGAGGCCGCACTGTTCGTCGAACGTGGGGGACGCTCGCTCGTTCCGCTGCGCGACCCCGACGACGAGTGGCTGCGCGTCGCGCTCGAGGCGCTCGTCGCGCACGTGAGACGCGGCGGCGCGAAGCGGCTCGCGGTCGAGCGCTTCGACGGCGAGCCCGTCGGCGACAGCGAGATCATGCCGCTGCTGCTCGAGGCCGGGTTCCTCGCCGGCCCACGGCGCGCAGTTCTCCGGCCGTAGTGGTCGCGCGCCGCATGTTGAGACTCTGTTAATTCGTCGTAGTACGACCTGATCCGGCGTTTGAGGACGGAGGTCGGCGGCAACCGCGTTCCTATGGGGAAGCTCACCGCCGACTTCCTCCTCGAACGGTTGGCCGAGAACGGCGTCCGCCGTATCTACGGGTACCCGGGCGACGGGATCAACGCGATCGTCGGCGCGCTCGAGCGCCACAAGGACAAGATCGAGTTCGTCCAGGTCCGCCACGAGGAGATGGCGGCGTTCATGGCGTGTGCGCACGCCAAGTGGACCGGCGAGGTCGGCGTCTGCCTCGCGACGAGCGGGCCGGGCGCGATCCATCTCCTGAACGGGTTGTACGACGCGAAGCTCGACCACCAGCCGGTGATGGCGATCGTCGGCCAGCAGGCGCGAATGGGCCTGGGCGGGAATTACCAGCAGGAAGTCGACCTCGTCTCTCTCTTCAAGGACGTCGCGTCGCAGTACGTGCAGATGGCGCACGAGGCGACGCAGATCCGGCATCTCGTCGACCGCGCGCACCGGATCGCGCTCGCCGAGAAGGATGTGACGTGCATCATCGTCCCGAACGACGTCGCCGAGGAGCCCGCGGAGGAGGAGCCGCCGCGCGAGCACGGCTCGGTGCATTCGTCGCCTGGGTACACGCGACCGCGCGTCGTGCCGCCGCAGGAGCAGCTCCGGGCTGCCGCCGAGATCCTCAACGCCGGGGAGAAAACCGCGATGCTGGTCGGCCAGGGGGCACTGCACGCGACCGACGAGGTGATCGACGTCGCGGAGACGCTCGGCGCCGGCGTCGCGAAAGCGCTCCTGGGCAAGGCGGTCGTGCCTGACGACCTGCCGTTCGTGACGGGGTCGATCGGGCTGCTCGGGACGAAGCCGTCGTGGACGCTGATGAACGAGTGCGACACGCTGCTGATGGTCGGCTCGTCGTTTCCGTATTCGGAGTGGCTGCCGAAGCCGGGAAACGCGCGCGGCGTGCAGATCGACCTGAAGGGGACGATGCTGAACATCCGCTATCCGATGGAGCTCGGGCTCGTCGGAGACGCGAAGGACACGCTGCAGGAGCTGATCCCGCTGCTGCGCCGAAAGGACGAGCGCTCGTGGCGCGAGCAGCTCGAAGGCGAGATCCAGGAGTGGTGGCGCCTGCTCGAGGAGCGCGCGATGCAGGACGCCGATCCGATCAACCCCCAGCGCCTGTTCTGGGAGCTCAACAAGTACCTGCCGCCGAACGCGATCATCTCGTCCGACTCCGGCTCGGCGGCGAACTGGTACGCGCGGGACGTCAAGCTCGGCCGCGATCACATGGCGTCGCTCTCGGGGACGCTCGCGACGATGGGGCCCGGCGTTCCGTACGCGATCGCCGCGAAGTTCTGTCATCCCGGTCGTCCCGCGCTCGCGCTCGTCGGCGACGGCGCGATGCAGATGAACGGGATGGCGGAGCTGATCACGGCTGCGAAGTACTTCCACCAGTGGGACGACCCGCGCCTCGTCGTCCTGGTCCTCAACAACCAGGACCTGAACCAGGTGACGTGGGAGCAGCGGGCGATGCAGGGCGATCCGAAGAACCCGATCACGCAGGACATCCCGGAGGTGAACTACGCGGCGTTCGCCGAGCTGATCGGCTTGAAGGGGATTCGCGTCGAGACGCCGGACGAGATCGAGGGCGCGTGGGATCAGGCGTTCTCCGCCGACCGCCCCGTCGTCGTCGACGCGCTCTGCGATCCGAACGTGCCGCCGCTGCCGCCGCACATCACGGTGAAGGAGGCGCAGTCGTTCGTGAAGGCGCTGCGCAAGGGGGATCCGGACATGCGCGGCGTGATTTCGCAGTCGTTCAAGGAGAAGGTCCTGGAGTTCCTGCCCGGTCGTTGATGGCAACGGCGACGCGGACGGCAATCGAACGGTTGGAGGTCTCGACACACGAGATCCCGACGGACGCGCACGAGTCGGACGGGACGCTCGAGTGGGACTCGACGACGATCGTGATCGTGCAGGCGCACGCCGGCGGGGCGACCGGGATCGGCTACACGTACACCGACGCGGCGGCCGCGCAGCTCGTCGAGGGGAAGCTGCAGGAGGCCGTCAAGGGCGTCGACGCGATGGAGGTGCGCGCGGCGTGGCAGGCGATGTCGCGTGCCCTGCGCAACGTCGGCCGGCCCGGGCTCGGGTTCATGGCGCTGTCGGCGGTCGACCTGGCCCTGTGGGACCTGAAGGCGCGGCTGCTCGGGCAGCCGCTCGCCGACATCCTCGACGCGGCGCACGAGTCGGTGCCCGTGTACGGGAGCGGCGGCTTTTGCTCGTACTCGGACGAGCAGCTCGCCGCGCAGCTCCGCGGCTGGGCCGACGACGGGATTCCACGCGTGAAGATCAAGGTCGGCCGCGAGCCGGACCGTGACCGCGAGCGGGTTGCCGTCGCGCGCGACGCCGTCGGCGACCAGGTCGACCTGTACGTCGACGCGAACGGCGCGCTCACCCGCCAGCAGGCGCTCGAATGGTCGGACGTGTACGCGAGCGAGTTCGCCGTGAAGTGGTTCGAGGAGCCGGTCTCGTCCGACGACCTCGAAGGCCTCGCGTTTCTGCGCGACAACTCGCCGCCGGGCATCGAGATCGCCGCCGGCGAGTACGGCGACGTGCTGCCGTACTTCGAGCGGATGGCACCGACGGTCGACTGCCTCCAGGCCGACGTCACGCGCTGCGGCGGCATCACCGGCTTGCTCGAGGTCGCCGCCGTCGCGCATGCGCACGAGCTCGACGTGTCGGCGCACTGCGCGCCGGCAATCTCGGCGCACGCGTTCTGCGCCGTCGAGCGCCTTCGCCACCTCGAGTACTTCCACGATCACGTCCGCGTCGAGCACGAGCTGTTCGACGGAGTGCTCGTGCCGGAAGACGGCCGGCTCACGCCGGACCGCTCGCGACCGGGGAACGGGTTGTCGCTGAAGTGATCGGACGGATGCTCAAGAACCTCCGGCAAGGCCGGCTGCAGCGGACGCTCGCGCTGTCGACCGCGCTGAGCGCGCCGCCGCTCGCGCTCGAGATCTACCTCGAGCACTACAAAGGGTCGTTCGGCGACAAGTGGATGTGGACGCCGATCGCGCTCGCGCCGCCGTTGACCGCCGCGGGCATCGCCGGCTTCTATAGCGAGCGTGCTGCGAAGACGTGGCTGCCGGCGATCTCCGCCCTGTACGCGCTCGACGGCCTGGTCGGGACGTGGACGCATCTCCGCGGGATCCAGAAGCGTCCAGGCGGGTTCAAGGAGCTCACGTACAACCTCGTCATGGGACCGCCGCCGCTCGCACCAGGATCGCTCTGCCTGATCGGCGGCATGGGAATCACTGCCGCGCTCATGCGCCGCGAGAAGTGATGCAGGACCCCTCGCGCCTGCCGAACCTTCGCCCGAAGGGCGACGACGCCGACCCGTACGAGCTCCCGCGGCACCGCAACGGGATCACGCCGCAGCTGCATGGTCGCTTCCCCGACTACAACGTCCTCGACGAAGTGAGGCACTGGGACGAGGTGACGCGCAAGACCGTGCTCGAGCGCGTCGAGAATCCGCCGGACATCCGTTTCTTCGCACCTGAGGAAGCCGAGACGCTGAAGGCGTACTGCGACACGATCACGCATCAGCACAGCGAGCCGCGCATCCCGGTCCTGTCGTTCGTCGACGAGAAGCTGCTGAAGGGCCAGGGCGACGGCTACCAGTACGCCGACATGCCCGACGACGGGACGGCGTGGCGTCTCGTCGCGCAGGGCCTCGACTACTCAGCGCAGCGCGAGTGGCGGGCGCGCTCGTTCGCGCACGCGCCGATCTCGACGCGCGAGGACATCGTCGCGGTGTTCGCAGAGGGAAAGCTGCACGGCGGCCCGTGGGAGCAGCTGAATGTGCCGCGCGCGTTCAAGCTGACGACGAAGCACATCTGCCAGGCCTTCTACTCGCACCCGTGGGCCTGGAACGAGATCGGCTTCGGCGGCCCCGCGTACCCGCGCGGCTACGCGGCGTTCGGTTCGGACCACCTCGGCGACCGCGAGCAGTGGGAGCCGATCCAGGCAACGCCGTGAGCTTTCTCAAGAAGGGGTCCTTGGCAATGCCCAAGGACAACGACTCGCCGTTCCTGCTCCACCGCCACAAGCGCGGCCTCCAGAACCTCGACCGCATGGCGCGGTACCCGAAGACGGAGCCCGTCGACCTGCTCGTCGTCGGCGCCGGCGCTGGCGGGCTCGTGCTCGCGCAGCGTCTGGCTCGCGCAGGCTGGAAGGTCTGCGTGCTCGAGAAGGGCCCGTTCTGGGACCCGGACCGCGACTGGGTCAGCGACGAGAAGGGCTCGCACGCGCTCTACTGGACCGACAAGCGGATCATCGGCGGCGACGACCCTGTCGAGCTGGGAAAGAACAACTCTGGTCAGGGCGTCGGCGGCTCGATGACGCATTTCGCCGGGTACGTGCCGCGGTTCCACCCGTCAGACTTCGAGGTGCGCACGCGCGACGGTGTCGCGGTCGACTGGCCGATCTCGTACTGGGACCTGAAGCCGTACTTCGAGCGGATCGAGCTCGAGCTTCCCGTCGCCGGCCAGGACTGGCCGTGGGGCGACCCGCATTCGTATCCCCACGGGCCGCACCCGGTCGCCGGCGCCGCGAACAGGGCGTGGAAGGGCGCGCGCGAGTACGGCATCGAGATGCGCGTCGGCCCGGTGGCGATCACGAACGGCGTCTTCGGCAACCGCCCGCACTGCATCTACCGCGGCTTCTGTCTCGAAGGGTGCAAGGTCAACGCGAAGGCGTCGCCGCTGATCACGCACCTCCCCGACGGGATCGAGCACGGGGTGGAGGTGCGCGCGGACTCGATGGCGGTGCGGATCGAGGTCGACGACGACGGCGACCGCGTCACGGGCGTCTCGTACATGCACGACGGGAGAGAGGAGTTTCAGCCCGCGAACGCCGTCGCCGTGTGCGGGTATGCGATCGAGTCGCCGCGCCTACTCCTCAACTCGACCTCGAAGCGCTGGCCGAACGGTCTCGCAAACGATCACGACGTCGTCGGGCGCTACGTGATGGTGCAGGGCGCGACGCAGGTCGCGGCACGGTTTCCGCTCGAGTTGCGGATGTACAAGGCGCCGCCGCCGGAGGTCTCGTCCGAGGACTTCTACGAGACCGACGAGTCGCGAGGGTTCGCGCGCGGGTTCTCGATCCAGACGATCTCGCCGATGCCGATCGAGTGGGCCGCACACGTGCTGGCCGACGGTCACTGGGGCGCCGCGCTGCGCGAGTACATGCGCGACTACAACCACTGGTCGGTGCTCGGCGTGCTCTGTGAGCTGCTTCCGGCGCCCGACAACCGCGTGACGCTCGCGGACGAGCCGGATCAGTACGGGATGCCGATCGCGCGCTTCGATTACACGCTCGGCGACAACGACAAGAAGAACATCGAGTTCGCGACGAAGATCCTGACGGAGATCTGGGAAGGGGCGGAGGCGCAGGACCTGCTGACGATCGACCGCTACGCGCACCTCGTCGGCGGCTGCCGGATGGGCTTCACGCCCGAGGACAGCGTCGTCGATTCGTCGCACCGCGCGTGGGGGGTCGACAACCTCTTCGTCGTCGACGGCAGCGTGCTGCCGACGCAGGGCGCGGCAAACCCGGCGCTCGTGATCATGGCGCTGGCCGACCGCTGCGCCGACCTCCTGAAGGCGAAGCGCACGTAAGCGGGTTACGTTGCGGCGAGGCGCTGCGCCGGTCGGCGCCACGTCACGCGCGGGACGAGCGTGTCCGGTGCAATCCGATCGCGCCACTCGAGCGCTGAGCAGAGCAGCGACCGGATCTCGGTTTCCGTCAATCGGTGCGGCTCCAGGCCGAGCGCGAGCAGGCTCTCGTTCGACGCGCGGTAGTAGTGCGTCTCGGCTTCGACGCGCGGATTGTCGACGTGCTCGATCCGCGTCTCGAGCCCGAGCGACGCGGCGGCACGTTGCACGAGCCGCGCGAGCCCAATGACCGAGTGTTGCTCGGTGAACTGGTTGAACACCCTGAAGTCGCCCTGCTCGGCTGGATGATCGATCGCGAGCTGGACGCAGCGGATCGTGTCGCGGATGTTGATGAAACCGCGGGTCTGTCCGCCGTTGCCATAGACCGTCAAGGCGTGTCCTGCGACGGCTTCGACGCAAAAACGATTCAGCACGGTCCCGAAGATCGCGTCGTAGTCGAACCGGTTGACAAGGCGTGGGTCCAGCGCCGTTTCGCGCGTTGCGTTCCCGTAGACGACGCCCTGGTTCAGGTCGGTGACGGGCAGGTTGTAGACGCGCGCGCCGAAGGCGAGGTTGTGGCTGTCATGCACCTTGGACAGGTGATAGAACGACCCCGGTTGCTTCGGGAAGGGCAGGACGTCGCGCCGGCCGTTGTGCTCGACCTCGATGAAGCCCTCCTCGATGTCGATGTTCGGCGTTCCGTACTCGCCAATCGTTCCGAGCTTCACGAGGTGGCACGTCGGCGCCACTTCCGCGAGGACGAACAGGAGGTTCAACGTGCCGACGACGTTGTTCGTCTGCGTGAAGACGGCGTGCTCGCGGTCGATCATCGAATAGGGGGCCGAGCTCTGCTCCGCGTAATGGACCACCGCATCGGGACGGTGGCGATCGATCAGCTCTGCGACGGAATCGGCGTCGAGCATGTCGACCTCTGCGAATTCGATGCACCGCCCGGAAACGCCCTCCCATGCGGCGAGCCGCTCCTCCACGGTCGCGATCGGCGTCAGGCTGGCGACCCCCAGCTCGACGTCCCAGCGGCGACGGGAAAGGTTGTCGGCGATGACGACATCGTGGCCGTCGTTCGACAGGTGCAACGAGGTTGGCCAGCCGCAGAAGCCGTCGCCGCCGAAGACGATGATCGTCATCTGAGGATCTCGCCTCCGTCCTGGTCCTTGAGCTCGAAGCGGTCGAGGAACCAATCGAACGTTCGCGCGAGCGTCCGCTCGAGCTCGGCCCGGCGCTCCCACACGTCGCTCTGCTGGAGCATCTCCAACGCGTCGGGTAGCTCATCTGGATACCGGAACGCGTAGTAGCGCAGCATCTGGAGGATCGCGGCTTCGCTGAGGTACAGCACTCCGAATCGCAGGCTGTTGTGAACCATCGACGTGCGCAGGTCGTCGATGAACTCGTCGAGCGCAACTCGCTCCTTGAACCGATGCGCGACCTCGAGCTCCGGCAGCGCGAGGATCTCTGCGCCGGCGAGCCATGCGCGGACTCCGAACTCGGGTTCCGCCGCGGCGTAGAGGCGCATGCCGCGGTCGTACCCGCCGAGCTGCACGAACAACGCCCGCGGGACAACGGTCGCCGCGCACGATGGGATCTGCACCGGAGTCAGTGTCGTCGGCCGGTCACGCAACCACCGCGTTCCCATGAAGGGAACGACGAGCGTGCAACCGAAGGCGCGGAACGCGGACGTGGGATCGGAGACGGCGCCGGCGAGAATCCGGGAACCGCGCGCGTGTTCGACGATCGCCGCGTCCCATCCGCGCCCCACCTCGACGTGTGCGTCGGTGATGAACAGGATCTCCCCGCGCGCGGCTTCCGCGCCCGCGTTGCGTGCTCGTGGAACGCCGACCCGCTCGTCGAGACGGACGAGCCGGACGCGAAGCCCGTCGATGTCACGCACGCGCGGCCGGAGCTCGTCGTCGGAGGCGTCGTCGACGACGATCGCTTCCGCGGGCACGTCGGGTGCGCTGCGCGCGTGCACCAGCGATTCGAGTGTTTGCTCGACCCGATCGCCTTCGTTACGCGCGGGTATGACGACGCTGATCGTCGGCGTCCGACCCCTCTGCCTCGTGCTCAACGAATCAGGATCCGCGCGCGGTGATCGTCGTCCCTGTCTGGAAGGTCACTTCGCCCGGCCGGCGTGCCGTGATCGTCGTTCCCGTCTCGAACGTCATTGCGCGGCCGAGCCTCGCCGTGAATGTCGATCCCGTCTCGAACGTCACTTCGCCGCGGAGCGTGATCACGAGGCGATCCGCGGAGCGAAGAGCCTGGAGGTCGCGCGGATCGAGTTGAAAGCGCTTTGCGAGCGCCTCAGGATCCTCCCGGAGTAGGCGGATCGCTTCCGACTCGTCGACCATCGCCTGAAACAGGCGTCCTAGGTGTGCAGCCCGGTCTTCGCTCGCCATGGGAGCTCCTTTGTGGTGGGCCGCAGCCACCGGTCGCTTGGAAGAAGGCGTAAGTATGCGCCGACGGCGGGCCGCGTGTCGAGGCGCCTGATCAGCCGAACCGACCGAGCAGCGCTCCGAACAGCAGGTGCCGCCATGTCGACTGCGCGAACGCGCGCGGGCTCGCGACGAGCTCGCGGTCGACGAGGCCGATCAGCGGCCAGAGCGTCACATGCTCCGCGAGTGCCAGCGCGACCGCGAGGCGGCGCTGGTCGACCGATGCCTGTCGCCGGGCCGCGTCGAACGCCAGGCCGAAGAGTGCGCCGTTGACCGCATGCACGACGAAGCCAACTCGGCGGCTGCCGAAGCCGACGAGACTGATGTCGGAGTAACCGCAGCGGAAGACGCGCTGGTCGAGTGGCTCCTGGAGACCCCAGACGGTCGCCGCGGCGGCGCCGGCGACCGCGGCGCGCGCCCTCACGCCGCGCGTGCGCGGAGGTCGTCGACGACCGTGCGCGCGTCCTCTGAACAGCGCGCGCCGATTCGGTTCGCAAGCGTCGTGTCTGCGCCGCGTCCGCCGAGCATGAGCGTGAGCTTCGCCGGCACGCTCTGATCGGCGAGCGCCTCCTCGAGGTCGCGCGCGAGGTCGCTGCGCGAGATGCTCAACGCGAGCACGTCGGCGTCGATCTGGCGTGCGAGCGCGAGGGCGTCGGCGACCGGCGTGTCGGCACCGAGGTAGGTCACCTGCCAGCCGTCGGCGCCGAGCATCAGCGCGACGCACATCAGTCCGATGTCGTGCCGCTCGCCTGGCGCACACGCCGCGACGGCGCGGCCGCGAACGCCGGTGTCCGCAGAGACGAGCAGCCCTTCGAGCCGCGCGCGGATCGCCTGGGTCACGAGATGCTCCTGCGCGACCGACAGCCTGCCGTCCTCCCAGGCGTCGCCGACGCGCTTCAGCGCGGGCTCGACGACCTGTTCCACCGCGCGTGCGACCGGATGGAGGGCGAACGATTGCGCCACGAGTCGATGTACCCCGTGGGCGTCACCTGCGGCCGCAGCCGCGAGGATCCCTTCCACGAACTCGTCGGTCGAGCGCCGCGGCTCCTCCTCCGTGCCGGATCCAAGCAATGCCGCGGCCTCGCCAATCCTGTACCCCTCCGCGAGCCGGTCGCGCAGCCATTCGACCCGTGCGACGTCCTGTTCGTTGTAGCGGCGCTGGCCGCCCGAGGTCCGGAGTGGATGGATGACGTCGTAGCGGTGCTCCCACTTGCGGAGCGTGTCGGCCGCGACTCCGGTCCGGTGCGCGAGGGCGGAGATGTTGAGACCGCCCGAGACGGCCTCGACCGCAGTGCGGCGCGCGATCTCCTGCAGCGCGCCGCCGGCGAGTCGGCGGAGCTCTGCGATGTCGTCGTCGTTCCAGCTGCGCGGCTCGTGGTCGATCGCGCAGATCGTGCCGAGAACGACGCCGTCGGGGCTCACGATCGGAACGCCCGCATACGCCACGACGCCGAGCTCCGCGATCGCGGGGCTGTCCTTCGTCAGCGGGTGACGCCGCGCGTCGTCGACAACGAACGGCTGTCCCGACAGGACACAGTGCTGGCAGAGCGAGTAGCTGATCGGGGTCTCGCGCTTCGTCATCCACGGCTCGTCCAGGCCGCTCGCGCCGGGAAACAGCTGCCGTTCCGGCTCGATGATCGTCACCGTCGCGACGGGTGCGCGGAGGGTTTCCCTCACCTCCTCCGCGAGGCGGTCGAGTGTCTCGTCGGGATGCGGGTCGAGTAGGCCCGCGCGCGTCAGCGCCCGCCGCCGCCGGGGGTCGTCCAGGCCCGCCATGCGGCTAGCGTACCCGGGAGATGCCAGAAGGAGACGCGCTCCATCGGGCAGCGCGACGGCTGCAGGTTCTCGTCGGCGAGGAGGTGGAGGTCGAGACGCCGCATCCGCGCGCGGCCGTGAAGCAGCTCGCGCCCGTCCTCGACGGACGGCGCCTCGAGCATGTCGAGGCGATCGGAAAGAACCTTCTGCTGCGGTTCGAGGACGGCGTCGTCCTCCGCAGTCACCTGCGCATGAAGGGGCGCTGGCGTGTGCTTCCGCGTGACGCCGACATCTTCGGAGTGCCGTGGCTCGTGCTCCGCGGCGAGCGGCACATGGGCGTGCTGTTCGGCGGTTCGGTCCTCGAGCTCGACCGTGGCGTCGCGCGCCGTCTCGGTCCCGACATCCTCGCCGAGCCACCCGACCTCGACGCGACGATCGTCCGCATTCGAGGCGCCGACCAGGCCACCGCCGTCGGCGACGCTCTGCTCGACCAGCGTCTCGTCGCGGGGATCGGGAACATGTGGAAGGCGGAGTGTCTGTGGGCCGCCAGGGTGTCGCCCTGGCGTGCGCTCGCCGACGTGACCGACGAGGAGCTGCGCGCAACGCTCGAGCACGCGCACCGCCTGATGCGCGCGCGGCTGAACGGCGCGCGACCGTCGCACGCCGTGTACCGCCACGTGCGGCGGCCGTGTCCGCGCTGCAGGACGCCGATCCGGTCGTGGCCGCAGGGCGACGGCGCGCGGATGGCGTACTGGTGCCCTGCGTGTCAGCCGTCGACGAACGAGCCGGCGTCTGCCGCCGGCCAACGCTGACTCGCGGCGTCCTGCACCGACGTGACCTTCCGGCGCCTGTCGGTTTCCGACCCCTTCAGGGGTCTGACCCCAAATGGGGCCTGAAAGCGCCACGGCCGTAACGGTCGGCGCTTGCCCGAGGTTCGTGGTCGCGCCGCGGCGCGCGTATAAAGGAGGACTCACCGCGACGGCGTAGACGAACAGGTGGCCGTACGCGCGCCTCACCTGTACCACTCGCTGCGCTGCTTCTGCCTGGGCGCGTTTCGCGCGCTGCTCGGCGAGCTCGCCGAAGGCGCCGACCTGCCGTTCGCGTTCGAGGAGCACGGCTCGCGTGGACGGCCGTCGCTGTACGAGTACAAGCCGCTCGTCCGTTCGTTCGTCGAGGTTCGCGCGCACCGCCTCAAGCACCGCGACGACGCGCGGATCGCGCTCGACGATCTCCATCGCGAGCCCGCGGCATCGATCTTCGCGCGCGCGCACGCGGGCGCGCGCCCGTCCGAAGATGACGCGCTCTTCATGAGCATCCTCCTCCCGTTGCTCGTGCGCACGTCCGAGACGTGCGGCGGGTTCGACTGGGACGACGCCGCGTATGACAAGGCATACGCCGAGCTCGAGAATTCGCTCTTCGGCAGCGGACATGCGTACGGCGCCGTCGCGCCGCTCGTCGGCGTCACGCTCGGCGGCCAGGCGATCGACCTCGGCAACGGGATCCGCGTCCGTCCGGCCGCGACCGGGGAGCTGGCGAAGCTCTGGCCCGAAGCCGGGGGACTTTTGCCGCAGGACTTCGGCCGCGAGCCCGACCGCCTGTGCGTGCTGGAGCTCGAGCGTGCGCTCGCACGCGGTGACAACGAGCCTCCTGACTCCGCCGCGGAAGTCGCCGACGCGATCACGGCAATTCGGCTCGCGACCGCGGCTCCGGCCGCCGCCGGCCCGGTGTTGTTCGAGCGGCTCGACTGGCGTCCTTACGGCATTCGTCCGGTTTTGCCGATCGCGGCGACACCACCGAGCGGCGAGCCGACCCGGCTCGACTCGTTCCGCGGCGCGCTCGCCGCGGACCTGCTCGCGCGTCTCGGCGCGGCCGACGAGGATCCCGATCTCGGTGAGGCGCTCGATCGCTGGGAGCTGTCGCTGTTCCAGGACGGCCCGTATCGCGCGGAGCAGTTGCGCGAATCGCTGGTCGCATTGCTCGGTGGAACGGACGGGCTGTGGGCCGCGGTCGTGCGCGGCGCAATCCTGCTCGGGGAGAACGGCAAAGAACGCGCCGACGCCCAGGCGCGACTCTCGGGCGATCCCGACGCCGACGGCATCAGGCGCGCGCTCGTGGAAACGCTGCTTCGCGGCGATCGTCCGACTCTCGTGCGGATGCTCGACGAGACGATCCTCGGTCTACGGCCGGCGCCCGCAGCACGGCCGCCGTCGCTCGCGCGCGCGCTCGCGAGCTGACGCAACAGCGCACGCGTTCGACATCTGCGACGAAGTCGACACACACGCGTGCGGCGCGCCCGCCTAAGGTCGAAGGCAGTGGACGAAGCCCGCGCAGTCATCGCCCGGCTCGACCGGATCGAAGTGCTCGAGCGCCGCGGAGCTCCCCCCGCCGCCGTCCTCGAGGAGCTGCGCGGGCTTCTCCACGAGGCTGAGGCGTGGGTGCGGATCGAGGGGGACACGCGTGCGGAGGCGGCGCTCGCCCGCTGCGATGCGGCGCTCGCGCAACCGGTCCCGTAGAGTCGTCCCGTGGGCACCGCGCACTGGGACGAGGTCGAGAAGCAGCGACGCGAGCGAGGCCCGATGGCAGGCACGTGGACGAATCTCGGCCGCGCTGCGGGCAGTTCCCGCTGCGGCGTCAGCCGCATCGAGCTTGCGCCGGGCGAGCAGCCGACGCCGGTGCATCTGCACGGCGACGCCGAGGAGATCTTTTACGTGGTCGGCGGCTCCGGTGTCACGTGGACGAACGAGAAGACGTACCCGATAGGCGCCGGCGACTGCATCGTCTACCAGCCGTACGAGCACGCGCACACGCTGCGCGCCGGCGACGACGGCCTCGACGTCCTCGCCTTCGGCGCGCGCGAGTACATGCGCACGAGCTCGCTGCCGCGTTCCGGGTTGATGTGGGGGATCGCGGGCGTGATCGAGGAGAAGGACTTCGACCAGTTCCACCCGTGGGATCGTGAGCCGCCGATCGAGTGGCCCGAACCGGAGCACGAGCGGCCGTCGACGATCGTGAACGTCGCCGACGTCGAGGCAGACGTGCACGAGGGACGGAGACGTCGCGACCTCGGCCGTGCGGTCGGGTCGAACTGGACGGGCTTTAAGTACATCGAGACACCGGCAGGGACGTTGTCGGTCGTCCCGCATGTCCACTCCGCTGAGGAAGAGCTCTTCGTCGTGCTCGACGGCGACGGCTCGCTCGAGCTGTACACAAGCGACGCGCAGCTCGCCGAGACGCACGAGGTCCGCCGCGGAAGCGTCGTCGCGCGGCCACCCGGCACCGGCATTGCGCACACGTTCCGCGCGGGCGACGGTGGCCTGACGCTGCTCGCATGGGGGACACGCGATCCGAACGACATCACGGGGTACCCGCGATCGAAGAAGCTGTTCTGGCGCGGCGTCGGCGTCATCGGCCGCGTCGAGACGCTCGACTTCTGGGACGGTGAATCGCTGACGTGATCGCGAACTGGGACGACGTTCCCGCGGACCGGATCGACAAGGGACACATCGGCTGCACGTGGCGTCATCTCGGCGACGCAGCCGGAACGCAGCGCGTCGGTGTGAACCGCATCCGGGTCGAGCCGAACAAATGGTCGGGACCTGTTCACGCGGAGCTCGACGCGGAGGAGATCTTCTTCGTCCTCGCCGGCTCCGGCGTGTCGTTCCAGAACGGCAACGCGTACGACGTGCGTGAGGGCGACTGCATCGTGCATCGCGTCGCCGACACGCACGGGCTCCGTGCCGGCGACAACGGGATCGACGTGCTCGCGTTCGGCGAGCGGATGGACGCGCGGTACACGCACTTCCCGCGCGTCCACGTGATCGGCAATTACCCAGGCGTGACGCTCGACGTGACGTCGGGCCCGCGCGCATGGGACCGCGAGGTCGCCGCCGGTGAGCCCGAGCTTCCTGCGGTCTCCGCGACTGCAGAGCACATCGTCAACGCCTCCACGATCGACGCGGACTACGAAGGAGACGCCGGTCGTTGGGTACGGATGGCGAAAAAAGCCGGCGCGACGCGGACAGGTCTCAACTGGGGCCGGCTCGCCCCGGGTCGTGCAGGCGCGCCGCCCCATTGCCACGCCGCGGAGGAAGAGATCTTCGTCATCCTCGAGGGTGGCGGAACGCTCGAGCTCTGGCCGTCGCCCCAGGCGGCGCGGATCGGTGACGAAGCCGAGCGCGAGGTCTTTCCGCTCCGGGCCGGCGATGTCGTCTCACGGCCGTCCGGAACGGGCATTGCACACTACTTCCGCGCCGGCGACGAGGGAATGACGTTCCTCGCGTACGGCGAGCGGAATCCCAACGACGTCCTCTACTACCCGCGCTCGAACAAGATCTTCTGGCGCGGCGTCGGTGTGATCGCGCGGCTCGAGAACCTCGAGTACGACGACGGTGAGCCCGAGGACTAGCCTCCTGGGCGGCGAGGAGTACCCGATCTGCGCGCGAAACTGTTGAGTTACTGGTACTCCTTGTAGCGCCAGCTTTCTGGTCGTCACCCATTCGCGTCTCCAGCTTCCTTTCCCGTCGCCCGATACCACCCTCGATGGGGAGAGTGGTCCACGCGTGGAAGTCCCGGCGGATTCGGATCGCCGTGAACGCGTTCTTCGTCCTCGGCGCGCTTACCGCCGCCGTCCTGACGGGGCTGCACTTCCTACATTCAGGCTGGCCGCTCGCGCACGCGAACCCGTATCTCGTCGGTGCAGCGGGTGCGCTGTTCGTCGCCGCGTTCGGTTTCAAGGCGTGGGGCTGGCAGCGGCTCTTCCCCGAAGGCCAGCGACCCGAGGCGCTGACGCTCGCGGCCGCGGGCGGCGCTGCGTCGGTCGGCGGCGTCGCGCTGCCGGGTCGCTTCGACGAGGCGATCAGGATCGCGGTCGTCCGCAAGCTTCCCGGGAAGACCGTCGGCTTCGGCGCGCTCGCGCTGACGCTGATCGTCGTCGGCCTGCTCGACTCCGCGGCGTTGACACCGATGGCGTCGATCGCCGCCGCCGCGTCCGCCCACGGCGGCGTCCGTGCCGGGTTTGCGCTCGTCGCTGCGTCAGGGCTCGCGGCGGCGCTCCTTGTCTTCTTCCTCCCTCGGATCGCCCGCTTCGGCTGGGTCGCGCGCTTCAAGGTCGGCCGCTGGCTGCAGGAGCACTGCGCCTGCCGCCGGACGGCCTCGCAGGCGTGGCTTCTGATCTCGGTTTCCTGGGCGCTCCGCGCCCTCGCCGTCTTTGTATTGCTGCAGGCGCTTTCAGTCGGCTCGTCCTTCCCGCTCGCGCTCGCCTTCCTGTGCGCGTCAGCCGCCTCCGCTGCGCTGCCGATCGCGCCCGCGGGTGCGGCGACGCAGGCCGGAGCCGGGGCGGCGATCCTGATCGTCAGCGGCATTCCGAAGGCCGACGCGTTCGCGTTCTCCGTTGCGGCGCAGGCGATGGTCATCGTCGCCGGAGCGGCCGTCTGCGCCGTCGCCGGCGTATGGCACCTCGCCGCACGCTTCAGGCGCCGGGCCACCGTCGTCGCCTGACTGCGCCCAATCGCGGCTGACGCGGCGGCGTCCGACCCGCGTGCGAGCATCGGAACCCCTGGAGGACTCAGCTATCCTGGCCCGAAAGACCGGCTCATGGGGCTGTCACGCCTACTTCCGCGTCCGAACACACGCGCGTCGTCTAGCGAGGGGAACCAGCACGTGAACAGAGTGATCGCCTTCGCCAACCAGAAGGGCGGCGTGGCGAAGACGACGACGACGCTGAACCTCGGTGTCGCGCTGAAGGAGCAGGGATTCCGGGTGCTTGCGATCGACCTCGATCCGCAGGGCAACCTGACGATGAGCCAGGGCTGGAACCCCGACGAGATCGAGCGCTCGATGTTCGACGTACTCGTCCACCAGCTGCCGATGACGGAGATCATCCGGGTCGCCGAGATCGATGTCGCCGTCTCGTCGATCGACCTGGCCGGCGCCGAGCTCGCGCTCTCATCGATGATCGGACGCGAGCGTGCGCTCGAGAAGGCGCTGCGGCCGATGAAGGACGCCTACGACTACATCCTGATCGACACGCCGCCGTCGCTCGGCCTGCTGACGATCAACGCGCTCGTCGCGTCCGACGGCGTGATCGTTCCGGTCCAGTGCGAGTACCTCTCGCTGCGCGGGCTCGCGCAGCTGCAGAACACGCTCGGGATGATCCGTGAGAACCTGAACCCGGTCGTCGAGATCCAGGGGATCCTGCCGACGATGTACGACCGGCGCCTCCTGCACTCGAAGGAAGCCGTCGACATTCTCAAGGAGAACTTCGGCGATCTCGTCTTCAACACGATGATTCGCAAGACCATCCGATACGCGGAAGCGCCCGTGAAGGGGCAGTCGGTGCTGGGGTACGACCCGACCGGCGAGGCCGCGAACGTCTACCGCGACCTCGCGAAGGAGGTGCTCAATGGCGCGCAAGCGCGCGAGCATGCGTGAAGGCCCGCTCGCCGAGCTCTTCAAGGCAACCGAGGCAGCGCAGCGACAGCAGGAGCAGCAGCCCGCGCCGGCGGAGGAGCCGCACGAGTCGACGGTCGAGCACGTCCCGACGTGGGAGGACGAGGTCGAGACGCCGGCGCCGCCGCGGCCCGACCCCATTCCCGAGCCGGGACCGTCGGAGCCCACGCCGCAGCCGAAGCCTCCTGCGCCCGATCCGACGCCTGAGCCGACACCGCCGCCGCCGATCGCACCCGAGCCGCCCGTCACGCGTTACGTCGAGACGCTGCCGGAGCCGGCGCCGCGGCTGCATCGCGCGCCGACTGCGTCCGCCGGCTCGTACCTCGCGAAGATCCTCGTCGTCGGTGTCGGCGGCGCGGGCCTGAATGCGGTCAACCGGATGATCGACGCCGGCATCAACCAGGTCGATTTCATCGCCGTCAACACCGATCTGCAGCAGTTGCAGATGTCGGAGGCCGACCACAAGATCCACATCGGGCGCGACCTGACGAAGGGGCTCGGTTCGGGGTCCGAGCCGTCGGTCGGCCGCAAGGCCGCGGAGGAGAGCTATGACCAGATCAAGCAGGCGCTCCGCGGCGCCGACATGGTGTTCGTCACTGCTGGTGAGGGTGGCGGCACGGGAACGGGTGCTGCGCCGATCGTCGCGGAGATCTCGCGCGCGCTCGGAGCGCTCACCGTCGGAATCGTGACGCTGCCGTTCAAGTTCGAGGGAACGAAGCGGCGCGGCCAGGCGATGGCCGGCATCGACGAGCTGCGAACCGCGTGCGACACGACGATCGTGATTCCGAATGATCGCCTGCTCGAGGTGCTCGACAAGACGACGTCGATGCTCGATGCGTTCAAGATCGCGGACGACGTCCTGCGGCAGGGCGTGCAGGGGATCTGCGACCTGATCACGCTGCCCGGGCTGATCAACCTCGATTTCGCCGACGTCCGCACGATCATGGAGAACAGTGGCACCGCGCTGATGGGAATCGGATTCTCGTCCGCGCCGGAGAACCGCGCACGCGAAGCCGCGGAGCGCGCACTCCGTTCGCCGCTGATCGACACCGAGCTCGGCGCGGCCCGAGGGATCCTGCTCTCGATCGCCGGCGGCGACGATCTGTCGTTGCTCGAGGTGAACGAGGCGGCCGAGGTCATCCGGATGACCGCGACGGACGACACGCAGATCATCTTCGGCGCGACGATCGACGAACGCCTCACCGGCCAGGTGTGGGTGACGGTGATCGCGACCGGCCTCGGGTCGGCAAGCCGCGCCGGCGCGCGCAGCAGCTTCGTCACCGCGCTGACCGCGCCCGAACGGCAGGACGAGCTCGAGCCGCCGGCGTTCCTGCGCAACTAGCGACGCCGTGGATCAGCGAACGGGGTTGGACCCTGCGGGTCGACCCGCCGTGCTGTTACGGGCGCGAGACGACGACCGAGAACGCGCCGAACCCGGACGTGCGGGTTACGCGGAGCGTCGTCGTGCGCGTGCCACAGACCGTCGCCGCGTGCACGTTGATCTTCAGGCGCTCGCCGCGCGCGGAGCGAAGCGACGTCACGAGCCGTCCGTCATACGGCGTGGCGACCTTGAACGTACGGACGGAGGAGCCACGCCGTGCGAATGTCCCTCGCAGCGTCGTCATCGTGTTCGTCGCCCACGGCGCGGTCACGTCCTCCTGCACGAGCTGCAATGCACGAGCGTCGGGTTGGAGCGACGGATCGACGACACGCCACGGCGTGATCGGGAGCCCGAGTCGCTGCTCGTTCAGCAGGCGGTACGCCTCTGCGAACGCCTCGCCCGGGTTGAACCGGTAGACGAGCGCCTGCTCGGCGCCGGGGAAGAGCTCGCGCGCGCGTGTGCGGGAGCAGACGTTGATGTACGACGCCCAGCGCTTCGTGCCCCAGTCGACGGCCGGCCACGGCGCGTTCGACCGGTGCGCGGCGACGTGATGGCCGTACTCGTGTGCGATCACGGACTCGGCGGTGATTCCGGGCTGATCCTCGCCGGGCGCAAGGAGTTGGTTGTCTCCGTAGCAGCCGAGGATGTCCTCGCCGCCGCAAAGCTGGGACACCTCGGCCGGCGTCGCGAGGGAGATCGTGACCTGCGAGATCTCGGAGCCGTGGAGCAGCGACGCGACGTAGTTCGCCCACTGCTGGCCGACGGCAGGATTCTCCGGATAGCTGCGCGAGATGCGGATCGTGACGCGCTCGTTCGACGAGGTCGTGTACGTGCCGCCCCAGAAATCGTTCGGCGAGATCTCCCGGTGCAGCGTGCCGTCGGGGATCGGCGTCGGCCCGTTCGCGATCTGGAGCGCGTTCGGCCGATCGAGCGTCCGTGCGGAGGCGCCTCCTGCCGCGGCGCCGGCAAGGAGCCCGACCGCGAGCGTGAGGAACGCGGCACGGAGGGCGCGACGCGGGCGCCCCGCCCTCCGCTCCCACCTTGGAGGACCGAGCGGGATCGACGGAGGGGTAGGGCCGTGTCCGCTCGGGGTCATGCGGAGCATCCTGCCCGCACGGTCTCAGAAACCGCTTGGACGTCGATAAAGGTTGTGTAAAGCCGGTCTAGGCTTGGCTGGATGAGGGGGGCCGTCGCAGCCGGGCATCCACTTACCGCCGAAGCGGGCGCGAACGTGCTCGCCGCCGGTGGGAATGCGGTCGATGCCGCGGTTGGAGCCGCCTTCATGTCGTGGGTCGCCGAAGGGACCCTGACAGGGCCCGGCGCCGGCGGTTTCATGCTGGTGCATCGCGCGCGCGATCGCTCGACGCGCGTGTACGACTTCTTCGTCGCCGTCCCGGGACTCGGGCTCGGCGACGACGTGATGCGGGACATGGACAGCGTCGACGTCGACTTCTCGGGCGGCTCGACGCAGATGTTCCGGATCGGCCCGGCATCCTGCGCGGTGCCCGGAACGCCGCTCGGGATGGAAGAGGCGCACCGCTCGTTCGGTCGGCTGCCATGGGCGGAGCTGATCGCGCCGGCAGTCGACGCTGCGCGTGAGGGCGTCGAGCTGACGCGCGGTCAGGCGTATCTGCACGCGATCCTCGATCTGATCCTTCGTCACACCCCGGAGAGCCGCGATGTCTACGAGCGGGACGGCGAGCGTCTCGTTGCCGGCGACACGCTCGTGCAGCCGGATCTCGCGCGCACGCTCGAGTTGCTCGCCGAACGCGGTGCGCAGGAGCTGTACGGCGGCGAGCTCGGGCGAGCGATCGTCGCGCACGTCGAGGCCGGGGGAGGCTGCATCACGCAGCGTGACCTCGACGAGTTCCGCGTGGTCCGCCGTCGTCCGGTGCGCGCGGAGTTTCGCGGCATGGAGTTCCTCTCGAACCCGCCGCCGAGCGCCGGCGGAATCCTGATCGCGTACGGCCTCGGCCTGCTCGCCGACCGCGGCGCGCCCGGGTCGGCCGAGGCGATCGACTCACTGGCGCGCGTGATGCGGGAGCAGACGCGCGCGCGGGAGGACAGCTTCGACAGTGCGCTCCGGCGCGGCGGGCTCGCGAAGTTGCTCGAGGAGCGTGCTGTGATCGCGCGCGGGACGACGCACATCTCCGCCGTCGACGGAGACGGCAATGCTGTCGCGCTGACCGCGTCGACCGGCGCCGGGTCAGGCGTCGTCGTTCCGGGAACGGGAATCCACCTCAATAACATGCTCGGCGAATTCGACCTGGCGAAGCCGCCGCGGCCCGGAGAGCGGCTGTCGTCGATGATGAGCCCGTCGGTCGTCCTGCACGAGGGCCGTCCGCGCCTGGTCGTCGGCAGCGCCGGTTCGCTGCGCCTGCGCGGGGCGGTCATGCAGATCGTCGTCAACGTGGTCCAGCACGGCTTCGGCGTGCTCGACGCGATCGACCGGCCGCGCGTGCATCTCGAGGGCGAGCATCTTCATTGCGAAGGCGGCCACGATCCGGCAGAGCTCGACCGCCTGGAGGCGATGGGCTGGGACGTCACGCGGTGGCGGCGGCGCAACCTCTTCTTCGGCGGTGCCGCTGCGGTCGAGGCCGCGGATGACGGGAGCCTCGCCGCGGCGGGTGATCCGCGGCGCGGCGGCGCCGGCGTGGTGGTGACGTGACCTTCGTCGTCCGGCCGGCCGACCCGAGCGACGCGCAGGGGCTCTCGGTGCTCGGCGAGGATGTGTCCGCGGAACCCGAGAACTGGCTCGCGACGAACAACGGCTGGCGGAGCGTGGGGGACGAGCGGCGCTACCTGCGCGCGATCCGGCGCTACCCGCACGCGGCCGTGTTCGTCGCAGAAGCCGAGGACGGGTCGATCGTCGGCCGCCTGTCACTTTCGCGTGACCAGCACCCGGCGAGCCGCCATGTCGCCGACCTCGGGCTGATGGTCGCGCAGTCGTACCGGCGGATGGGCATCGGCCGCGCCCTGCTGCAGGCGGCGGTCGAGTGGGGCCGCCAGAACGAGGTACGCAAGCTCGAGTTGCACGTTTTCCCGTACAACGAAGCAGCGATCGCGCTGTACGAGCACTTCGGCTTCCGCCGGGAGGGCTACCGCAGGCAGCACTACCGGCGCGGCAGCGACTACGTCGACGCGATCCTGATGGCGTTCGACGTCACGCCGTCCTGACGTTGCCCCTTCTGTAGAACGTGACTCTTCTTTTAAGAACGTGACTCTTCTTTAGTTACACACGCGCGTGCGCGCGACCCCCACCCTCGAAGGGCGGGGATAACACCCGCCACCCTCTGCGATCGACGATACCGCTGATCGTGTGCCCCGTCCGTGACGAGTGTGCGCCAAGTCGTGGGCCGAGCGGCCAACGGGGGCGACGGGCGCGCGCCGCGCGCGGTCACCGCGGCTGCTCGACCTGCCCCTCGTTCGCCGTCAACGGCAGCCCGCTTGCGCGGACGCGCCGGCTCCATTCCTGAATCTCCTCCTCGGCGTGCGACAGCTGACGGTCGCGGTCGTCGAGTTGCGCTTCGCGCTCGGCGAGCTCCTGCTCGCGCGTGGCGATCCGCTGCACGTCGCGCTCGCGGTCTCGCAGCGCACGATCGCGAGCTTCGAGCTGTGCGACGGCGGCCGCGAGCCAGCCGCCGCGTTCGTCGATCTCGGCGGCCGTTCGCTCCAGCTCGGCGCGCTGCGCGATCAGCGCCTGCTCGCGCTGCTCGACCGTCGCCGCGATCTGCTCCGACGTCCGCACCTCCCGTGCACGGTGGGAGAGCTGCGTCTCCTGCACCGCAACGCGCGCCGCACGTCGGTTCAGATGCTCTTCGGCCACATGCTGCCGCGCCGCGTGTTCGTCCAGCTCCCGTTGTCGCGCCGACAGCTCCGCGTCTCGCTGATCTGCGGCCCGGACGCGCGGCTCGAGCTCGGCAGCATCCCGCTCGAGGCGCTTCCGCCGTTCGTCCAGATCCTGGCCGAGCTCCTCGAGCGCGGCCGTGCGCCGGTTCAGCTGCGCCGTGAGAACGTCGTGCATCCGCTCACGATCCTCGGCGTCCCCCAGACGCCGCTCGAGCTCGGCCTCGAGCGCTTCGAGATCCCCGATCGCCTGCTCACGGACACTGAGCGCATGTTCGGCCGACGCGACCCACTCGCCGCGCTCGTCGAGCTCGGCCGCGAGCGCCGCCAGCGCACGCTCGCGCTCGTCGAGGGCGCGCTCGCGCTCGGCGACGCGCGCGAGGCGCGCTTCGACGTCGATTGATGCGCGCTCGCGCTCCTTGACGGCAAGCTCGGCGGCTCGGACGCCCTCCTCGCGCGCATCGAGCGCGGCCTCGCCCTCTTCCAATGACCTGGCGCGTTGGGCCAGCTCTTCGGACATCCGCTCAATCCGGGTCGCCCGCTCGTCGAGCTGCGCCGACCGCCGGTTGACCGTGTCGTTGAGGCGCCGCTCACGCTCGGTGAGCGCGCGCCAGGCCTCGGCGATCTCTGGCTGATCCGCCATGAGACAATTTTCGCTGTCGCGGGCGATGCCCCTCGTGGAACGCAAGTCCGGCACTCGCGGTGCGTCTACTTCGGTGTGAGACGCCTGGTCCCCGCGCTCCTCATCGCAGCCAGCGTGCCCGCAGGCGCCGGGGCGTCGATTCCGCGGAAGAACCACGGGTGCGGCGCCGGCAGACTGGTCGCCAGTGTCCGCTACAGCGTCGCGAACGACGTCGACACCGGCGCCCGGGGCAACAACTGGGCCTTCGATGCTTACAGTCGCGTCGTCCGCGTTTGGCGGAGGGCGCCCGGGCGATTTTGCGCGGCGTCGAGCTACACGGGCAGCTTCACGTCGATCGCAGGGGCGAGCCCGTCCGGTCGCGGGACGATTCCCGCCGGCATCCGCGGCGCGTTCAGCGGATCCTCCGTTGTGACCTTTCGCGGGACGCCGGCCGCTCCGTTTGCACCGACCGCGAATCTCGGTCTCAAGGACTTCCGTTGCACCGCGGGCGACGCGAAGGGTGCCTGCGCCGGGACGTATGACTGGCTGAGCGCGTACTTCCTCGGCGTGAGGAGCTTGACGTACGTCGGGTACGCGTTCGAGTATCGCGCGCTCAGCGGAGGCAAGGGGACGTGGGGCAGTTCGCTCGTCGCGGGCAGAGTGCGGACGCACGGCGACATCACGTCGCGCGGCAAGGCTCGGTAGCGCGCGACGAATTCGTCACACACTCGACACCGACACGTTCATCTTTTCGCGCTTCAATCGAAGCGTGAACACACCGACCGCCCGCCAGATCTACGCACTTGTCGCCGCACTGTGCGAACGCATGGGGGAGGAGTTTCCGGAGACGCGCGACGCCGCGTCGGCGATGATCGAGCGACTGCGAATCGAGAACGGCCATCCGGCGCCGCGCCTCGAGGACGTTCCGTTGCGTCGACGGCGGGCGACACGAAGCAGACGCGCGAGGCGCGCGGCCAAGAGCCTGGTCGAGGAGATGGAATGACGTCGGCGGACGCGTTCGCGAAGCTCCTCGATCTCGACGTGAACGACACGCCGATCTGTCTGGCATGCCTCAGCGACGTCGTCTTCGCGATCGACACGAACGACGTCCGCAAGATCAACGGCGCAATCTTCCGGGTCGGGCCCGATCTGTGGCGGGAAGGGTTGGAGCAACCGGTGCGGCTCGCGCTCCGGCGTCTGCTGCGAAACGGGATCGCCGATGCGAAGCCGGCACTCGACGACGTCGACGCGAACGGGGCACGCAGCCGCATCGTCCGCTCGGTCATCCTGCGGCTGGCCCTCCAGCTACGCGAGCAGGCGAA
>Ga0136846_1235554_pt1 | contig 32531 bp, 34 predicted proteins | sample HopSoiMetagenom2_FD_96841 | JGI IMG/M metagenome (GOLD analysis project Ga0136846, IMG submission 96841) | Grasslands soil microbial communities from Hopland, California, USA - 2 Assembly 2016 (version 4) | ecosystem: Environmental > Terrestrial > Soil > Grasslands | place: USA: Hopland...
TACGACCGCTTCACCCGGTTCGGACATCTCGCGTACGTTCCACTGCCCGGTGGTGACGCCGCGGTGCGCCGGCCGTACCGCATGGCGCTGGCCCATCTGAGAGCGGCCGGGATCGACTGGTCCGGCGACCTCGCCTGTACGACCGCCTGCCCGCCCGACGAACTCCAGGTTCTGGAAAGGCAGTTGGAACGTGGCCTGAACTGTGTGCCCACGTCCAGCATGGGCCGGCTCTTCGACGCGGTGTCCTCTCTCGCCGGGGTGTGCCACGTAGCCGGGCACGAGGCGCAGGCCGCCGTCGAGCTGGAGGGGGCGGCTCTGCACGCACCGGCCGACGACACCACCGCGTACGCCTTCGCCCTGCACGCGTCGGAGGAGAACCGGGGCGGCGCCGTACGGGCCGATCCGGCACCCGTACTCGCGGCGATCGTCGGCGACCTGCGCATGGGCGTCGAGCCGGCCCTGGTCGCCGCGCGCTTCCACCGGGGCGTGGCCGGCCTGGTGCACCGGATGTGCGCGCGGGCGCGAGAGCGGCACGGGCTGGACACGGTCGCCCTGACGGGAGGCGTGTTCGCGAACACGCTGCTCTCCTCGGCCTGTGCCGCCGCCCTGCGCGCGGACGGCTTCACGGTCCTGCGGCACCGTCTGGTGCCGCCCAACGACGGCGGCTTGGCGCTGGGCCAGCTGATGGTGGCCGCCCGGGCCACTCCCGCCGACTGAGCAACGCGCGACCCCACAGCGAGGAGAGGCTCATGTGCCTGGCGGTACCCGGCAGAGTGCTGGACATCGAGGAACGGGACGGCACCCGGATGGCCAACGTCGACTTCGGCGGAGTGGTCAAGGAGGTGTGTCTGGAGTACCTGCCCGACCTTCAGGTCGGCGAGTACGCCATCGTCCACGTCGGGTTCGCCCTGCAACGGCTGGACGAGGAGTCGGCGCGCCAGACGCTCGAACTCTTCGCCGAACTCGGCTTGTTGCAGGAGGAGTTCGGCGACCCCTGGGAAACGGCGGCGGTGGAGGCGGGCGTGGACCCGGTGGAAGAGGTGCGCAACCAGTGAAGTACATCGACGAGTTCCAGGACCCGGAGCTGGCGCGCCGGCTCCTCGACGACATCCACGCCACGGTCACCAGGCCGTGGGCCCTGATGGAGGTGTGCGGGGGACAGACGCACAGCATCATCCGACACGGCATCGACCAACTCCTGCCGGAGCAGGTCGAGTTGATCCACGGGCCGGGCTGTCCGGTGTGCGTGACCCCGCTGGAGGTCATCGACAAGGCTCTGGAGATCGCCTCCCGGCCGGGAGTGATCTTCTGCTCCTTCGGCGACATGCTGCGCGTGCCCGGCACGGGACGGGACCTGTTCCAGGTCCGCGGCGAAGGCGGTGACGTACGCGTCGTCTACTCGCCGCTCGACGCGCTGCGGATCGCGCAGCAGAACCCGGACCGCGACGTGGTGTTCTTCGGCATCGGATTCGAGACGACGGCGCCCCCCAACGCCATGACGGTCCATCAGGCCCAAAAGCTCGGCATCAAGAACTTCAGCATGCTGGTGTCCCACGTCCGCGTACCCCCGGCCATCGAGGCGATCATGTCGTCGCCGAGCTGCCGTGTGCAGGGCTTCCTGGCGGCCGGGCACGTCTGCAGCGTGATGGGCGTGGGGGAGTACCCGGAACTGGCCGAACGCTTCCGGGTTCCGATCGTCGTGACGGGCTTCGAGCCGCTGGACATCCTCGAAGGCGTGCGGCGCGCCGTCCGTCAGCTGGAGCGCGGTGAGCACACCGTCGACAACGCCTACGCCCGTGCCGTACGCCCGGAGGGCAACCCGGCCGCCCGAGCCATGCTGGAGGACGTCTTCGAGATCACCGACCGTGCCTGGCGCGGTATCGGGGTGATCCCGGACAGCGGCTGGCGGCTGTCGTCGAAGTACCGCGACCACGACGCCGAGCACCGCTTCTCGGTCAGTGGAATCCAGACGGCCGAACCCGCCGAGTGCCGCAGCGGAGAGGTCCTGCAGGGGCTGCTCAAGCCGCACGAGTGCGAGGCGTTCGGCACCCTGTGCACTCCCCGCACCCCCCTGGGAGCCACCATGGTCTCCAGCGAGGGCGCCTGCGCCGCGTACTACCTCTACCGGCGTCTGGACCTGCCCGCCACCTCGACGGTTCGGGAGGCGAGCCCCGTTGTCTGACACCACCGATCTCCCCGTCACCGCCGCCCTGGACATCGAGGCGTGGACATGCCCGGCGCCTCTGCGTGACCGGCCGCGGGTGGTCATGGGCCACGGCGGCGGGGGAGTCCTCTCCGCCGAGCTTGTCCAGCAGATCTTCACCCCCGCCTTCGGTGGCGAGGTGCTCGCCCAGATGGGTGATGCCGCCGTCCTCTCCCTGGGCGGTGCCCGGCTGGCGTTCTCCACCGACTCCTACGTGGTCAGGCCGCTGTTCTTCCCCGGCGGCAGCATCGGTGACCTGGCGGTCAACGGCACCGTCAACGACCTCGCCATGAGCGGCGCCCGCGCCGCCTACCTCTCCTGTGGATTCATCCTGGAGGAGGGCGTCGAGCTGGACGTGGTCACGCGGGTCTCCGAGGCGCTGGGCGCGGCGGCGCGCACCGCCGGTGTGGAGGTGGCCACCGGCGACACCAAGGTGGTGGAGGCCGGCCACGGCGACGGGATCTACATCAACACGGCGGGCATCGGTCTCGTCCCGGCGGGCGTCGATCTGCGTCCCCAGCGGGTCGTCCCGGGCGACGTCGTGATCGTCAGTGGCGCCATCGGTGTCCACGGGGTGGCGGTCATGAGCGTGCGCGAGGGCCTGGAGTTCGGAGTCGAGATCAAGAGCGACTGCGCGGCGCTCGGCGGCCTGGTCGAGGCCATGCTCGCCGTCACCCCGGATCTCCACGTCCTGCGCGACCCCACCCGGGGCGGTCTGGCAGCCTCCCTCAACGAGATCGCGGAGGCCTCCGGAACAGGAGTGGTCATCCGGGAACGCGACGTCCCGGTACCGGCGGCCGTGGCCAACGCCTGCGCCATCCTCGGGCTGGACCCCATGTACATCGCCAACGAGGGCAAGCTGGTGGCCTTCGTCCCGCGCGAGCACGCCGACGCCGTTCTCGAGGCGATGCGGGCCCATCCGCTGGGCGCGGACTCCGTGATCATCGGTGAGGCCGTCGAGGCGCACCCCGGCATGGTCGTGGCCCGGACCGGCCTGGGGGGAACGCGAGTGGTCGATCTACCGATCGGGGAGCAACTGCCGCGCATCTGCTGACACGGGTGCCACGCGTCGAAGACCTGGCCGTCCGGGCGCCGAAGGTTTCGCTAACGCGGCCTGCGTCCGGACGGCGGGTCCTGGGGGTCCTGCGGGTCCACGCCGGTCGTGGCAGAGGCGTCCTTGGTGCCGCTGGGGCGTTGGGAGCGGCCCCTGCGTCCGGCGTCGCGCCTGCCCTTCTCGTCCGCGTCGCCGTACTCCTCACCCCGAGCGCCGCGGCTCTCGGCCGTGTCGCCCGGGACGGACTTCGTCTCCTCGCGGGACTTCGTCCGGTCCCGACCCTTTTCGCCGGCCTCCTCGCTCGCGCGGAAGGAACGGCGGGCGCTCGGGTTGTCCTGCTGGCGTGTGTCATCCACATCGGGCGACCAGCCGTGCTGGTCGGGGCCCTGATGGCGGCTGGGGCCCTTTCCGTGCGGTGACTCGGACGAACGTGGTGTCTTCGGCATGGTCGGATCTGCCTTTTCATGGTCAGAGGGGGACGCCGGGCAGGTGTGCCCGCGATGGGTAAATCATCTCCTCTTGGGATGGTTCGAGCACGTTTTGAAGGCGCCGGAGCGCTCAACGCGCTCCCCAAGGGGGTCAGGGTGTGGTGAACACCCTGACCCCCTTGGGGCCGTGTGACGATCGGACCCGCTTCCCGCAGGTCTCAGACCCAGCGGGCCGGGAGTTCGGGGAACCCCTGGCCGAGCGTCGAGAAGATCGGATACGGCAAGGACTTCACGAAGTCGGAGCCGGCCAGCAGCGCCGGGTCCGCCACCACGACATGGACCCGTGGCGGGCGGTCGGGGTCGCCGGTCAGGAACGGCTCCTCCAGGACGACCGCGTCGTCGAAGCGCGTCCATCGGGTGAGGCTCCCGCCCGGTACGGCGGCGGGCAGCGTGGACCTCAACTCGCTGATGCTGGCCACGAGTGCCGTCAACGGGGACGAGCCGTTCGGCAACAGCTGGACGGAGGCCAACGTCAGCTCGGCGATCGGGATTCCGGACATCAGCAATGACGGAATCCCGGACATCTGGGCGCGGTTCGCGTCCGACGGGCACATGTCCGTCTACCACCCGTCGACCACCAACACCAACGGGCCGGTCAAGACGGTCATCGGGTCCGGGTGGAACGACAAGTTGGCGTTCGGGTGACCTGATCCCTCGCGGGCTTGTACGGGTGAGCCTCCGGTGCCGCTTCTCGGCGCCGGGGGCTCACCCCTTTTTCGTGGAGTCAGTGAGCCTGGGGCCGGGTGGAGACCGTCGCGGTGGGCGGGGTCCACCGGTGGGTGCGGGGTGTCGCCTCGGAGATGCCGTACTCCTTCTTCAGCTGTTCGGGGATGGCGTAGTGCATGACGCGTCCGCGCGTGAGGGAGGACAGCTGGAGGACGGTGGTGAGGTGGCCGAGGCGGTCCAGGGCCCAGGCGCCGAGGGGGGAGTGGTCCTCGACGGTCTCCAGGACGCCGAGCAGGTGGGGGACGGCCTTGACGACCGTGTCCCAGTTGGTGCGGGGCACCTGGAGCCAGTCGGCGCAGGTGTCGCCGACGAGGTGGCGGATGAGCGCGGAGACGATCGGATCGAAGAGAGTGCCGGGTACGACTTCCTCGTACAGGTCGATGAGCTGCCGGGTCAGGTGCGTGCCCTCCTCGGAGGGGCCCATGTGCCGGATCATGTACAGGTCGAGGAACTGACGGGCCTCGTCGAGGGACTTGGGGACGGCGTCCTGGTCGACGCCGAGCATCGCTCCGACGACCCGCCAGGCGTAGAAGTACGCGTCGGCGCCCTCGGCGGACATGTGGATGCCCAGGCGGTGCAGGGAGTCCAGCACGAGCATGGAGAAGAACATCTGCCCGCCGATCATGTCCTCCTGGCAGATCGGCGTTCCCAGCGTCCCGGTGTCCCAGCGGTTCTCGCGTACGAGGTGGTGGCGGATGGAGGCGTGCAGGAGGCGGACCTTCTGGGCGGCGGGGATGAAGCGGCCGCCGGCCTCGAAGGCGTCGGGCCGCATCAGGTACACGGTGAACTGGCCGGTCTCCGCCATCCGTTTGGACGGGTACTTCAGCCCGTGGGTGGCCGACAGGAGCTTCGCCACGTGCGGGACGACGTAACAGGCGGGCATGGAGGCGAAGGACAGGGCGGTGGAGATGCGCACGTTGTTGTCGATGAAGAACAGCCGGGCCTTCTCCATCTCCCCCAGTCGACCCAGGCCGGCGGGACGCTGGTGGCATCGAGGTACTCCCGGGCGACGTCGGGCAGCCCGTCCGGCAGGGGAGCGCCGGCGGTGGAGACGTAGCGCATGAGGGTGTTGAACTTGCCGACCTCCCCGCGTGCGAAGAGTGCGGCGACGGTGGCGTCGGCGAGTTCGTCACCGGCCTGGCGCAGAGGGTCCATCGATGCCTCGGTGTAGATCACGGCAAGGTCCTTGTCTTCAACGTCTTCAACGGGGCGTCCACGTCGGGCGGGGTCAGGACAGGCGGATGGTCGCCGAGTGCGCCAGCGCGGTCAGGGCGGTGGCGGCGTGCGGGGGTACGTCGAGCTCGTGGAGGGCGCCGAGGGCTTCCTCGACCCGCGCGGTGATCATGTCCTCGACGCGGTCGGGCGTCTTCAGCCGGCTCATCACCTCCCGTACGGCATGCAGACCCTCCCCGTCGGGGTCGCGCCGGCCCAGGAGGGCGCGCAATCGCTCCCGGTCGCCGTCACCGGCGGTACGCCAGGTCTCCGCCAGCAGGGCCGTGGGCCGATGGCCGCGTACGTCGTCGGCGTTGGCCTTGCCGGTGCGTTCCGGGTCGCCGAACAGTCCGATCAGGTCGTCCCGCAGCTGGAACGCCTCGCCCAGCGGCAGCCCGTAGGCGGAGTAGCCCTCGCGCAGCCGCTCGCCCGCCCCGGCGAGGGCGCCGCCGATCAGCAGGGGTGCTCGACGGTGTACTTGGCGGTCTTGTAGCGGATCACCTTCAGCGACGCGGTGACGTCCGGTTCGGCTCCGGTCTGCAGGATCTCCAGGCACTCACCCGCGATCAGCTCCCGCGCCAGCACCGACCACAACGGGCGGGCCCGGGCCAGATACGCGGCGGGCAGACCGCTGGTGGTGAACAGCTGCCCGGCCAGGCTCATCAGCAGATCCTTTCGCCGTACTCGATCCCACCCGTACTCGTGTCGCGGTGTTGGCGGCGACGGACACCGGCACCGCCATCGACGCCGACGGTTAGGTCCTGTCGACAAACGTCCCGGTCCGCACCGGCCCGTGAGGTGAACCCCCCCCGTAGGGGACGTGCCCCGGCGGCCCGCTCGATGGCGGGCCGCCGGGGCAGGCGGTCAGGAGACGGTCCAGGTCTCGCTGCTGGCGCTCGCGCTGCCGCCGAGTTCCTGGTCCACCGCCGCTCCCTGGGTGGTGGAGCCCGCGACGCCGATGTGCAGGCCGTTGCCGATGCCCACCAGCATGTAGTTGCTGCCGGTGTAGCTGCCGGTCAGGTCGAGGGCCCACTGCTGGTTCGTCTGGCCGTTGCAGGTCCACTGGTCCAACTGGACGCCCCCGGTGGTCGACTTGCCCGGGACGTCCAGGCACAGGCCGCTCTTGACGCTCTTGAGCGTGTAGATGTTGTCCGCCACCCGGGTGAGGGTCCACTGCTGGTTCGTACTGCCGGCGGACGGCCACTGGATGATCTTGGCGCCGGTCGCGGTGGAGCCGCCGGAGACGTCCATCAGCATCGAGCTGCCGAGGTTCTTCAGCGTGTGGACCCCCTCCGACGGGATGCCGCTGCCGGCCGTCCAGGTGCCCGCGGCCGCGTCGAGGGACCAGGTCGGGTACTGACCGAGGTTCACCGTCGTGCCCCGGATGGTCAGCGGCAGCCAGATCAGCTTCGAAGCGCCCAGGTCGGCGGTGTTCCAGCGGTCACCGGCGTAGATGTACGTGGTACCGGAGGTGCCCTGGACCGTGATGACGTTCGCCGTCTGGCTGCCGTAGGTGTTGGTTCCGGGGGCGGCGAAGTCGCGGAACGCCGACCACGGGCCGCTCAGCGAGGTGGCGGTGGCGTAGACGTTGTCGTTCAGGCTCCAGCCGGTCAGGTGGGAGCCGAAGACGTAGTACATGCCGTTGATCTTCACCATGGCGGGCGCCTCGACGCTGCCACTGCCGCTGCTGCCCAGGACCGCGACCGCGCTGTCCACGGAGAGGTAGTCGGCGGACAGCTTGTCGATGCGCAGGCCGTGGTTGCGGTCCTCGCTCAGCAGGTAGCCGGTGCCGTCGGTGTCCTGGAACAGGCCGAGGTCCCGGCTGAGGTTGCCCAGCGGGCGGAAGCTGCCCCGGTAGGTGTACGGGCCGCACGGCGTGCTGCTGGTGGCCACACCGACCTTGGCCTCGGCGTAGTTGGTGCTGTCGATGTGCATGTACATCACGTACGTGCTGGTCGACGCGTTGTATATGACCTTCGGCCGCTCCACGATGCGGCTGGGGCCCAGGTCACCGCTGGCCTGCCGGCTCAGGGCCTGCCCCTGGTAGGTCCAGTTCGCCAGGTCGGTCGAGGAGTAGCAGGTGATGTCCTGGAACGACGTGTCCCCCGACGTCCTGCCGGTCTTGTCCTCGCCGAAGCCGAACCAGGTGCTGCCCACCTTGATGATGCCCAGGCCGTGCAGCTGGAGCGCGTTGCCGTTCTGGTCGGTCCGGTCGGCACCCGTCGTGAACGTCACCGAGGCCGCTTGTGCCTGCGTGGCGGGGACCAGCAGGGCGGCGAGGCCGCCGAGCAGGGTCAGGAGCGTGACGAGGGTGGTCCGCCAGCGGGCGCGCGGTGGCGGTGTGCGGTGTGATGTGGTGTCGGGCATGGTCTCGCCTCTCCGTTGAGGTCCGGGGGTCGTACGGGTGTGCGGGTCGAGCGGTGGGATCCTGGGGCCGCTCAGGGGGCGAGCGGGATGGTGATGGTGTTCCAGGACATCGGTGGCAGCAGCGCGCTCAGCCGTCCGCCGTCCGTGACCGTGCCGGTGACCCGCTTCGGCGTCACGCGGTCCTGGTGCTGGAGCGTGTTGGCCGCGTGGCGGTCGGGGTCGGCCAGGGCGGTGTGCGTCACCTGCCCGGCCACCGGGCTGAACGCCCGCAGGTCGGCGGTGAGTTCGAGCGGACGCGTGGTGTCCCGGTTGACGGCGAAGACGGTGAGCGTCCCGTCGTCCTGCCGGACGGCGGTCGCGTGCAGCAGGGGCACCTCGCCGTACCGGGCGGTGTCGTGGACGGGACTGTCCAGGGCGAGCCGGAGCACCTGGCCGCCACCGTGGCGGGCCGCGTCGGCGAAGGGGTAGAAGATGGTCTGCCGCCAGGCCGGGCCGCCGGGCTCGGTCATGATGGGGGCGATGACGTTCACCAGCTGGGCGAGGCAGGCCGCGGTGACGCGGTCGCAGTGGCGCAGCAGGGTGATCAGCAGGCTGCCGGCCACGACGGCGTCGGTGACGTTGTAGACGTCCTCGAGCTGGCGCGGCGCCACGCTCCAGTCCGGGGTGTCGGTGTTGTTGACCGGCCGGCTCTGGTACCAGACGTTCCACTCGTCGAAGGAGAGGTTGATCCGCTTGCCCGAGCGGCGCTTGGCCCCGATGTGGTCGGCGGTGGCGACCACCCCGTCGATGAAGGCCTCCATGTCGGCGGCCGAGGCGAGGAAGCTGTCGACGTCGCCGTCGCTCTCCTCGTAGTAGGCGTGGCAGGAGATGAAGTCGACGAGGTCGTACGTGTGCTCCAGGACCGTCGCCTCCCACGCGCCGAAGGTCGGCATGGAACGGTTGGAGCTTCCGCAGGCGACCAGTTCCAGACCGGGGTCGACATCGCGCATGGCCTTGGCGGTGACGGCGGCGAGACGGCCGTATCCGTCGGCGCTCTTGTGGCCGAGCTGCCAGGGGCCGTCCATCTCGTTGCCCAGACACCACAGCCGGATGCCGTGCGGCTTGTCCACGCCGTGCGAGCGGCGCAGCTCGGAAAACGCCGTCCCGTCGGGGTGGTTGGTGTACTCCAGCAGGTCGAGTGCCTCCTGCAGGCCGCGGGTACCGAGGTTGACGGCCTGCATCGGCTCGACGTCGGCCTTGGCCGCGAAGCGCATGAACTCGTTCAGCCCGAACCGGTTCGTCTCGACGGTCCGCCAGGCGCCGTCGAGCCGGCGGGGCCGCTCCTCCACGGGGCCGACTCCGTCTTCCCAGCGGTAGCCGGAGACGAAGTTGCCCCCGGGATAGCGGACCATGGTGACGCCCAGTTCCCGGATCAGGGCCAGGACGTCGGTGCGCAGTCCGTCCTCGTCGGCGCTCGGATGGTCCGGTTCGAAGACGCCGGTGTACACGCAGCGGCCGAGATGCTCGACGAAGGATCCGAACAGCCGTGGATTCACCTCGCCGACGGTGAAGTTGGGGTCCAGATGGACGGCCGCGGCGAGCGGCGGGTGGCTGGCGGGGTTGGGCATGGGTCACTCCGGGACGGATCGATGCGAAGAGTGGCGTTCGGTGCGGCTGCCGGGGCGCTTGGCGGTCAGCCCTTGATGCCGGTGTGCGCGACGCCTTCGACCAGGTAGCGCTGCAGGAAGAGGAAGACGAGCACCAGCGGCAGGATGGACACGGTGGCGGCGAGGAACAGCTCGTGGATGTTGATGGTCTGCGCGGTGGTGAAGGTCGACAGGGCCACCTGCACCGTCCAGCTGGACTGGTCCTGGCCGATGACCAGCGGCCACAGGAAGGCGTTCCAGTTGGTGATGAAGGTGATCACCGCGATAGCGGAGAAGAAGCCGGTGGAGTTCGGGACGACGATCCGCCAGTACGTGCCCCAGCTGCCGAGACCGTCGATCCGGGCGGCCTCCTCCAGTTCCTTGGGGAAGCCGAGGAAGTACTGGCGGAAGAGGAACGCGGTGAAGCCGCTGAACAGGCCGGGCACGATGAGACCTTGCAGGCTGGAGACCCAGCCCAGTGACGACACGAGGACGAAGCTGGGCACGAAGGTGACCGCGCTGGGGATCATGAGGGTGGCCAGCACCGCGTAGAAGATCTTGTTGGCGTGCCGGTACGGGACGCGGGCCAGCGCGTAGCCGGCCAGGGAGCAGACCAGCAGCTGCCCGGCGGTGCCGAGGACCCCGACGACGAGCGAGTTCCACATGCTGCGCGCCATGGGGACCGCGGGGTCGTCGAACAGCTCGGAGATGTTCTCCCAGTGCAGCTCGGTCGGGAAGAACTTCCAGTTCGCCCCGGTGATGTCGGCGTCGCCGGCCAGGCTGTTGCGCAGCAGCAGGTAGAACGGGACCAGGAACAGCAGTGCCGCGACGACGGCGACGGTGTAGACGGCGACGCCGCCGGCCCGTCCGCGTGCCGCACGTGGACGGCCGCGGACCGGGGTGGTGGAGGAGGTCGCCATCAGCTGTCCGCCTTTCCGAAGCCGAAGATCCTGCCCTGCAGCAGCGTCACCGTCGTGATGAGTGCCGACAGCACCAGCGCCCCGGCGCTGCCGTGGCCGAAGTCCTGACCCTGCCCGAGGGCCGTGTAGTAGAGGTAGACCAACGGCGGCCGTGCGTAAGGGGTGTTGGGCAGCAGGTTGTAGAACTCGTCGAACGCCTGGTACGCCGCGATCAGCATCAGGAGCACCACGGCGACCGAGGTGGTGCGCAGTTGCGGCAGGGTGATGTGCCGGAAGGTCTGCCAGCCGGGCCGGGCGCCGTCCGTCCAGGCCGCTTCGTACAGTTCCTTGGGGATCTGCTGGAGGGCGGCCAGGAAGAGGATCATGTAGAAGCCCAGCTGGAGCCAGAGCCGCAGGGTGACCAGCACCATCCAGTACCAGGGCGGGGAGACGGTGCCGATCCAGGCGACGGGTTCGATGCCGAACCAGCCCAGGACGGTGTTGGCGAGACCGAAGCGCACTCCGTTGAAGATCGACAGCTTCCACACCATCGAGGCCACGACGTAGGAGCACGCGGTGGGTATGAAGAACACCGACCGGAAGAAGGCGCGGGCGACGCGGATGCGGTGGACGAGCAGCGCGAGCGCCAGAGCCAGGACGTAGGTGAGCGGGACGACGATCAGCGCGAAGAGCGTGAAGGTCCACAGGCTGTCGGTGAACGGCCCTTCGCTGAGGATGTCCGCGTAGTTGTCCAGGCCGACGAACTTGGTGGGGGCGACCGTGTTCTGGGCCTGGAAGAGGCTCAGGTAGAAGCTCCAGCCGACCGGCACGTACACGAACAGCAGGAGACCGGCCAGGAAGGGACCCGCGAAGAGCCAGAAGGTGCGGGTGCTGCCTCGCGTCCCGTGCCTGTCACGCCTCACCTTCGCCGCGGGGCCGGGTGGCGCGGTGACGCCCGTCCGGGCGCCACCGGTGGTCGTGGTTGCCATGCTTGTCAGCGCCCCCTCAGGCGATCTTCTTGAGTTCGGCCTCGACCCGGGTGCGGGCCTTGGCCACCTCGGACTCGGGGTTCTTTCCGCTGACCACGGCGTTGTTCACCATGTCCTGGGAAATCGTCGCCATGGCCTGGGTCCAGTACGGGTCGTCGTAGTGCCCGTTGGTCCCGAAGAGCTTCACCGCCTCGGCGGCCGTGCCGCTCTGCAGCTTGGTGGCCTTCGCCGCCAGGCTCTTGCGCGGGGGGATGTGGAAGCCGTAGGAGGTGCACCAGTCCTCCTGGAGCTTCGTCTGCTCGATCCACAGCCACTTCACGAACGCCTTGGCCGCGTCGACGTCCTTGGCCTTGGCGCTCACGTACGTGGACCAGCCGCCGTTGTAGACCACGGGGCGGCCGGCGCTGCCGATGCCGGGCAGGGGGACGATGCCGAAGTCGTCGCCCAGTGCCTTCTGGATGCCGGGCATCGCCCACAGGCCGCACCACTGCATCGCCGCCAGGCCCTGGATGAACGCCGACGGGTCGAACCAGTCGGTGGGCGCGCCGAGCAGCAGCGTCTTGCTCGTGTAGAGCTCGCGCATCTTCTTCAGGCCCTCGACCGTCGCCGGGTTGTCGAAGGCGACCTTGTGGTCGGCGCTCAGCAGTTCACTGCCGGTGGCCCAGACCAGGGGACTGGCCAGGATGTCGCTGCCGGCCTTCAGGCCGAGGTACAGGCCCTTGACTCCGTCCTTGTCGAGCTTGCGGGAGGCTTCTATCAGCTCGTCGAAGGTGGTCGGGGGCTGGACGCCCGCCTTCTCCAGCAGGCTCTTGCGGTAGTACAGGAACTGCGGGTCGTCGATCATGCGGATGCCGTAGACCTTGCCGTCCACCGAGTTGGCGGTCAGATCGCTCTCCGTGAAGTCGGACTTCACGTCCGCGATGACGTCGTCCAGCGGCACGATCTGTCCGGACTTGGCCATCTGGACGTCGGGGTGGAACTCGAAGACGTCGGGGCCGCTGCTGGAGACCAGGCCGCTGGAGAGCTTGGAGGCGTAGTCACCGGGGATCCACTGCACCGACACGTCGGCCCTGCCGTACGCCTTCGCGTACCGCAGCGCCGCCTGCTGGGTGCCCGCCTCGCCGTACTGGTGGTACCACTGGCTGATCGCCTTACCGCCGGTGGAGCCGCCGCGACCGGTGTTCCCGCCGCACGCGGCGAGGAATCCCGCCGCCGCCACGGTGCCGGAGGCGCGCAGAAGGGACCTGCGGCCGAACGATCTGCTGGGGGTCTGCTCAGGGGACATGGCTACCTCTGCTGTGAAGTACGGGTGTGGGTCCGAGCCTTGGGGACTGCGCCGCGACCGCGGGTGATGACGCTGTGGTGACGGCCGCGAAGTGGGCTGGTGAGAGCGCGACGCGAAGCCCGCGGGATGGGGGCACGCGATCGGAGCGGGGCATTCCTGCCGCTGACGGGGTCGCAGCGAGCCGAGCGAGACGCAGGTTATGCGCGCTACACCCCTTCGTCAACAAGCCAGAAAAAGTCTGTGCACGACAGTTCCAACAGCGTGCGACCCGTGGTTACGATCGGGCGCCCCAGCCCCGTCGAGCACAGGACAGCGTCGTTGAAGCGGACGTACCAGGACATTCGCCGGACCAACCGATTCGCGGTGATGCGGCATCTCATCGCCACGGCACCGGTCGTCAGGCGCGACATCGCCGCGGCCACCGGCCTGTCGGTGGCCACTGCCTCCGACATCGTCAACGAGTTGCACGAGTTGGGGCTGCTGACCGAGATAGGGCAGCAGGCCTCGGGCGGCGGACGCCCGCGAAACCTTCTCGCGCCAGCCGTTGAGGGCCCCCGCCTCATCGGCGTCGACATCGCCGAGACCTACGTCCACGTCGAGGTCTTCGACCCGTCGCTGCAGGTTCTGGCCAGAGCCGAGTACGAACTGCATCCGCACGCCAACCCGCCGGAGTACGTCGTGGACCGCATCGTCCGCGGAGTCGACGAGGCGATCGCGCGGGCCCAGGTGGAGCGCGGCAGGGTTCTCGGGGTCGGCGTCAGCGTTCCCGGCCAGGTGCGCGCGGACGGCACCACCTCCGTCTTCGCCCCGAACTGGAACTGGAACGACGTACCGCTGGGGGACCTGCTCACCGAGCGGATCCCGGATTTACCGATCCTCCTCGACAACCCGCTGCGTGCGAGCACCGTCGCCGAACTGTGGTTCGGTGCCGCCCGAGGCCGCGACGACGTCGCCGTCCTCACCCTGGGAACCGGCGTCGGCGCGGGCCTGACCGTCCAGGGGGCGCTCTACCGCGGGGCCACGAACACAGCCGGCGAATGGGGCCACACCAACCTCGTCATCGACGGCCGCGAGTGCCGCCGGGGATGTGTCGGTTGCGTCGAGACCTACGTGGGCGCGCCCGGCATCATGCGGCACCTCGCGGAGACCGACCCGGACAGCCCGCTCCTGCACCCCGACGACCAGATGGCGACCATCCACGCCCTGGCCACCGCCCACGCGGCCAAAGACCCCGCCGCACAACAGGTGATCGCCACGACCGGCCGCTACCTCGGCATCGCCATCGCCAACCTGATCAACCTCTGCAACCCGCAGATCATCGTGCTCACCGGCTGGGTCGCCGACAGTCTGGGCAGCGCCGTACTCCCGCACGTACGCGCCACCGCCGCCCGCTACGCACTCGCCGAACCCTGGGAAGGCACCGAGATCAGTCTCTGCCCCATCGACCGCAACCCGGTCAGTCTCGGCGCGGCGACCCTCGTCCTCGAAGGATTCCTGTCCTGACCCTCCCGCGGTGACTCCCGCGGTGAGCCGCTCCACCATCCGCATCGAAACGCATGCAGGCGCATGCAAGAGAGAGGTGTACGAGTCATGGCAGATTCAGCGAGCCACGCTCTCCCTGAACAGCCGTCGACCGGCGCCCCGGGACGGCTCTCCCGGCGTGGACTCCTCAGAGGCGCCGCCGTCACCGTGGGAGCCGCGGCGCTGGGTGCCGGAGCCGCCGGGACAGCCGCGGCGGCCGACGCCTCGGTCACCGCGACGGCCCCCGACGGCAGCAACACGATCACGATGTCCCTGACCGGCGGTGTTCTGAGCTGGTCGGCCAGGCGCGGGGGCGCGGCGGTCGTCGACGCCTCTGCCCTCGGCCTGAAGCTGAGCGACGGGACGATGCTCGGCCGCGGCGGCACCGTCGTCACCAACTACCAGCACTGGACCGTCGACACCACCTGGACCCCGGTGTACGGCCGCAACGCGACCGTCCGCGACCGGTACCAGGAGATGCGCTGGAACCTCCAGGACACCGCCACCCTCATCAACTTCAGCGTCCAGCTGCGCGCCTACCCGACCGGCGTCGCCTTGCGGTACGTGCTGCTCGACAAAGGCACCGCCACCATTGCCGACGAGCTGACCACGTTCGCCTTCCCCGACAGCACCCTGGTCTACAGCGCGCGTGACGAGGACCCCTACAACCCGGTCGCGCCCGGCTCGATCCCCGCCACGGGCGGCTCGACCACGGACACCGGCCCGCTGACCGACCTGCCGCTGACCGCGACGTACGCGAGCGGTGGGCTGATCGCCTGTATCTGCGAGTCGTCCCGGATCAACTTCCCCCGAATGATGCTGAGTTCGGTGTCCGGGCAGCCGAACACGCTGGCCGCCCACCTGATGGAGCACACCGCCCGCGGTTCGGGCCCGGTCCAGACGACCTCGACGGTCACCACGCCGTTCGCCACGCCCTGGCGGGCGGTGGTGACCGGCGCCACCCACGCCGAACTGGTCGACAACGCCGAGCTGGTGCTCAACCTGGCCCCCGCGAACGCGCTGGCCGACACCTCGTGGATCAAGCCGGGCAAGGCCTTCCGGGTACAGCTGACCACCGCCGCCGGGATGGCGGGCGTCGACTTCGCCGTGGCTCGCGGCATGCAGTACATCGAGTACGACGGTGGCTGGTACGGCGACGTCAGCAGCACCGACGCGACGAAGCCGATACCGGACATCGACCTGCCCTCGGTCATCTCCTACGCCACGAGCAAGGGCATCGACGTCATCCTCTACGTCGACCGCAGAGCGGCGGGCGACCCCGACAGCCTGTTCGGCCTCTACAAGGGCTGGGGCGTCGCGGGCATCAAGCTCGGGTTCATCAACGACGGCACCCAGGCGATGACGAACCAGATCACGAACTGGGTCAGGACGGCGGCCAAGTACCAGCTGCTGATCGACCTGCACGACGACGTGCGGCCGTTCGGCTACGAGCGCACCTACCCCAACTGGATCAGCCTGGAGGGCGTGCGCGGCAACGAGCGGTTCCCGACCGCGAGCCACAACGTGACCCTGCCGTTCGCCCGCAACATCGGCGGGCCGCTGGACTACACCATCTGCTACGGCCAGTCGCGGGACCGGACCACCAACGTCCACCAGATGGCCATGGCGGCGGTCTACTACCAGCCGCTCAACTTCATCTACTGGTACGACTCGCCGTCCAGGTTCGCCAACACGGCCAACTGGCCGGGGCTGCCGTGGTTCGACGCCATCCCCACCACCTGGGACGAGAGCCACGCCCTCGCCGGATCGATCGGCCAGTACGCCGCCGTCGCCCGCCGCCACGGCGACACCTGGTTCCTCGGGGCGATGACCAACGAGACGTCCCGGACCCTGTCGCTCCCGCTGACGTTCCTGGGCGGCGGGTCGTACACGGCGACCGTCTACGCCGACGGCACCCCGGGCACCAGCCCGTATCAGACGCCGGTCGTGGTCAGCACCCGGACGGTCACCTCGGCCACCACGCTCAACGTGGCGATGGCCCCCGCGGGCGGCCAGGCGGTCATCCTCAAGCCGAGCTGACGGGACGGACGCGGGTTCAGCCGGTGCCCTCTCCCGCCGCTGCCCACCGGACATACCGGGCCTGCCGCGGCCTCGATCCGTGCGTATCTGTTCTCCATTGCTGAACCAGCGCCCTCGGAGGCGACATGAACCTCAGCTCCCCGATCCACCGGAGACGTCCCCAGACGTCACCTCCCTCCTGGCCGCCCTCGCCCTCACCGCCGCCGCGCTGGTGAACTGGTCGGCGCCGGCGGCACAGGCGGCCACGGTGCAGCTCTACGACTGCCACCAGAAGCCGGGGTCACAGACCTGGACCCACCACGCCGACGGCACCCTGAGCATCGGCGGAAAATGCCTGGATGTCGTCAAGCAGGGCGTGACCAACGGCACCCTCGTCGACATCTGGACCTGCAACGGCGGAGACAACCAGAAGTGGACTCAGCAGGCTGACGGCACCCTGCGCGGCATGCGGTCCGGACGCTGCCTGGACGTCCCCGGCGGCGCCACCGCCAACCTCACCCGGCTGAACATCTGGTCCTGCAACAACGGCACCAACCAGCGGTGGACCCTGCCGTAGCCGAGCAGCGCCGGTCGCAGACCGGTCTCCGCAAGACCGGCCGGCCCACCCGGCCGGTCTTCCGGTGGCTGGTTCGACCACGCCCACTTACGGTGGGCCGGCCCGCAGGCCCGCGCCGGGACCACGGCCCAGCGCCCCCGTGAGCTCCCCGCGCCTCCGGATCCCCAACTTCCGGTAGGCGCTGGTCAGATGCGTCTCCACGGTCCGTCGGGCCACGTGCAGAAGCTCCGCTATCTCCGTGTTCGTGCGGCCCTCCGCCGCCAGTTGCGCTATCCGGCGTTCGCTCGCCGTCAGTGTGGTCGCCGTGCGGCGGGCGCCGCCCTCGCGCAGGGCCGCTTCGGCGGTGGTGCGAAGGCGTACGGCGCCCAGGCGTTCGGCTCGTTCGGTGGCCTCGCGCAGCGACTTGCGGGCGCGGGTGCGTTCGCCGGACGCGATGAGCTGGTGGCCCCGGGCGATCAGTGCCGGGATCAGTTCCGTTTCGACGGAGGCCTCGCGCAGGACTCGTACCGCCTCGTCGGTCAGGTCCAGGCCGTAGCGGGCGCCCGTCGCCGTGCCGAGTACCCGCAGTGAACGGCCCACCAGGCGTGGGGTGTTCCACACCCGGGCCAGCCGTAGTTCCTCCTCGGCCAGTGCGAGCGCCTCCCGGGGGTGGCCGAGGGCAAGTCGGCACTGTGCGGCGGCGGCCCGCCAGGGGGTGACCACCGGGCTCAGTACGTCGCGGGCGGACTGGCGGCGGCCGCACTCCAGGAAGTCGCCGAGGGCGCCGGCCGGATCGCCGGAGGCGGCGCGCACCACGCCCCGGGCGTACAGGAAACGGTTCAACTCCCAGGAGTCGTGCGCCTCCCGCAGGTCGAAGGCGTCCGCGAGCCGCCCGGCCTCGTCGAGGCGGCCGGTCTCGACCAGCGCGAGCAGGATGTGCGCGTCCGCGTTCGTCGGTCCGGTGTTCGTTCCGGGTGCGAGCTCGGCCGGCGACTCCTCCCATCTGAACCCGTCACCCGCTCCCGCGTCCTCCCTCCGCCACGACTCCGGCTCGTTCAGCAGGCTTCCGTAGTCGCCGCGGGCGGCGGCGATGTCGGCGCGTACGTTCAGCAGGGCCTCGTGCATCGGGTGGAGCAGGGTGGGGCGCTGGCCCGTGAGGCCTCGGTCGGTCAGGCGTTCGGCCTCGTCGAGTTCGTCGGCCCACTGGGCCACCGCCGCCGCCGTGCCCAGCAGGAAGGGCTCCGCCAGCGGGCCGGCCGGCTCGGCGAGCAGGGCGCGTACCTGCTTCATCGCGGCGTCCGCCGAGGTCAGGCCCGCTGTCGCCTCGTACCGTACGAGGAGGGCGCGGCCGGCGGGGCCGAGCGCCTGGGGGGAGTGTTCGGCGGTGTCGCGCAGCCAGCGGTAGATCTCCTCGCGGATCGTCTGGTCGTGGTCGGAGAGGAGAGCGGAGGCCGTCTGGACCGTGTGGAGGAGGTCCGGGTGGTCCGTCAACTGGCAGTCCAGGTTACGGAGCAGGGTCACCGCCGCGCGGGCCTCGCCGCGTCTGGCCAGCGCGGTGCCGAGAGCCACCGCCGCCTGTACGCGGTACTGCGGCAGGCCCTGCACGCGCATCGCCTCCGTGAGACGCGGGATGCCCGCCGAGGAACGTACGGCGGCGAACTCCAGCGAGCCCAGCCCGGTCAGCACCTCCGCCCGGCGGCCCGCCGACATCGGCTCGGTCAGTGCCCGGCGCAGCAGGACCACCGCGTCGTCCCTGCGGTCGTCCCGGACCGCGCCGGTGGCCGCGTCGAGCAGGGCGTCGGTCGCCCACACATCGTCCACCGTGCCCGACCGCAGGAGCTGCCCGGCGACCGTCTCGGTCGGGTCGCCGCGTCGCAGCATCGCCTCGGCCGCCGCGCGGTGCGCCGCCTGCCGGTCGGCCGCGGGCCAGCCGGTGAGGACCGCGTCCCGCAGCAGCGGGTGGGTATAGCGGGGGCGGCCGTCGGCGTCGTCGCGCAGCAGGCCCAGCCGGGTCATGGCGGTCAGCCAGCCCCCTACCCGGCACGGATCGGCCCCGGTGGTCTCGGTGAACAGCTCGACGTCGGGGCCCTGGGGCAGCTCCTCCAGCACGGCGAACACGCGGGCCGCGCCGGCCGTCGAGGCCCCCGCGCAGTCCAGCCACCAGGACACCGCCGCCGGGTAGGCCCCCGGATACAGCGCGGCGCACGTCTGAGGGAGCTCGGCCGGTGCGCCGGTGGTGGCGTTCAGGTCCTCCAGGAGGGCGCGCAGAAGCAGCGGGTTGCCCGCGCCCGCCCGTACGCAGTCCGCCACCCACCGCTGGGAGTACTCCGGCGCGTCACCGACCGCCGAACGCACCAGCTCCGTCGCCGCGTCGAGACTCAGCGGGGCGAGGGTGTGGGTGCGTACGAGGGTGGGGGAGAGGGTGTGGACCAGGCCGGCGGACGGCGGGTCCACGTCGTACTGGCTGCGCTCCGTCACCAGCAGCAGTATCGGTAAGCGGTCCACTCTGCGCGCCGCCTCGATCAGCCAGCAGCGCGAGTTCTCGTCCGCGAGGTGTACGTCGTCCACGGCCACCAGCACCGGCGCCTCGGCCGCGTACGCGCACAGCAACCGCCAGAGCCGGGCGGCCGGTTGGAGGTCCACCGGAACGTCGTTGGCGTCAGGAGGCGGCCAGCGCTGGGCCGGTACGGTCAACTTCCTTACGGGGGCAAGTAGTTGCTCTATGGCGGGGAGGTGGGCGTCGCTCGCTCCGCGCCGGGGGGAGCAGCGGACGCGCAGCACGCGCATGCCGTGCGCCTCCGCCTGCTCGGTGGCGGCCTCCAGGAGCGCGGTGCGGCCGGTGCCGGTGGCGCCCCGCAGCAGGACCAGGCGGCCGGTTCCCGCGCGGGCGCGTTCGGCCTCGGCGGCCACCAGGGCCAGCGCCTCCCCGCGCTCGTACAGCGATGCGGACAGCATGCCTGCCTCCTGTCGTGGGTGTCTGCCGTGGGTGTCTGCGGTGGGTGTCTGCGGTGGGTGGTGGCTGCCGTGGGTGTGCGGTGGCCCGGCTCTAGGTCTAAGAAGGCCGAACGGGCCGTTTAGGTTGAAGCGTTCGCCGATCTCGTGGTGTTCCTCGTGGTGGTCCACGATTGTGCGCGCCCCCTGTGGCACAGAAGTGTGGGCTGTGAACGTCTGCCACCGACCGCTCGCAGGTGGCGGCACCTGACCCTGGGGGCAGTCCTTGCGCAGCACGCCACTTCGCACCACGGGCCCCGGCGGCGGTACCGGAGCCGGTACCGGGGCCGCCGGAACCGGCCCCTCCGAAACAGGCCGCCGCATACCCGTCGCCGTACACGCGGCCGACCCGATCTCCCGCGCCGGCGCGGTCAGCCAGCTGCGGCAGCACCCGGTGGTCGAACTCCGGGACGAGAAGGACAGCGGGCCCGGCGTCGTGGCCCTGCTGGTCAGCGAGACCCTCGACGACGCGACGCTGTCACGGCTGCGCCGGCTCGTCCGCAGCGAGGGCGCCAAGGCCGTTCTCGTGGTCGGCGTGCTGCGCGAGAACGAGCTCCTGGACGTCATCGAGTGCGGCGTCGGAGCCATCGTATGGCGCCACGAGGCCACCGGACGCCGACTGGCACAGGCCGTACTCGCCGCCGCCCGGGGTGACGGCGACCTGCCCTCCGACCTGCTCGGACGGCTCATCAGCCAGGTGGGCACCCTGCACCGCACGGCGGCCGGCCATCCCATCGTCCCCACCTCGGGACTCGCGCCGCGCGAGGTCGATGTCCTGCGCCTCGTCGCCGAGGGACTCGACACGGGGGAGATCGCCGCCAAGCTGTCCTACTCCGAGCGCACGGTCAAGAACGTGATGCATGGACTCACCACCCGGCTGCGTCTGCGCAACCGGGCGCATGCCGTGGCCTATGCCCTGCGGGAAGGCTACATCTGACCGAAAGGGCAATCGAACAGAGCGGCCGGACACCAACTCCTGCCCGACAGGCCCCCCTTGCGGCTTCCCGGTCTCAGTCGCGGCCCGGCGAGGGGGCCGCAGAGGCCCCGGGACCGCCCAGTGAGCGTTCCCTGACCCGTTCCAGGTGGGCCGTGAAGACCTCACGGGTGTCCGGGGTCAGGGCGCGCAGGGCAACCATCGCCGTGAGGGCGACGTCGCACAGCTCCGACTGGACGTCGTCCCAGGTATGGGTGGTCCCCTTGCGCGGGTTCTGGCCGGTCGCGCCGATCACCGCCTGCGCGACCTCGCCGACCTCCTCGGCCAGCTTCAGCACACGGATCAGGAGGCCCTCGCGGCCGGGGTGCGCCTGGTGGGCGTCGAGCCAGGCCGAGAGGTCGTCGATCGCTGCCCACACGGTGTCATCGGCCATGGGAGAAGCCTCCCACGCGACCCCGGCCGCCGGAATCAGACTGGCTCTCTGGCTCTCTGGCCCTCCAGCCTTCAAGTCCTCTAGTCCTCGAACAGCGCGTCCTGCGTGCCCTGTCGGCGTTGCCGCACCCGCCGGTTGCGCGCCCCCACGACCAGCGCTGTGACGGCGGCCGTGCCGGCGAGGGCCGCCGGGACCATCCAGCCCCGGTCGAGTACGTGGCCCAGGGCGTGGTCGAGGGAGAGCCGGCCCGGCCCCGTCACCGCGAGGCCCGCCGCGGCGAGGCCCAGGGTGGCGGCGTACTCGTAGCCGCCCTCCGCGTTGAAGAAGCCGTTGGGTGCGTGCACGGTGGTGGCGCCCGCCATCGCGCCCGCTGCCGCCGCGCCGGCCGCCGGAGTGGCCAGGCCCAGCGCGAGCAGCGCACCGCCGCCGGTCTCCGCGAGGCCCGACGCCGTGGCGCTGGCCTTTCCGGGCGCGTAGCCGACGGACTCCATGAAGGCGCCGGTGCCTTCGAGGCCGTGCCCGCCGAACCACCCGAAGAGCTTCTGCGCGCCGTGCGCCGCCAGCACCCCGCCCGTCCCCAGGCGGAGCAACAGCAGCCCCAGATCACGCCGGTCGTATCGGTCGTCACAGGTCATGCCTCCACCGTCGCACCGATCGCGTCGACCGCACGCGCGGGGACCGTCCGTGCCTGCCGTTCGGGTGGCGGATGTCAGGGGGCGGTGCCAGTGTGGCCGGCATGACGATTCAGACCGCCAAGCTCAGCGACCCGGCCGTCCGGGCCTTCGTCAACGCCGTGAACGCGCACGACCGCGAGGCCTTCCAGGCCGTCCTGGCGCCCGACGCGACGATGTCCGACGACGGCTCGGACCGTGACCTCGCCGACTGGAGCGAGCGCGAGATCTTCTCGTCCCACGGGCACATGGACGTGGCCAGGGAGTCGCGGGAAGGCCGTGTTCTCGTCGCCAACTACAGCAACGACACCTGGGGCGAGATGCGCACGAAGTGGAGCTTCACCGTCGACGACGGCCGCATCCTGCGCTTCGAGACGGGCGAGGCCTGACGGAGCACACCGGCCGAGCACGCCGACGGAGCACACGCCAGCCGCTCCATGACCCGGTGCGCACCTCGCGGTCCCACGCGAGGTCCACCCCCATCCGGATGTGCCATGGAGCGGCTGTCGCCTTCCCCCCCCTCGGGTTGGTCCGTTGTGTGTTACCGGAACCTCAGAGCATCAAGTGTGAAGCTCTGGTGGAGAAGGCGTGTTGAGCATATGCCCGCGACCGGCCCGAACGCTACGGAGGAATCAATTCCACTTGTGCAGGTTGAGTCCTCGAAGACGTGTGCGAGCGGTGTGTGAGCTGCCGTCAGCCGCGTCCGACGTAGGGCATCGCGGTCGCCAGAACCGTCGCGAACTGCACATTGGCCTCCAGCGGCAGCTCCGCCATGTGCCGCACGGTGCGCGCCACGTCCGCCACGTCCATGACGGGTTCCGGCGCCGTCTCTCCGTTCGCCTGCAGAGCGCCCGTCCGCATGCGCGCGGTCATGTCCGTCGCCGCGTTCCCGATGTCGATCTGGGAGACCGCGATGCGGTAGGGCCGTCCGTCCAGGGCCAGCGCCTTGGTGAGGCCCGTCAGCGCGTGCTTGGTCGCGGTGTACGGCGCCGAGTGTGGCCGGGGTGTGTGCGCGGAGACCGACCCGTTGTTGATGATCCGGCCGCCCTGCGGATCCTGCTCCTTCAGCTGCCGGTACGCCGCCTGCGCGCACAGGAACGCCCCGTTGAGGTTCGTGTCCACGACGTGCCGCCACGCCTCGTACGCCAGATCCTCGACCGGCACCCCGCCCGGCCCGAACGTCCCCGCGTTGTTGAACAGCAGATCGAGCCGCCCGAACCGCTCACGCACGGCCGCGAACAGGGCGGCCACGTCGTCGGGCCGGGCCACGTCCGCGCGGACGACGAGCGAGGCGCCGTTCCTCGCGCCCTCGGGTGCGAGCGCCGCCGTCTCCTCCAGGCGCTCGGTACGGCGTCCCGCGAGCGCCACCGACCAGCCCGCGCCGAGCAGTTCGAGGGCGACCGCGCGCCCGATGCCGGAACCGGCACCGGTGACGACCGCGACCTTCCCCTGCTCGCCGGCCGTCGAGTGCCCCTCGCCCATCAGCGGGCCTCGCCGGGGTAGCGGACGCCGATCTGCTCCCGGATGGTGTCCATCGTCCGCATCACGGCGAGGGTGCCGTCGAGCGGGACGAGCGGGGACTCGGTCTCGCCGGCCCGAAGGGCGCGCATGACCTCGATGGCCTCGTGCCGGAAGCTGTTGCGGGCGCCGTGGTCCGCGGCGGCGGCGAACTCCTCGGGGGCGTGGCCGTCGCGGTGCAGCACGAACCGGTTCGCGAAGAAGAACCCGTCGGGTACGTCGATACGGCCCTTGGAACCGGTGACCGACGCGCCGATGGACGTACCGCCGACGATGGAGCAGTGCACTGTAGCGAGAGCACCGCTCTCCCAGGAGAGCAGTGCTCCCGTCTGGAGATCGACGTTCTCCTCGGAGAGCACCGCTCTCGCCGAGATGCCGTCCGGCTCCCCGAGCAGCAGGTGTGCGAACGACACCGGGTAGACGCCCAGGTCGAGCAGCGCCCCGCCGCCCTGCGCCGGGTCCCGCAGCCGGTGCGAGGGCGGGAAGGGCCCCTCGAGCCCGAAGTCGGCCTGAACGGTCCGCACCTCACCGATCGCGCCGTCCTCGACCAGCGCCTTCAGCTTCCGGACGACCGGGTTGCAGTACGTCCACATGCCCTCCATCAGGAAGGCGCCGCGCTCCTTCGCCAGCGCGACCAGCTCCTCCGCCTCCCGCACGTTGATCGTGAACGCCTTCTCGCACAGCACGTTGCGCCCGGCCTCCAGGCACAGACCCGCGGCGGCCCGGTGCGCCGAGTGCGGAGTGGCGACGTACACCACGTCGACGTCGGCGTCCTCGGCCAGCGACGCCCAGTCGCCGTAGGCGCGGGGGATGCCGAACCGTTCCGCGAACGCCTTCGCGGAGGCCTCGGACCGCGAGGCGACCGCGACGAGCTCCGCGTCCGGCAGATCCACCAGGTCGGCGGCCATCGCCGCCGCGATGCCTCCCGTAGCCAGAATTCCCCACCGCACGCGTTCAGCCGCCATGCCAGCCCCTCGTTCCGTGACCTTTGTTACCTCGAACAACCCTGTACGAACGGAATGAACGGACCGCCTGTACGAGCTGAGAGCATAGGTGGCGGATCATTCGAACAGGGAGGGCGCATGCCCGAGCGTGGCAGAACTACGTGGGACGAGAAGAATCCCCAGGCGGGGACACCGAAAGACAGCCCCCGCTCCGCCCTCTCCCTCCGCCGCACCGGCTTCCTCGTCACCTTCGTCCTCGGCGGGCTGACGGCGACGCCCCCGCTGGCCATGGACATGTACCTCCCGTCCCTCCCCCAGGTCACCGACTCGCTGCACGCGCCCGCCGCGAGCGTCCAGTTGACCCTGACCGCCTGCCTGGCGGGCATGGCCCTCGGCCAACTCCTGATCGGCCCGATGAGCGACCGATGGGGCCGCCGGCGCCCTCTTCTGGCGGGCCTCGCGGTGTACGTCGTGGCCACCGTCCTGTGCGGCCTCGCGCCCAGCCTGGAGTTCCTGGTCGCCTTCCGGCTGCTCCAGGGGCTCGCCGGCTCGGCCGGGATAGTCATCGCCCGTGCGGTCGTCCGGGACCTGTACGACGGCGTGGCCATGGCCCGCTTCTTCTCCACCCTGATGCTGATCTCGGGGGTCGCCCCGGTCGTCGCGCCGCTCATCGGCGGCCAGATCCTGCGCGTGACGGACTGGCGGGGCGTGTTCGCCGTCCTCACGGTGATCGGGGTCGCGCTCGCGGCGCTGGTCTGGTTCCGCCTTCCCGAGACCCTCGACCCGGCCGACCGCCACGGCGGCGGAGTCGGCGAGGCGCTCCACTCCATGCGCGCCCTGGTCGCCGACCGCGTCTTCACCGGGTACGTCCTGGCGGGCGGCTTCGCCTTCGCCGCCCTCTTCGCGTACATCGCCGCGTCGCCCTTCGTCATCCAGGAGATCTACGGGGCCTCCCCGCAGACGTTCAGCCTGCTGTTCGGCGTCAACTCGGTCGGGCTGGTGGTCGTCGGCCAGATCAACGGCAAGCTGCTGGTCGGCCGGGTGTCGATGGACAAGGTGCTGGCGGTGGGCCTCGCGGTGATCACCCTGTCGGCGACGGCTCTGCTGCTGATGGCGACGGGCGTGTTCGGCGAGGCGGGCCTGTTCCCGGTGGCGACCGCGCTCTTCGTCCTGATGTCGGCGATGGGCCTGGCGATGCCGAACACCCAGACCCTCGCCCTGATGCGCACGCGCCACTCGGCGGGCGCCGCGTCCGCCCTCCTCGGCACCACGTCCTTCCTGATCGGCGCCGTCGCCTCCCCGCTGGTGGGCATCGCCGGCGAGGAGACGGCCGTCCCGATGGCGGTCGTCCAACTGGCGGCAGCACTGGTGTCGGTCGGCTGCTTCGTGGGACTGTGCCGTCCCTGGAACAGACGTACGGCTCTGGAGGGAGCGGAGAACTGAGCGCCGCCGCACCAAGACTGCGCGTCGACACCCCGGAACGGGCCGGCCTGGACGCCGAGGAGATGCGTCACCTCGTACGGGAGGTACGCGCCCTCACGGCCGGCGAGCGTCCCTGGGCGCCGGCCGCTGTCGTGATCGTCGGACGCGGCCCGGTGATCGCGGTGGAGGCGGCGGCGGGCTGGGCGGTGCGGTACGCGTCGTACGACGAGCGCACGGACACCGGAGTGGAACTCCCGGCCGAGGCGCGCGTCCCGGCGACGATGTCGACCCCCTTCGACCTCGCCTCCCTGACGAAGCTGTTCACGGCCGTGGCGGCGGCGCAGCAACTGGAACGCGGCACGCTGAGCCTGGACGCGCGGGTGGCCGCGTATCTGCCGGACTTCACCGGCGCGGCCCAACACCACATCACCGTACGGCAGTTGCTCACCCACACCTCGGGCCTGCGCCCCGAACTCCCCCTGTACGACTGCCCGGACGACGCGGCCCGCCGGGCGCTGCTCCGGGCGGAGGCACCCTCGTCCGCGCCGGGCGCGTACCGCTACTCCGACCTGAACATGCTGCTCCTCCAGTATGTCCTGGAGCGCGTCACCGGCTCCACCCTGGACGTTCTGATCCACGAGGGCGTCACCGGCCCCCTCGGGATGACGGCGACCGGCTTCGGCCCCTGCCCCGGCGCGGCGGCGACCGAGGACCAGCGCAGACCGTGGGCCAAGGCGGAGCGCGGGATGGTGCGGGGTGAGGTCCACGACGAGAACGCGTGGGCGCTGGGCGGGGTGGCGGGCCACGCGGGCCTGTTCTCGACGGCCCACGACCTGGCGATCCTCTGCCGCTGCCTGCTCACCGGCGGCGCGTACGGCCCGGCCCGCATCCTGGGCGCCGACCACGTGGACCTGCTGCTGACCCCGCCGGGCCTGGGCTTCGCCGTCGATCAGCCCTGGTTCATGGGGGAGCTGGCGGGACACGGAGCGGCGGGACACACCGGCTTCACGGGAACGTCCCTCGTACTGGACCGGTCGACGGACACGTTCGTGGTGCTGCTCACCAACGCGGTACATCCGAAGCGGAGTTGGGGGGAAGCGGGGAACGGCCCCCGGGTGGGGGTGGGGGACCGGGTGGCTCGGGCTGTGCGGGGGCGGTGACAGGGGAGGCTTCGAGGCGGCTGACTCCGGGATACCGCGGGGGACCGGTTGTCGGTGCCACGAATCGTGTCGGCCGGGGCCGTGACGGGTATGTCTGCGTTGTCGGACTTGAACATCGGAGGACAGATGCAGCCGCAGGGCACTGCCGATTCCTCGACTCCGCCCGATCCCTCGACTTCGCCCGACCCTTCGACTTCGCCCGGCCCTTCGATTCCGCCCGACCCTCCGGCTCCCGAACCTCGGGTGACGCAACGCCAGTTGCCGCAGGAGATCGCGGCTCTCTTCGAGGAGTACCGGACCTTACGCGAAGAGGTCACGCAACGTGTCGCCGCGCGCATGCAGATGATTGGTTTCGCCGGCATCATCTCGGCCCTGCTGGCCGTGTCGGACAACGTCACTTTCGGTGCCCCCAGTGTGTACGTCGCCCTTCTCGTTCTGCTGCTGGCCGTTCTCTGGGTCCGCGGTACGAATGTGGCGATACAGCGGCTTGGCCGGCACCTGCGTGGTGTCGAGGCGCGTATCAACGCGCTGGCAGTCGAGGCATGGGGCACCCCGGACGCGCTGCTCACCTGGGAATCGACGGCCCAGGAGGGAAGGATGCGCGTGCGGGGGCCGGCCGGTCGGGTCGGCGGACTGGGCGGCTGGTACGTGTCGTGAAGGCGAAGCCGATCGGGTGAGCTGCTTGTGACGGACGGCATTCGGCCGATGGCCCGACAGGGCAGGATGTGAGCCATGGCAACAGTTGTGGCCTTTCACGCCCACCCTGACGACGAGGTACTGATGACCGGGGGCACGCTGGCCCGTGCCGCCTCGGAGGGGCACCGGGTGGTGATCGTCGTGGCCACCGACGGTGCGATCGGAGAGGTCGGCAAGGGCGAGGCCCCTCGTATCGGTGAACTCCGGTTGAGCGCCGCCGCGTTGGGCGCCGCGCGCGTCGTGCATCTGGGATACGCGGACAGTGGGAACGGGAAGGTGCTGTATCCGGATCCGCCGGACCGGATGCGCTTTGTGCGGGCCGAACTCCGGGAAGCCGCCGAGCGGTTGGCCGCGGTTCTGCGCGAGGAGCAAGCGACTGTACTGCTCAGTTATGACGCCAACGGGGGCTATGGCCATCGTGACCACATCAGGGTTCACGAAGTCGGAAGGCGTGCCGCGGAGGAGGCCGGGGTGGAGCGGGTGCTCGAAGCGACGATTCCCCGTGATCTTGTGGCCCGGGTCCTGAAACTGGTGGACTGGCTGAGGCTGCCCGTCCGGCATGACGCCGTGGCTCCCGGCACCGCGTACAGCGCCCGCTCGGGTATCACCCACCGAGTGAACGTGCGGAGATTCGCGCGGCAGAAGCAGGCGGCGCTCGCCGCGCACCGGTCCCAGTTGAACGGGACCGGCAGACTGGCCCCGGTCATGCGGGTGCTTGTCCGTCTCCCGGCCCCGGTGTTCGGACTGCTGCTCGGCCGGGAATGGTTCATCGATGCTTCCGGAGCGGCACTGTCAGCCACGGCCGGGGACATCTTTCACACCGCACGATGAAAGTCAGGCCCCCGGACGCCGCGCCACGAACACGAACTCCCGGCCCGGGCGGTCCGGGGCGTCGCGGATCTCCCTCACCTCGTAACCCTGGGACAGCAACTCCGCCTCCATCTCGTCCCGTTCGCGGAAACGCAGCGTCGAGTCGGAGGTCAGCACCTCGCCGTCCGACGCGAACACGAAAGTCCAACGGAACGTCACCAGTGGGCCGTTGACGCCGGTCAGCTCGACCCAGCTCTCGACGGCGCCGACTCCGGGAAGCTCCGTCACCCGGTACGAGGAGTCGCGGTTCCACTGCTCCCAGGCCCGTTTCGACGGGGCCCGGGTCTCGAAGACGAGGTGGCCGCCCGGACGGAGGGCGGCGTGGACGCCCCGCAGGGTGCGCTGCCAGGCGTGCGGGTCGGTGATTTCCTGGGCGGCGTTGGCGGTCATCGTCGCGAGGTCCACCCGCAGGGGCGGCAGCGTGGTCGCGTCGCCGTGGATCCAACGGACGTGTTCCGCACCGGGTTTGGCGCGGGCGACGTCAAGGGAGGCGAGGGCCGGGTCGACGCCGACCACGTCGATCCCCCGGTGCGCGAGCAGCAGCGCGAACACGCCGGTGCCGCAGCCGAGGTCGAGGACGCGGTGCGCCCCGAACTCCGTGGCCATGTCGACGTAGGCGGTCAGGTCGCCGCGGTCGGGGTCGAGGGGGTCGTAGATCGCGGCGAGGCGGGGATGCCGGAAGCACTCGTTGGGCATGGGGGCGAACGTATCCGGGGCTGGGGTGGGCGCGCCTCCCTGTTATGGCCAGGTGAGGTGGGAGTGAGGGGCCGAGGCGGGTGTCGAGCTGCGCACCGGCGAGATGTCGTCGATGCCGGCCACCCTCCGCCTACGTGATCTTCATGGGGTCATCGGCGGCCTCGGCACCTTCGAGGGACCGATCATCGGAGCGATCGTGTTCTTCCTGGTGCAGGACTGGTTCGGGGCCGACGGAGGGACCTGGTACCTGATCGAGCTCGACGCCCTCGCCATCGGGATGACGTTGTGGATGCCCCATGGGCTGTGGGGTACCGTGGCTCGCCGACGTGACCTGGAACTACCACCCGTCGGCTATTGGGTGAAGGCACCTGTCGTCTGACCTCGACGACGGCCCTCGCCCGACCTCCCCGACGACCGACCAGGAGGGCGAACGATGGCGGAGGCAGCCGATCGGGGTCCAGGTCCGGGGCCGGCTCCCGGCGCGGATCCCGAACCGGATCCCTGTCCGGCCCCCGAGAGCCATGAGGGACCGCTGACGATCTATCTCGTCAAGCAGCTCGAACTGGCCATCCGCTCCTTCATGGACGAGGCCCTGCGGCCGTTCGGACTCACGACGTTCCAGTACACGGCCCTGACCGTGCTTCAGCACCGAGGCACGCTCTCCTCCGCCCAGTTGGCCCGCCGTTCCTTCGTCAGACCCCAGACCATGCACGAGATCGTGCGGTCGCTGGAGGAGCGCGGGCTGATCGAGCGCGCCCACGCCCCGGGCAACCGGCGGACCATGGAGGCCCGGCTGACCAGGGCGGGGAAGGAACTGCTGGCGGCGTGCGCGCCGGCGGTGCAGAAGCTGGAGGACCGGCTGCTGCACGGCATGCCGGAGAAGCGGCGCTCCGCGTTCCGCCAGGGCCTGGAGGACGGGCTCGTCTCCTTGACGGGGCGCCACCACGGCTGACGATCCGGATCGGCGAGCCCTCGGAGAAGATCGCCGCGCTCGGTCACGGTCACGGACCGTCGCTCGTCCGCTCGCCGTTCCGTGCCGTCGTACGGACCTGTTCGATCATCGCCTGGACGGCCGTGACGAAGTTCTGGGGGTCGTCGAGCGCGCGGAAGTGAGGTGCGACCCGGGCGATGTTGGGGTACTTGTCGGGCGGCAGCGTGAGGTACTCCGTCGTCCACGCGTGCAGGTCCGCGTCCCGGAGTTCCGGTGCCAGCGCGGCGAGACTGGCGTCCATCGCGCTGTAGGCGAGGACGAGGTCGGCGAAGACCCGGTAGTAGCGGGCGGCGTCCGCGTCGTCGAGACGTGCCGGACCTCCTGCTGCTCGCCGACTCGGCGCCGGGAGCCGGCTCCGACTGGGCCTTCTTCTGGCACCAGCTGGTCTCCCCCTCAGGGGCGTTCCTCGAGGGACTCTGGCGCACTGTCTACATCTCGGTCGTCGCCCAACTCCTCGGCGTTCTGCTGGGACTTGTCGTCGCCCTCGCCCAGCGCAGCCGCTTCGGCGCGCTGCGCCAGGCGGGCCGGACCTACGTCTGGCTGCTGCGCGGCACACCGCTGCTCGTCCAGTTCGTCGTCTACAACGGCCTCGCCGCGACGGGTGTCTACCGGTTCACCGACGTCGACTTCGGCGGCCTCGTCCTGCTCGGCGTCGTCCAGGCCGCCGTCATCACCCTCGCCGTGAACGAGGCGGCGTACATGGCGGAGATCTTCCGCGCGGCGCTGGACGCCATCGACCCCGGGCAGACGGAAGCGGCCCAGGCCCTGGGCGTGACACCGGCGGTGACCATGCGGGTCGTGCTGCTGCCGCAGGCGCTGCGGATCATCGTGCCGCCGCTGGGCAACGAGTTCAACCTGATGATGAAGTCGACGTCCCTGCTGTCGGTCATCGGCCTCCAGGAGATGTTCCTGACGGCGCAGTCGATCAACTCGGCGACGTTCAAGACCTTCGAGATCTTCCTCGTCGTCGCCTGCTACTACCTCGCCCTGACCACGGTCTGGTCCTTCGTCCAGCGCTTCATCGAGCGCAAGTTTCTGCGCCGGATCAACGAGCACGGCTAGGGCGCGGTCGCGCATATGGGTCGGGGAAGCGGCTGCGAGCGCGAGGGAGGGTGTCCCACCCCGTTCCCCGGGGGAGACCCGTCCCTCACCCCCACCCCTAGAATCACCCCGTGAACAACCCCGTTTCCCCTGCTGACGCCCTGCGCGCCTCCCTCGCCGGTCTGCTCGACGGGCTGCCGCCGAAGGCCGCCGCGCAGGCGGTCGAGCGGCTGATCGCCAACTATCGGGGACAGACGCCGACCGACGTACCCGTGCTGCGGGACCGTTCCGACGTGGCCGCGTACGCCGCCTACCGGATGCCGGCCACCTTCGAGGCGGTCTGCTCGGCACTGGACGCCTTCGCCGTGGCCGCGCCCGGCTGGGCGCCCGGCAGCCATGTCGATGTCGGGGGCGGGACGGGGGCCGCGACCTGGGCGGTCAACGCCGTGTGGGAGGGCGTACGGCCGGTCACCGTGCTGGACTGGGCCGAGCCGGCGCTCGCCCTCGGGCGGGAGATCGCCGCCGCCAACCTGGAGCTGAAGGGTGCGGAGTGGCAGCGCTCTCGGATCGGAGCGGCGCTCAAAATCGAGAGCACTGATCTCGTCACCATCTCGTACGTCCTGGGTGAACTGACCGAGGCCGACCGCACTTCGGTGGTCGACGCGGCGGCCGGCGCCGCCCAGGCTGTCGTCGTCATCGAACCCGGCACCCCCGACGGCTACCGCCGCGTCATCGAGGCCCGCGAGCAGCTCGTGCGCGCCGGCTTCCACATCGCCGCCCCCTGCCCCCACAGCCAGGCCTGCCCGATCGTCCCCGGCGAGGACTGGTGCCACTTCGCCGCCCGGGTCAGCCGCTCCTCCCTCCACCGCAAGGTGAAGGGAGGCTCCCTGTCGTACGAGGACGAGAAGTTCAGCTACGTCGCGGCCACCCGCTTCCCGGTGACCCCGGCCCCCGCCCGCGTCGTACGCAAGCCGCAGATCCGCAAGGGCCAGGTCCTCCTCGACCTGTGCGAGACGGAGCCCTCCCTCCGCCGCGAAACGGTCACGAAGCGGCACGGGACGCTGTACCGCGCCGCGCGGGACACGGACTGGGGGGACGGCTGGCCGCCGCCGCAGGAGAACTAGGGCGCGTATCTGGTTTTGATCAATCTGGCGGATCCGGCCCGCGGGGTGGGGCGGATCCGGTAGGTCTTTGGGTATGGCGCGTGCACAACTGACGGA
>Ga0136846_1217619_pt1 | contig 32521 bp, 25 predicted proteins | sample HopSoiMetagenom2_FD_96841 | JGI IMG/M metagenome (GOLD analysis project Ga0136846, IMG submission 96841) | Grasslands soil microbial communities from Hopland, California, USA - 2 Assembly 2016 (version 4) | ecosystem: Environmental > Terrestrial > Soil > Grasslands | place: USA: Hopland...
CGGCCTCGATCCAGGAAGCGTGGCAGAGTGGTCGATTGCAACGGTCTTGAAAACCGTCGGCCTGCAAGGGCCCGTGAGTTCGAATCTCACCGCTTCCGCCACAGTTAAGTTAAGTCATTGATTTGCCGATAGTTCTTGTGGAACAAGGACTTGCAAACGGCTAGGTGTGCCATTCGTGTGTGCCAAATCGACGACTTTACTCACTGTGCCAGACCACTTTTACAAACCGCCGCGCAGTTCGCGCTGGTATGTCCGCCTGATCGCGCCAGAGGCCATCCGCGACCTGGTCGACAAGATCGAATTCCGCCAGTCCACGGGTCACTCCGACATTCACAAAGCCAAGCCGGTCGGTTTGGCTTTGCTCGCCGAGAAGCGCCGGGAATGGGCCTCCCTCGAGGCCCAGGCCGGGCGGGATCGGATCGACTTCGGCGTCAAGCCGACAACCCTGACCGGCCCGCTGATCGACTCGATCTGCGCTGCCCGACTCTACGCATCGCTTGCCGTCGACGAGCACGACCGCAGCCAGTCCGAGGGGCTCGATGACGATGCGCTGCGCGGGATCGAAGAGTTCTGCGCGCTGACCGACGTCACGATGCGGTCGGTGCTGGCCCAAGGCCCGGCCTCCCCCCGCTGGTCGGATCTCGTGCAAACAGTCCTGGACTGGTGCTGGACGATGGGCTACGAGCTCGAGTCCAGCGACCCCATGTTCGTCAAGCTCGTGCGATCGTTCGCCGCGGTCGAGAAGGACGGCGCCCACCGCATGCGGGAGCGCAACCAGGGCAACAGCCCGCCCTCGCCGCCCGTTCCGACGCGCATAATGCTTCTGAGCAGCGTCACGGAGGCTTACCGCAAATACAAGGCGCCATCTTGTGGCGAGAGCCACCTCGGCACGCTGCTGAACGTCTGGATCTTGTTCATCGAGCACTGTGGCGACATTCCGCTGGACAGTGTCACGCCAGGCCACGTCTACGAGTTCCTGCAGGCGCGAATGCACGCTGACCACAAGCCCTGGTCCGGCATGCGAGCGCTCCAGTTCGGTCGCCCAACCTTGAGAGAGATCTTCGGCCTCGCCCGCACGCGCAACTTGATGACGCGATCCAACCCGGTCGACGAAATGGACGTTCCGCCGCCGGTGAACGAAGCCGACGAAGCCAAGCACCAGAAGCCGCGGTTCCCGTTCACAACGAAGCAGTTGAACACGATCTTCTCGTCGGCTTGGTACGACCCGACGGACACGAAGTCGTTCACGGGCAAGATGAAGTCGGATCTCGGTGCGAGGTACTGGGTTCCGCTGATCAGCCTGTTTCACGGCAATCGTGTGCGAGAAGCCTTGCAACTCACGCCAGGCGATTTCTGGCTCGACGAAGATGTGCTTGTCATGTCTTACCAGATCGAGCTCAACGAGTCGACGGACGCCGACGCAGAAGAAGCCGAGACGCCAACAGAGCTTGGTGGCCTGCGTCGCTTGAAGAACGCGCCCACGCGTCGCATCGTCCCTGTGCACCCCGTCCTGATCGAACTGGGCTTCGACAAGTTCATCGATCATCAACGGCAGACGCTGGGATCGACTCAGCTGATGTTCCCATCGAGCTGGCCGAAGCCGGGCAGCAAGAAGCCGAAGTTGGGACGCGCATACGAACAGAGCTTCCTGCGCTACGTGCGTGACGGCCTTGAGTTCGGACACGGCTACGGAAATCACTCGTTCAGACATCAACTCGAGGATCGGGTTCGCGCCGCGCAACGCGTCGGCGAGCAGTGGCCTGCCGGCATGGGCCAGCAGTACACCGGCCGCAAGCGCACCCGCGCCGCCGACCGTCACGATCTGCTGGAACAGGGCTCGGAAGCGCTGTACGGCAGCGGCTATCCGCACGCGCTTGTGCGCCAGTACATCGCGCGGATGGACTTCTCTGACGTCGCACTCCCGCAGCCTTACGCGACTTGGATCAAGCAGGCCAATTGATATTGGAGCGGCGGCCGCTCCTCCTCGGGCGCCGCGCTTCTCAGCGAAGCCCGGCGCCTGCGATCTGTTTCCTCCGGAACCAACCAAGCTCACGCCTTGAGCGAGGGATCTGAGACAGTGGTGGCGTGAGAGGACGAACGGTGCCGCCAACCTGTTGCAGAAAGTAACGATCCCCGGCAGCATCCGTCACTGGCGACATCACAGGGACGGCAATGCCAATAAAGACCATCTACAGCTTCCTCACCTACGCGCGCAAGGGAAAAGCAGACGACACCGTCGTCAGTGGCACCGAAATCCCGCCCGACGAGGGCAAGCTCTGCAAGATGCTAGGAACCATGTTCGCCAATGCTCGCACCGACTGCACGATCCCGATCGTCTTCTCCTCGGAGAACGGCAAGAAGGAGAACGGTGTGCGCAATGAGCTGATGGCGCTGATCGACAAGCCGAGCCTGGATGCCGGGAAAGCGGTGGCGATCCGGCTCCAACAGGCGACCACCGGCAACTCCGGCATGGGATTGCTGTTCATCAGCATTGGCGACGACGGCGCGGCGACGCGCATCGTCGTATCGCGGTTTCCCGCGGACGAAGGCGTTGTCGCCGAACGCGACTCCGACAACCTCACCGTGGAATTTGTCGACCAAGTCTTCCTCAAGAGCGCCCACGCCTACAAGGCTGCCACCTACCTAAGAGAGGGCAAGGCGGACGACATGTGGAAGGGGCATGCGATCGACAAGCAAATGAACAACGGGTCGCGCGCCGTGGCGGACTATTGGATCGTGGATTTTCTGAAGTCTGACCTGCAGTCAACACCAGCAGGCGGAACGCGACGCCTTGCGCAGGCGTTGCGGGCTGTCTTGACCGCCACCGATGATCCCCAGATCAAGACGGAGATAACGGCCGCGGTGCAACTTGCAGGGAACATCCCCGACAAGGCCTTGACCATCGCCGAGTTCGGCGACGAGTTCCACTTCTCTCCCAAGACGAAAGAGGCCATCGCTGCCAAGGTCAACCCAGCACGCCTGGTCAACGAGAAGTTCAAGTTCGACAGCAGCGAGTTCTCCAAGCACCTTGCCTACAAGCAAATCGAGCTTGATAACGGGGCCGTACTAACAGCACCTGCGGAGAAGTTCGACACATGCTTTGCGAAGCAGCAAGCCGACGCAGGCACGACTTTCAGCACCACCGGACAAGTGGTGGATGAACGACTGAGGACTGTGAAATGAACGACGAAGAACTCAGATCCGAATACGAGCGACGTTATCGCGAGGTCTTGCAACCCTTGGCAGCCAAGCTCTCATATCAGCTTGTGACCGACGTGCAGGGCCTCGAGCGCATCGACCGTGTTTCCGCTCGCGCGAAAGGCGTAGACCGCTTCATGGGCAAGGCCACGAAGTCGACGGAAAGCGGAACCCGCAAATACGATGACCCGCTTAACCAGATCCAGGATCAGATCGGCGCTAGGATCGTTGTCTTCTACCTCGATGATGTCAAAGCGGTCTCGAAGGCGATCGAGGCTTACCACCGCCCCATTGAGGCGAAGCTGCTCGTGCCGGACTCGCTCAATGGATTCGGCTACTTCGGGAAGCACTACATCCTCACCTTGCCGGAAGACCTGTTCGCCGACGATGCTGAACGTGGGAGCTGCCCTCAGTTCTTTGAGCTCCAGATCAAGACGCTCTTCCAGCATGCCTGGAGCGAGGCCGAGCACGACGTCGGCTATAAGCCCGGCGACACCCTTACCGAGCTCCAGACACGGCAGCTCGCTTTCGCCGCTGCCCAGGCCTGGGGAGCAGATCAGATCTTCTGTCAGATCCGGCGCGAGTTGGATCCGACCACGTCGCATTGAGCTCCAGCGCATGCAGCTGTTTGCTCGATCTGGCTATCGGACGAATTGAAAGGACGGACTCCGAGCTGTGGCGATGTCGCGGATGAACTCAGTTTGAATCACTTCAGATGGATGGCCCGCATCGCCATCTGAATGATCCAACACTGAGCGGTTCGCGAGCGAAATTCAAGGCTTGAAATGTTGGTGACTACACGAGAAGGCGCAACTTCCTGCGTCGACTCCATAGGCACTCATGCAAACAGGTCTCTTTCGCACAGGCTTTGGCGCCCAGCTCGAAGTCAAAGTCTCATCACTGCTCGCCATCGAGCGCGTCAATCAACGGTTCGAGCGACGTCCCGCCGTCGTCTTGCCGGTCCGCCCGGAACAGATGTCCGCGACTCGAGACCTCAAGGGTTGCGACATTCGGCTTGGCGCGCTCTGCCTTCCGGACGCCCGGCTCGGCATGGTGTTGGCGAAGTCGTCCACCGACCTGAGCATCGGACTCTTCGAGTTGGGACATCCCGAGGCGCAGGTGCTCTCCCAGAAGGCGTTGGACACCGGCCGACTACCCGTCGCATTGCTCGCGGGAGACCAGCACCTTTTCATCGACACCGCGCTGACGCCTCTGGCACGGCAGGTCTTCGAACACAGCCGAGGCCGCGAGCCCGCACCGATTGCCGCGTCGTTCGCAGCGGCGGCACAGGTCATCAAACATCTGCGAGGCATCGGCACCGCACACGACTACGTTCCGCAACCCGAGACGCTGAAGCACATCATCATCTCGCTCTGCACCGGCGAAGTGGCATAGGTCACGTTACTACTTCAGGGGCCGCCTCGTGCGGCCCCTTTCCATGATCGCGCCGGCATGCCTCCTTCTCTGCGCAATCAGCGAAGGAGGCATCTGCCACCGCAGCCGATAGGACATCGACCTAGACACGTGAGGCGATCCAGAGATCGCGCTCGTCATTGGAGATTCCTTTTGTGGTCTCGCCGCACTGGCCTATCGCGATTTCAGGCATCGCGCATCGATGCCTACACGCAGTGCTGTCTCTCACAGCACCAGGCCATCAACCATCAAAGGAACTCCATGACAAACAAGCTCGTGACGCCCGGCGGCGTCGTCGTCCAGATGCACCGTACCCGCTTCGAGACGGTGAACATCAGCATCCCCGGCGAGACGGCCTCACGAACGGCTCTGCCCGTTGGCATGGTCAGCCCCTCGCTGCTAAGGGCCGCGACCCGGGATGACGCCATACCGACCACTGCCTTCGTCATCCGCCATCCGGAAGGAAGCCTCGGAGTGCTGTACGCATGCGCCGGCGGCGGACTGGCCGTCCTTCTGCTGGACCTCGGCGAGCCTCAGGTGCAGGCCTGGGTCGATGAGTCCGCCAGCCAAGGCCACATGTCGCTCGTGCTGGCGACCGAAGGCGAGCATCAGCTGGTCCGACTGCCCGCCGGCGATTGTCTAGAGACATTCACGTCGTCACTGACCAGCGCTCTGGCATCACCGCTGGTCGTACGGGATGCGCTCGACGCCATTCTCGAACAGGTCGGAGACGAACGCCTTGCTCCCATGTGGTTGCGTCAAGGCAAGGCCGTATTGGAGCAGTGCAGCATCACCCTGGTAATGCCAGCAATATCCGTCGATGCGACCGGCGGCACGGTGCATTGACATCCTGACGCCACTCGCACCAACAACCCAGGAAATCACCACTCATTCGGGGCCGCAGTCGCGGCCCCTTTCTCTTTCACGATCAGGATTTCAGGCCCGTGGATCTGATGCCTACACGTAGTGCTGTGACTCACAGCGACAGGACATCAATCAATTCAAGGAAGCCATGAAACTCAGCCTGATGTCGCCCAGCGGCATCGCCGTGCAAGCACAGACTACGCACTTCGAAACGGTTCACCTCACATCGCCAACGGGGCCCGCCATCTACGAAACGGCCCCCGTCGTGCACGTAGGCCCGTCGCTCATCGCAAGCCTAAAACAGTCCGACACGCTGGCATCGAGCATCGTCGTCAACGAGAGCGCAGAGGGCAGCGTCGGCATCGTGTATCTGGTCGCCGGAGACGAGGTCGCCGCGCTGATTGTGGACCTCGGCGAAGTCGAGGTCCGGGACTGGGTGAGGCGGTCGCGGACGACAGGCGTCATCCCGCTGCTCTTCTACGGAGACAGTATCGCCGGACTCCTCAAGCTGCCGCTTGGCGAGCAATTCGAGGGACTGAGCATCGCGACGCCCTCGTCACAGGCTCAGTTCCAGCGACTTCACGCAACGGTGACGCTGGTAGTCGAACTCTTCGAAGACGAGCAAGTGCGGGCGCGACATCGCGACCTGGCCTCGACCGACGTACGAAGGGCAAGCGTGAACCTCGTTGTTTCCGCCCGAACGGCCAAGCACGACCCAGCACTTCACTGATTCCAGGACGCCTTCGGCTTTCTCCTGCGTCTCGGCCACCGCCGGGTGCGCAGGATCGATCCGCGGGCGTTCTCCAGGGCATCCAACCAAGGAACTGCAAATGCACTCATCCCTTGCCGAACTTCTCGACCTTCTCGTCGAGATCGCCGTCAAGCGTCTCCCTTCTCCTATCAACCAACAAAGCGTTTCATCGTGCCCATCGCCATCTACGCGCGCTATTCAACCGACAGTCAACAAGCAAGCTCTATCGAGGACCAGGTCCGCAAGTGCAAGGAGCGCGCGGAAAAGGACGGGGTAACCGTCGACTCCGGGTACGTTTTCATCGACGAAGCCGTCTCCGGTGGTTCGGCCGCAATGAAGAAGCGCCACGGCTACCAACGGCTGATGGACGCCTGGGACGCGGGGCACATCGACCGCGTCTACGCGGACGAAGTGTCTCGCTTGACCCGCAACGAGCACGACGGTACGGCGCTCCTAGAGAAGGTGCGCAAGACCGGCGTACACGTCGTCACCAACGACGGCATCGACTCGCGCAACAAGGGCTGGGAGGTGCTGCTGTTGATGAAGCTTGCGATGGCCAACCAGGAGGTCGTCAACACGTCGGCGCGCACCAGTCGCTCCATGGAGGGCTTGCTGCTTCGGGGCTTCATGATTAGCCCGCCGGCGTTCGGCTACTGCCTCGACGAGGCTCGCTTCGCGCCGGGGGTGGAGTCGGAAGGCGCACGATGGGCCATCCATCCCGAGAACGCGTCGCTGGTGGTGGAGATGTACGAGCGCAGGAAGGCCGGCTGGTCGGTCAACAAGATTGCCAAGGACCTCAACGCACGTGGCATCCCCTCACCTCGGGTTGGACGTGGCGGTCGCAAGTCGCACTGGCGCGGAGCCACGATTCACAGGCTGCTACACAACACAATCTACCGCGGTGTGTTTAGCTACCAGGGCTCTGGTCATACGCGCGCCAAACTCGCCCGACGTCGCGAGACGCCCAATGTCGTGGAGTACCCGCGCGAGCAGTACCGGCTGGTGAGCGACGAGCTCTGGGGCGCATGCAACCGCCCTCCTCGTCCGCGCATGCGGCACGGTGTCATGCACGTCCTCGCGGGCTTCGTCCAGTGTGGCGACTGCAGCGCCCTGCTATCTCGTCGTCCGACGAACACGGGCGCCTCGCTGAACTGTCCGCAATGCGACCAGAACGTGCGGGTGGGCGGTCAGGAGAGCTGCCTCGGCTACACGTCCGAGAAGGCCGCGATGCTGGCGCTCCAGCGAGCGTTGTCGGAGCTGGTGCAGGGTGACGTCCTGACGGAGTTCAGGTCGCGCCTCAAGGCGCGACTCGAGGCTCCGAAGAGCGACGAGGAGGTCAAGCTCAAAGCCGAGGTCGAGCGCCTGAGGGCAGCCGCAGACCGCTTGATGCGGCTGATGCGGAACCCGGACGTCGACGAGGCGCGGGTAGCCGAGCAATTGGGCTGCATCGACCAGGAGCGCAAGCAGGCCGAGGCCAAGCTGAAGGTCCTGGAACGGGAGCAGCAGTCGTTCAGTCCCGCAAACGTGCGTCGGCAGATGGCGATGGACATCGCCCCGTTGCTGGTCGGACTCGTGGAGGGCGAGCCGACCGTGTTCGAGGCGCGAGCGACGCTGCAGCGGCTCATCCCTTCGTTCCGCTACGTGGCGCGCCCGGCCAAGGGACACTCGGTGTTCGAGCTGACATTCGCGCCCGGGGTGTTTCTGGCAGACGCCACTGCGGGCGCTGTCGAAGACAGCCAACCTGCCAGCTTCCGCGTCAGCGTGTCGGTGGGGGCGAAGCGGCCAGTGGAATGGAAGGTGGAACTCGTGCGGCTCAGTTGAGGAGATAGCCGTTTGATTCAAGAGGCCGGGGCTTGTCCCCGGTCTTCCTTCTCCTGATCATGCCGGGTCGTCAAATCGCGACGAGCACCCACCGCGTCGAGGCGTGCCAGGAGGCACGGGGCGACTAGGGATTCGACATGTTCTCGTCCCAAAACATGACAAACCCCCGATGGCAAGCGTGGCACGGCGATCATGGCAGCAACTGTCGATGGGACCAGTCATCGCGGCGAATTGCTGCGCTGGCCCGTCGACCGATCCGCCTCTAGCCGTCGCCTCACGCCGGCACGCCCAACCGTCCGTTCAGTCGAGGTCGTCCTCACTGCTCATGGCAGGTCCAAGAAGCGAGTCTCGGCTCGGCGAGTAGCGATAGCCGTCTGCCTTGAGCTCCAGCACCCTTTCCTCCGACCAGCCACTTCTGACCATCTGCGCGACGACTTCAGGAGTGAGTTCGACGGCATCGAGCTGGCCGATCACCAAGGCCGCCTTCTTCATCGTCGACTGCGCCTGATCCAGCAACGGCCGGACATCTCCAAGTGGATAGCCGCCGATGGCGCGTACGCCGATCGCCGGATGCTGAGACTCGATGCTGAAGACGTCTCCGAGGAGCTCATACGCACCGTCCCACTCGACCTCGACGCGGTCGGGATCATCCCGCAGTCCGATGGTCTGGCGCTCCCCCTGCCACACGAGGCACATGGCGAGCTGCTCGTCGGGTTCGAGAAGCCAGGCGTCGCCGATTCCGGAAGCGAAGAGCACGAACGGCGGACAGGCCATGCCGTCGGAGGTCATGAGCGACTTTGCTTCGCCACGAAGCTCTGCCGAGATGATCGCCTCGCAGCTCTCGCGAATCGCCCGCATCTGCTTGACGGCATTGGCCCGCTCGTTGCAGAGCACGACGTGATGCCAGTGGTGGTAGCCTGCCTGCTTGGCGACGCGATTGAGCAGCGCGGAATGCTTGCCTGCGCCGGAACGCTGCAGCTTCTTTGCTTGCTTCTTGAGAGCCTCGACGACTTCGTCGGACGTGGAGAGATAACGCATGACAGATTCCTTCTGTATGCGAATCACGGGTGCCCACTGCCCAGATTCGACTACAAAGGGAATCAGGGGATGAAGGTAGATGAACGTCGTCCCGCAAGGGTTTGCTGAGGTGGGCAGCCGGCGCCGACAGCGCGCGAGAGCAAATCTAGCTGCGGCGTGGCGGTGCTGTCAATGGGCGCAGGTATGGTGAGGTTGGACCGCGACGTCCGCGCGTGCGCTCTCGCTCGTCGCGAGTGCTGGGGAACGCGAGTGGCGAGGCTGACACTTCGGGATGGACGGTCATTCGATCCTGCACGCGTAGGATGTCGGCGAGCCACCGAGCAAGATCACAAGAGACGGGCCTCGCAACGCGCGAGGCTCGACACCAAGGCAGGGCATGTTCGACGTTTCTCCCGACGATGTCGCACTTCTGAACGACGGTGACCTGCGAGAGCTTGTCGCTCACCTCTGCGAGGCGGATCTTGCAAAGCGTGGGATCTCGACTTTGTCCGTGACCTGGGGCGGTCACCAGACCGCCAAGGACGACGGGATCGACGTCCACGTCGAAATCCCCGACGGCGCGGTGATCGAAGGGTCGATACCGCGGGCCAATACCGGGTACCAGGTCAAGCTTCCCGAGATGGCTCGTGCCGCCATCCTCCAAGAGATGTGCCCCAACGGCGAGTTACGCGCCTCGATCCAGGCCCTGGCAGACCAGGGCGGCGCATACGTGATTGTCAGCGGGCACGCTTCCGCCACGGAGCGGGCCCTCAAGAACCGTCGAGCCGCTTTGCGCGAAGCACTCGCCGGTACCGCGCACGCCGACTCGCTGCACACCGACTTCTACGACCGCACCCGCCTGGCAACCTGGGTGCGACAGCATCCTGGTCTGATCGCCTGGGTTCGCGAGAAGGTCGGCCGAGCCTTCCCCAGCTGGAAGCCATACGGTGCATGGACATCGGCCGCCGAGAGCATCGACGACGAATACCTCGTCGACGGACTGGTTCGCCTTCACCTCGGACTGCACGCCGACGACAAGGCCAGGCCAGTCCTTGAAGCGCTAGACGACCTTCGCGAACTCCTTGCGCGGCCGGGGAGCGTCGTTCGGCTCGTTGGGCTGTCTGGCGTCGGCAAGACACGGCTTGTGCAGGCCTTGTTCGACCGACGGCTGGGACACAAGCCGCTGCCGCCATCGCTCGCGGTCTACACGAACCTGTCGGACAACCCGTCGCCCCAACCCGTTGGAATGGTGTCCGATCTGCAAGCCAGCAATCATCGCGCGATCGTCATCGTCGACAACTGTCCTTCGGAATTGCACGGTCGCCTGGCGGAGACTTGCCGCGGCACGAACAGCATCAGCGTGCTGACCGTGGAATACGACATTCGCGACGACCAGCCCGAAGGTACCCGCGTGGTCACGCTCGAGGCGTCGTCCCTTGAACTGATCGCGAGCCTGGTGGCCAAGCGATTCCCTCATATCTCGCGCGTCGATATCGAGACGATTGCCGAGAACTCGGGCGGCAACGCCCGCATCGCGATCGCGTTGGCAGAGACCGTCGGCAAGTCCGAGTCGATCGCCGGGCTCACGAGCGATCAACTGTTCCAGCGACTGTTCCGACAGAGACATCCCTCCAACGATGATCTGTTGCGCGCCGCGCAGGCATGCTCACTCCTCTATTCCTTCGACGTCGAAGGTACCGGAGATGCCGGATCCGAACTTTCGCGACTCGCTGAATTGGCCGGGCAGTCTGTCCTTGACCTCTACCGCAACGTCAGCGAGTTGGAACGGCGAGGCCTCGTGCAGCGCCGCGCCAACTGGCGCTCCATGCTCCCCCACGCGATCGCGAACCGCCTGGCCGCGCGAGCGCTTCAAGACGTCCCGTACACCCTGTTGGAAGCCCGTCTCATCAACGGAGCGCCTGCCCGAACGGCGAGGTCACTCTCACGCCGCTTGGGATTTCTCCACGACCAGCCTCGGGCAGTTGCGATCGCGAATCGCTGGCTAGGCCTCGGAGGTCTGCTCGGCGATCTCGAATCGCTCGACGAGTTGACGTGCGCCATGTTCGAGAACATCGCGCCGGTCTCGCCGGCAGCCACGACCGAGGCTCTGAAGCGCGTCGGATCCGCTGGGCAGGCGTCGGCACGCATCTGGCAAAGGCAGACATCGCTGCTGCGATCGTTGGCCTACGATCCGACGCTGTTCGACAGCTGCGCCAGGATGCTCGCGGAGGCCACGAACTTCGTAGGCGACGAGCATGGCGCGAAGCAGGCGCGGGAAGTCTTCGTGTCACTGTTCGGACTGTATCTTTCCGCGACTCATGCGACGCTGGCCCAACGCCTGCAGGTCATCGAGGACTTGCTTCTATCGGACGATGACGCAGGACGAATGCTGGGTCGAGACGCATTGTCGCGAGTCCTGGAGACAACCCACTTCGGCTCGACTGGTCGATTCCAATTCGGAGCTCGGTCGCGCGACTATGGCTATCAGCCGTCGACCCTGGCCGAGGTCGTTGCCTGGTACGAGCGGGCGCTTGAGTTCATCGAAGACCTAGCGGCACGGCATGCGTCGTTGGAACATGAACTCCGCACGGTGCTGGCGCAAAACTTTCGCACGCTCTGGAGCAACATCCGGGTCTTCGACAAGCTTGAGAAGGCCGTCCTGCGCCTGTCGCGCGGCACGTTCTACGGCGATGCCTGGCTCGCCATTCGCTTCGTTCAAACCCTGGACACTGAGGAATTGCCGAAGGCCGACGTCGATCGTCTGGCCACTCTCGAAGCCGCCCTTCGACCAACCCATCTTTCGGATCGCGTCCGGGTGTTCGTCCTGAGCGACGCCGCAGGCATCGTCGATGTCGATGATCCCGTCCAAGAGGACTTTCAGGTACAGGCCCGTAAGGCAGACGCCATGGCGCGCGAGCTTGGCATCGCCACCGCTTCGGATCCGGCGACTTTGCAAGGATTGCTCCCTGAAGTGGTCGCGGGCGGCCAGCGCACATGGGAGTTCGGCGCAGGCCTCATGGCCGGCAGCACGGACATCGAGGCGACTTGGCAGGTCCTGGCCGGCGAAGTTCGAAGTACGGTCGAGAGACTCCACGACGCGCCAATCTTGCGAGGATTTCTTGCAGAGCTCGGGAAGAGCCGCGCCGATGTAGCGCATGAGCTGCTCGACGCTGTCATGGGCGACCCCGCGCTCGTTCGATTCCTCCCGATGCTCCAACTGTCGCTCAACCTCGACGATCGAGCAGTGACCCGCTTGATCACAGCCTTGGACACGACCAGCGCTCCCGTGATGGCGTATGGATTTCTCGCCTTCGGCCGAGCGACCGAGTTCGTCCCAGCCGATCGCCTCGCGGCACTGTTGCTGAGCATCGCGAGGCGATCCGGAGGCGTTCGAGTCGCCATGGACGTCCTGTACATGCGCTTCTTCACGGACAGCACCGAAAAGCGCGCATTTGCGACATCACTTCTGGAGGCTGGCCGAGCCTTGCTGGATGGCGTGGACTTCTCGAAGCATGGCCATCGAAACGATCACCGGTTGGCCAGTCTCGTCCGTACCTGCTTACGTGGACGCGGTGGCGAGGTCGTCGCAAGGCGCCTGATCGAACGCTTCCGGGATGCAGTCGGCAGTGGAGAGACCTACGCGTTCGAACAAGGCGAACTGCTGGAGGCTGCCTTCGCCGTGCAGACGCACATTACACTCGACGTGCTCTTCTCCGGCGATGAAGACGCAATACAGGTCGGTCACATGACGATCGCTCATCTCGAAGGCCATCGCGCAAGCCCTCTCGGATCGGCCCCGGTTCCAAACCTGCTGAAGTGGTGCGATCAGGACAAGGCTAGACGCTATGCCGTCGCAGCGTCTGTCGTGCCGCTCATGGGACCTGGCAACGCCGACTCCAAGCCTTCATGGTCAGCGCACTCGAAGGCACTCATGGAGTCTGCCCCGGATCCAGCCGTCGTCGTGGAAGCCTTGATCGTTCGACTTAGGCCTTCTTCGTGGTCTGGGTCGCGAGCATCCGTCATGGAGCGGAATGCCAAGCTGATTGACGAGATCGAGCCGCGAGTTGCCGCCCAACTGGAGCGGGTCTTGGACGAGGCGAAGAAGTCGCTGATCGATGAGATCGCTCAGGAGCGGCGCTACGAACAACTCCGCGACAGCGCGAGAGATGAACGATTTGAATAGTCCGGCAGTCTGTGGCAAGACATGTCTGCCATTCGCGCCAGCTGTCGTCGGAGCTCGGACTGCAGACCCGCAGCCTTCGGGCGTTGACGTCAGCATTGCAGCGGATGTCGACGTTGGCGCGGGGTCGTCGAACGTCTGCCATTGCAGGGCGGATTCAACTGGTCGATGCAACACACTGAGAACTGCGTGAGCAGACGGAGTGTTGCAGATGAAGTACAGGACACGAAACTACTACACCGACAGCCAGAAGGCTTTGATGTGGGAGCGTTGGAAGGAAGGCTGGACGCTTCACCAGATCGGCCAGCTGTTTGACCGGCCGCACACCTCGATCCAAAACATCTTGGTGAAAACTGGTCTATCAGCGAGCGTCCTGCATCGGTCGAAGATCGAGCGGTGCCTGGTCACTGGGAAGGCGACTTGGTTTTCGGCAGCGACAACAGTCAGATCGCGACATTGGTCGAGCGCCAGACGCGATACGTGATGTTGGTGAAGGTGGGCGGCAAGGATACGGAGACGGTCGTCAACGCGCTCATCAAGAATGCTCGCAAGTTACCGCAGGAACTCTATAAATCGCTGACCTGGGATCGAGGCAAAGAGCTCTCCGCCCACAAGAAGTTCACGTTGGCCACCGACATCCAGGTCTACTTCTGCGACCCGCAAAGCCCCTGGCAACGCGGAAGCAACGAGAACACGAACGGGCTGCTCAGGCAGTACATGCCAAAGGGCGTCGACATCTCGGGCTACTCCCAGCTGAAGCTCAACGCGATCGCGAGACAATTGAACGAGGCCGCGCAAGACGCTCGGCTTCAGGACGCCCGCTGAGATGTTCAGCGAATCTGTTGCGTTGACCAGTTGAATCCGCCCAGGCAAAGCGGCCCACCCCTGCTGACGTAGCGGAAGGCGTAGTCCCAAGGATAGGAAGGTGGCGACCTTCACCTTGCCGTGGGTCGACCCTCTAAGGCAAGCTGGGTGGCAACCATGATCGCGCGTGCGCTTGTGCTGACTTGACCAGTGATCCGTCGGGACGTACGCGCTGAAACAATTCGTCGCGCCAGTCGATTGCGGATGGACGATGCACGACACCATCCTGCAGCGTGCCTTGAATGCTTGGCCCGCGCGCGGTGACGACTCCGAACAGCTTGGCATCGCCTTGCAAATGCAGCCCTACGAGCTGCGGCTCTCCGCCACTTCGCTTATCTGATCCGGCCCGAAGAGCGTCGCAAAATCCGGAGAAGACCGCACGGCTTGTGCCGCCCTGGTCTGACCTTCTCCACCGGTCCGTCCAATCATCCACTGCGGCTTTTCCCGTGCCGTGAGTCAGCAGTACGCTGGATGCTGATGGCGTTGGAATCGAATGGAGGTTGACCGCCCGCGTGGACGCTTCGCAGTGGATCTCGTAGAGGTGAAAGGCCGACTTCGGCGACATGCCCGATCCCGACCGAGATGCGTAGAACAGGGAAAAATCGTCGTTGAACGGGTACAGATGCGCGCGCACATCGCGACGCGCCGTCTCCAATAGTTGCTGCGCGCGTTGCTCTGGAGAAGTTTCCGCAAGAGAACCTAGCAAACCCTGATCAATTTGCTCGGCGAACCTATGCACGATATTTTTGGGGAGCAGAAAATAGCCCGTGAAGCCGAAGATCTCGGGCGAACGCTGGCACCTAAATAACTTCTGTCCGTTGTCCCAGGTACGCGTGTCCATACCCCAGGAGAGCCTGCTGTCACTAGCGAAGTAGACGGAAGTTGGGCCGCGAGAATCAGCGCCAAGCCAGGCCACGAAAGACGTCATTCAGAAGGCTCCTCAAAAGATGCTAGAGTCTATCGGCGAACCCGCACTCCTCCACCACCAGCGCCCTTTGCCGGACGTTGGTGATGGGGGAGATGGCTTGTCAGTGACCACCCCCCGGGCCTCGGCTCGGGGGACGGCGGTACAAGTGGGTTCTCTGAAACGGCGAGCACAGAACACGAACAACAGCTGCGGTTCAACTGGGATGCGCGCCCGATGCGGCGCCTAGGTCAGCCTCTCGAGGCGACGTCATCAAGCGATCGCAACGCAAGTAGAAGTGGGTAGGTCCAGTTAGCGCTGCCCCGACGGTCGCTTTGGCGCATAAATCGGACGTCGATAATGCGCAGATGGTAGTCGGCTCCTGCTGCTTAGTTGACTTGACTGTTTGCGGTCTCGACGTCAGCGTTCCTTCCAGGCTCGCAGGTCGACGTTCAGTAGCAGCCCATGGCCGGCCACGGGCCGCGCGCGCCGCTCCTCGAGCTGTCGGACGACGACTGGCATCGCGGCATAGACGTCTACCTGCTCAACGTCGTGCGCCCCGCGCGTCTCGTCGTGCCGGCGACGCAGCGCCAGAAGTCCGGCGTCATCATCAACGTGGCGAGCGCATGGGCCTTCGAGCCGGTCGCCATGTTCCCGACCTCCGCCGTCTTCCGCGCCGGCCTGGCCGCGTTCACGAAGATGTTCGCGGACACGTACGCGGCCGACAGCATCCGCATGAACAACGTGCTGCCCGGATGGATCGACAGCCTGCCAGCAACTGAGGAGCGGCGCGGCAGCGTACCGATGCAACGGTACGGTTCGAGCGAAGAAGTGGCGGCTACCATCGCCTTTCTAGCCTCGGAGGGCGCGGGATACATCATTGGCCAAAACCTCAAGGTGGATGGCGGCCTGATGAGATCAGTCTAAGCACTTCTCCGACGACGAACGCCGCGGCCACTGATCTGATGGCTTGGAAGCTGCGACATCCTGCGGTAGCCTTAGGGTGACATGGCTGCCCGCTTGGTTTGCACAATGCAGGCGACTCTCTCATAGAGCAGTGGACAGTCTCACAACTTGAAGTTTCGGGCGTGCCGCATCGCGCCAACGGAGATGTCGTGCCACTTGCTGAAAAAACAGATGAACTGAAGCGATTGATTCAAGCATTCGAAGCGGAGGCTCGGCAGTTCCATGCGCTGACGCTTTCGCTTCTGTACGTCAAGCAAGGCAGTGTCAGCTTCGATCGTGTACTCGCGAAGCCGAATCACGCGATCATGCTTTGGCAGTACTACGGGGCCATACAAGGAGATCGCGGTGTTGCCTCATTCGCCAAGAATTTGCAGACGAGCGATCTGAAATGGGGAATCCGAGGCGCGGAGTTGACGTGCTTTGGCGTTCTCGAAGGCGAAGGCTGCGAATTGTTCGTTCGAATGGCGCAGCGGGCAGGGACGCTGTTCGATCAAGTTGAAGCGACCTCGCTCAAATCGCGTGTCGTTGGGGAAATACTTGATGCCGAATCGAAGCGACGCGCACCAGGCAAGCCAGCTGCCGCCTCTAACGACAATCCACTCGCACTCTGGTTGAACTATTTGTTGTTCCATCTTTCGCTCACCAACCCTGGCAGAGAGAAAGCTCAACGAATTGACCCCGATCCATTCACCCTTTCGTTGCTGGCGCTCGAAAGGCTCTATATGGATAGATCGATCGAGAAGGTGGACAGATCGGCGCAACCGTTGTCCGCATTGCGATTCAAAGTGGCGATGTCATTTCCAGGCGAACGACGGCCCTACGTCTCAGCAACCGTGGACGCTCTTCGATCACAGTTGCCGCCCGACTCCATCTTCTATGACTACGACTTTCAAGCGCAGCTTGCACGACCCAACTTGGATGTTGTTCTGCAGGACGTCTATCGAAACAAGTCCGACCTCATCGTCATCTTCTTGTGCGACGAGTACGCTCAAAAGCAATGGTGCGGGCTAGAGTGGCGAGCAGTCCGAGATCTGATCAAGTCCAAGAGCGACGACCAGATCATGTTCGTGCGATTTGACGACGCGCCAGTAGATGGCGTTCTATCGATTGACGGCTATATCGATGCCAGAGCTCATGCCCCTGACAAGTTGGCCGAATTCATTCTGCAACGGATTCAAACGTCAAATCCGCAGTGAACTAGCCGCTACAGCCACGCCAATGACGCTCACCGATCAAATTGCATTCTTCGCAGCTGCGGTCGCTGTCGGGTCGGCGACGGTGTCGATCCTCGCTGTGTACGTTCCCTGGCTAAACAGCCACGACGCTGAGGTATTCAGAGAGGCGGCGCTAGCACTCGAGCGAGGGTATCGCGCGCTTTGCACAGACATGCGTGAAGACGGGCATCCTGTAGCTGACAGGCTCAACTGGTTAACCGCGGCGAGACACCTTGAATCGTTCAAGGACCTGAAGAGTAGACTCAAGACCAAGCTCTACTCTAGATTGTGTGTAGAGCACGAGGAACACTGGCGTCACGAGTTCTACAAGGTATTGCTTCGCGAGCGAATCAATCATCCTTCCTATTATCGCGAGGGAAAGATCGAGCCCCGCTCTGCGCTTGTCATCTACGATTTCATGTCTTGGCCCGAGTCTCGGCAAGATCGCATCGACCTCCTCGACGTCGAGGCTCTCTATCGAAATCCCAAGATCCTCCCGGGCAACGTCGGCCTCAGCACATACCTCACAGATTTCGCTGAGTTCGGCCGTCCACCCTCCACGCCAACACGCTGAGTTGCCGGCCGAACCCGCCAGGAAACCTGTCCTCGATTTGCACGTTGGCGATTCAGAAGGCAGGTCTTCTATGGCCTAGCCACTTAGTTCGGGCTAGTCCCTCCACGTGTAGCCTCGAGGATCAAGAAGCGCTCGTGCCGAGCACGCAGGTTTTCTCTCGATGGAAGGTCGCTGATGCCCGTGGGTAGTGCCAACAGTTCCTTGCCTCGATAGCGCAGGTACTCGCTGGTGTCGATGAGCCTGGACAGATGTATCCGGTAGCGGTCGTCGATTGAAAGCAGGTGCAAATCGAAGAGGGTGTGGATGTCGGCGCGCAGGAGCAATCCGTTTGAGATCCGATAGTTGGTGCCCTGAGCATGTGGAGCGATGTGGGCCGCCTCTAGAAGATCAACGATTCCCGAGCGTGTAACGGCGCACTGACCAGCGTAGGCGCCTATGAGCGACTCACGAAACTGAGTTTGCCCGCGTCGCGCCTTGATCAAGCCAAAGCGCCGCTGGTCGTCGGCACCAGGCGATTCGTCGAGGTCGTCGGGCAAAGCCACATCATCTTCGCGCACGCCCGGGGCGACACCTCTGACGAGCTCCCAAAAGTCGAAGTCCAGACCGTTGGAATGGATGTACCACGGCTCATCATCCAGCGACCTCAGTGCAACCCTCGAAGAACCGTCCTCGACCTCCTCACCTAACTGCTGGTGCCCAGAGTTGATGATCACGCGCAAAGGCAAATTGCGTCGCCACGACTGTTCGATTGCATACTCGAACTCAGCCGCACGTCGGATCTGCTGGATGAGCCGACTGCGCTGCCCTCCGCTGAGCTTCGGCGCGGCGAGTCGGCTCTCAAGCGCGACGCGATGTCTGCGGACGCCGTTCCCGGTGAAAATGCGGCCGCGATCCTCCCTAAGATTGCCGTACCAGAGACAGAGCACAAACCCTTCACCAGGCGAGCCGAACGACCAGTTGTAGCAGTAGGCCCCGTTAGAGCGCGGATTGTCGACACCGCGCCCGTCGGACGTGAAGCTCCAACTGGATACGTCTATGCCGGCGAGCTCGACGAGATCCATCACGGCCTGCCACTGCGTAGGGGCGAGGCCCTCGAGGACGCTGTCGGCATTGGCGTTGTGATCGCCCTTCCGAAAGGTGACGCACTGCCTAGCCAAGTCAACCGTCGCGCGCCAGCCCAATGCAGTCCATCGGTTGGCCCAGGAATGAGTGGCATCCGAGGTAGTGTTACCCCACCAAGCTGCGTGATTTCTCGCGGACTCAGGGAGCAGAGCCCCAAGCAATTCCTCGATTTCGGAGAACTGGAATTGGATCTGCTCGATGCGGGTCGCAGCAAGATGATCGATCAGCGGATCGTATTTCGACGTCGATTGCGGCGTGCGCGCGCTAATCGGCCTTCCTGGACTTGCGACCAACGCCTCGAACAATGCTTCGATTTGCTGCAGCGACGGGCCGTTCCCTTTCTTGAAGTTCAGGCCAGCAGCGTCAATCTTCACGCTCTCAATTTCATTGCTCGACCCCGATCGCAAGCGAAAGGCAGTAGCTTGGGGCATCGAGTCCTCCCAAACGAATACGGCATGAACAGGGCCATAGGCATCTCGCATGTTCTTTCCGACGCGGCCAATATTCCGCAGGAGGTTCTCTGCGCCGTCGGGGCCTTCAACCGCGGAGTTGAAAGAGTCGTGTCCTGTATGAACACGCCAACTGTTGTGTGTGTGAACAGCAGCGAAGTGCACAGTCATGTCAGTTCTCCACGACCTTCCCGGGCGAAGTCTGCCCTTCGAGTCCTTGGTTGTTGGTCAGAGTCGAATTGCGGAAGCGACCGCTAACTGTACGTTCCAGGGAAGAACATGGCTCTCAAGTGAAGGAGCCTGCACCTTCTCTGGCGCTCGCTATGCAGAGGAAGCTGATCGTCTCGGCGGGTAAAACGTGGACCGCTTCGGTGCAAACCCGTCATGCCTGGCTATCAGTGGCGCCACCACTAGATCTGGAGAAGGCAACGGCCTGATCATCAGGCTCGTTGAAGAACGACTTGTGCCGGATGCGCATGAATGGACGGAAGAGGCTGACCAATTTCGCCTGATCCTTCTTGATCCGCTCGTTGCGATCCTCAACTTCTCCGCTGTCCCAGCCCAGTTCACGCCATGTCGGCTGGTTCCGTCGCAGACGATCCTGGTAGTCGCGATATCGTTCCACAGCGCCGTCGGCAACCTGCTTCAAAAACTTCTCGACTTGGTCGTCCAGTAGCCAGGAAGCACCTACGGTGGCTTCGATGAGCGCCTGCATCCGTGTAAAGGAGCTCGTGTTCTCGGTGTCCACACCGAGCATGTGCTGGTCGGAAATCAAGCTCCTGCCAGCAAGAAACATCGCATAGCGCTTGTCAAACAAGTCGAGCCTGAGCTTGTTCTCGGAAGTTCTAAGGGCACCCCTAGCAATGTCCACTTGCCTATTCTGCATGCGCCACGTGATCCACGCAGCGATCCCTGCAATAAAGAGCGTGCCAGAAATCTGGAGGTATACAGACCAATGCGGAGCTTGCGGCCCCGCGCTCGGTACGCTCGCGACTTGAAGGACTAGCGGATTACCCACTGTCACGCCAGAAGCGAGCGGGATCGGCGTCAGTGCCGGTTGGCTTGCTGAGAAGAATGCCTGCGCGCTTGATGGACCACTGCCGGCCCTCGGAGCGGCAGATGCAGTAACGGCCGATGCGTTGTTCGTCAATCGAGACCCCTCCGCTACGTGACGCCACATCGTAGCTCAGCAGTAGCGATTGCTCTTCCTCGCCGACACCGGAGGCGGTCAGGTCCGTTATGACATTAAGCGTGAGCCTATGGCCGATCAAACATTGATGACCGTCAACCCATCGGCGTTGGTGTCGTCCGTCAGAAGCATGGCCAGCTTCTTGACCTGGGTATGTGGTGTAGCGATCGCCAGCAAACGCTGGGCACGCGACGCACCTACGTAGATCTTGCGAAGCTCTTCCCCCATCTCAGGAAGCGTTCCAGTCTCGAGGTGCTCGATCGTGCGCTTGGCCTTGTTCGGAGAAAGCACGACGCACACCGCCGGGAACTCGGCTCCCTTGACGCTGTGAATAGTCCGAGCTGAGTGGCCATGAGTCGGCGGCGGCAGAAGTGCCTCCGCCAGGAGATCATTGCGCTTCAGAACCTGCTTGATCGACTTGCCACTGTCCGACGGAAGTTTGGCTTTGAGAAAGTCTCGAGCCTGCTCCAACCAACCGTCCATGTCCTTGTGCTTCTCGGGGTCGTAGCGAAGCTGCCGGCCGAGCCTGAGCATCTCCGGACGCCAAGCTCGATGCCTGTCACTGTGAGCGTCCATATGCTGGCGATAGGTCTTTCGACCAAGATGGTTCCCTATCGTGAGCACTACTTGATGCAATTCCTCGAGCGCTTCCTGCCGCCCGCCTAGCTCGAACGACGAATGAAGATCACCGACGGCAGCAGCCAAGCGGCAGACGAGATGGCCTGATGCGCTGTTGACAGGCAATCCTAGCGCGCGAGAGGCACTTAGTCGGGTGGCCGCGACCACAGGACAGTCTCGCGCCGACATCTTGAGCTCGGTGACCAACCTCCTGAAGTGTTCGCCGATGCTTGATGGAACACTACTACCTTTGTAAGCGAGCAGGTAGACCGGAGATGGCTCGGCACGATGCTCGCCAAGCGCTTCGTCAAAGGATCGGGCTGCATCCGGCCGCTTCAGGCGTGAAACGGCGCTCACGATGTTCCGACTGGAGCGGAAGTTGCCAGTCAGAAGCAGACGGCTTGCTGCGTCGAATGTCTCGGCGAAGGTGTTGAGTTCTGCCGACACACCTCCTCGAAATCCGTAGATCGCCTGTTGGGGATCGCATATGACCTTCACAGGGATCCCCGCGTCACGGAACCACTGGATGATGCGAAGGTCATCCGGATTGCAGTCTTGAGCCTCGTCGACGATGATCTCTCCGAACCGGGCGACCAGGGCCTTGGTCAGCGGCGAGTCTGCTTTCAGCGAATTCAGCCGCTCAAGCGCTATCCGGCGCGCGTCCTGGTAGTCCAGCTCGCCGCGCTCCTTGAAGCGTGCTCGCATCGACTTTGCCGCAGTCAGGTGCGCCTTTGACACAGTGTCGATCTTGAACTCGATCAATGCGTCCGGAATTGCCTCTCCGGTCACTCGATCGAAGCACTTCAAGGGGATCGGTCTGGCCATCGCAAATGGTTGAACCTCTCGAGACTCCAGGTCTGGAATGAGCCTAGGCTTCGCTTGGACGCCGGGTATGCCAAAGGGCGCCACAAGAATTCGCCACAGGAAGCTGTCGAAGGTTCCGATGAAGTGCGGCATGGTCGGAGACGGCATGAGACCTTCTCTGCGCAGACGGACGTCCAGTTCGGATACCGCAACTTCGGTGAATGACAGAAACGCGATGCCACGCTTCCAGCCCGTGACCCCAAGAAGGCGACGCGCTCGCTCGATCAGCACACGCGTCTTACCTGCGCCGGGGCACGCCGTGACAAAGGCCGAGCCATCGAACGTGATGACCTTCGTTTGCTCCGCTGTTGGCTGGAAGCGCATGATCATTGCACCAGCGCCTCGATGGCAGCGCGCAGATACGCTGGCACATGGAAGTCGGTGGCTCTTCTGAGCGACTCGGCCAAAGTCTGCGCGAAGTCGCCCTTCGCCGTATTGCCAAATAGATCTTGAATAGCCCTCGCCTTGGCTTCGCGGTCGACATTGGCAACAGCGGTGCTCCAATTGCCTTCCGACTTGGGGTGCGACTCCAGGTAGGCGGCCTTTAGCAAAGACTCGTTGCCAGCGAGGGCGAGTTCAGACTCCAGCGAAAAGTCGTTGACGAAAACATGTAGAAGCCCATCGGCCCCCTGCTCGGTTGCGAAAGCGTCGAGGCCCGTCTTCCTCTTCGCGCCGGGACTAGGCGCTCCGCCGCTGAGGCCCCACCCATCACCGTCCGTGATCGCAACCACGCGCTCCGCTATTCGTGCGCCCTTGTGATGCGTGAGCAGCAGTTGAGCATAGGGCATGAAGTCCACCCCTTCAATCGGAACGAAGACTGCAGAGCGGAATAGCCGAAGCTTCTCGACCTGATCTTTCAGGACAAACCTTCTCGCGATGACAGGAAGAAGAAGGGCTTCTGCAATTCCTTCGACCAAGATGACTCGGCCGCCAAAGAGCAGCGCGGACTTCGTGACATCCAGATAACGGTCGACCTTCCTACGCGCCAGGTCGTCAAGATCGAGCTCGCCAAGCGGCACACAACGTGTCACGCGGCGACGCAAGGCCGGCGCTTTGGCATCCGCAGCCGCCACAATCGCCGACGGGGAAGTCATTGCGTCGCGTACTGCCTCCACTACTTTGGTCTCTGGTTGCTTCGGCCCTCCCGGAGCGGCAACAACTGGAAGCGCTGGCACGGCGGCGACAGGCATGGTTTCACCCTTGGCCAGCGGCTTCGCTCCCTCTATCGGCGAGGTGGCCGCGGACGCAGGCGCTGGCACGCGCTCCGCCGCAGCGTCGCCAGTTGCCACGGCAATGATCTCTACCGCATCCTCTTCATCAGGCACAGCCGCTGTGCGGAAGACAACGATCTTCTTGTTCTCCACCCAGGCGGAGAGATTGGGCGAGTGGGTCGCCACGACTACCTGCACCCGTCCAGCAGGCGCATCATCCTCAATCTTCCGAGACTTGGATTTCTCAGCTTGGTCCTCCAGAAATCCAAGCACTGCGGCTTGAAGCTGCGGGTGAAGATGGGCCTCTGGCTCCTCAACCAGGAACAGGGTCAGGTCGACATCATTCGAACGCTCCAACTCGATGGCGATCGTCGCCATGAACAGGAGGTTGGCATAGCCGTGGCCCGAATACCGCAGGTCTTTGGGCTCCAGCCCGTGATCTGCCAGCTTGAACCGCAGGTCTCGTGCGATGTCGATCAAGCTCTCGTCGTTGGCGAAGCCCAACGAACTACCCTGCCTCCGCACACCGGCCGTCAGCGCCTCAAGATTGCCATCCACGGCGCTTCCAACCCGGCTCAGAATCTCAGACGACGTCGTCCGTCGAAGCTCTGCTGCCACGTCGTCAGCCTTCTGGGTTCCCAAGAAGTGGTTCAGAAGTGCATGGATCCGCGTCGGATTGCCAGAGGCAAGGGCTCGCTTCGCATCTCGTAGCGGGGGCAAATAGACATGCCGAATCGTATCGTGCGCGCCGGGCTCAGGCGCTTCCTTGTGCGGGCCAGCCCACAATCGAGGACGAACAGGCTGGCGGCTACCCGAAGCGTCGTACTGCAATCCAAAGGTGCATGCCGACATGGAGTGATCGACGACTGCACTTAGTAGCCGACCACCCTGGCCAGGACTGAGGTCGCCGAAGTTGGCTTCGAGCTCGAACTCGGGGCGTGTCGTGCCGAATCGGACGTCCGTTGACTCGCAATACAGCTCACGTCGGCCACTTAGCGGAAGCGTCAGCAACCGAATCGCGTCGATGGCGTTGCTCTTGCCCCCGTTGTTCTCACCCACGAAGACTGTCAGGTCCTCGTACAACGGGATCTCGATTTGATCGAACGAGCGAAAGTTCTTCGCCGTCAACTTCCGCAGGTACATAGCCTCTCCCTCATAGGCCTTCGGGCCTCTTTTGTGGTCATTCAGAACTGAATCTAAGAGACTATCACCGCGTGGAGGAGAGATCGCAGCAGGCCCCGCGCTGAAAACTCGCATCTTGGGGCGCTGCTTGAGGCGCACGATCACCGCAAGAGCCGCGAATCGAGCCAACACGCCCTGGGCCGAACTTCAACTTTCCCGGACGCCGGTGGCGCACCGTTCGCTGCAGATCAAGCCTCATGATGCGAAACGATCTCGGCCAAAGAGGCGCACACCACCCATTGAATCGTCGTGCCAACTAGATGCCCGGATGCTTTCCCTCAATCAGGAGCCACCAAACGTACATCAACCCCAACAGCGTAGATGAAGGCGGAATCTTGTCGGCAACCGCTTTGAGCAGGGATCGGCTGTCTTCCTTGGTCAACTTCAGACGCCCTGTGGCCAGCGAGAGTGCGAACTCCGGCGCTGCGTCACCATAGGGCCGAGAGGCATTGGTAAACACCTTTTCTAGGAACTCACGCATCATCTCGCTCAACTCCGGCGACCCCGAGTAGTCAAGCTCATGGCAGTCAGCCGCGCGCAATATGCTTGCCTGAAGCACTCCATCGTTGAAGCGCAGGAAGTTCTCGACGTCCAGCACTACCGTCTCGTGAATCGATGACGTCAAGCGCGCCGAAGCACCTCCGCTCTCGCGCGCGTTCTGCAATGCTGAGGAAACGGCAAGCAGGCTGACAGCCGCGTGATCACTCGCCGCTCGCACTGCATTGATGGGATTCCAGTACACGAAGCCACGGGTCAAACGCAGATCTTGACCGTTCACAGTCTGCAGATACGTCGATCGGCGTGCCTCCAGGGTTCGCGCGAGTTCTGTCAGCGACGATTGGAAGTGCTCGCCACGCCACGGCGAGTGATCCAGAAGCGGCAGCTGCTCCGCTCGCTGCATCAGCGTCTCGGTGCGCGACCAAGCATCTCCGAAGCCAGTCGGTACGCCCGTGGGCAGAACCTGCCACGCGGAAAACAGGTAGGGTCGATCCTTGCTGCCGGACTGCACGAGGAACTGCTGAAGTCGAGTCCAGGCCTGGAACGTCTTTGGCAAGCCAACCGCGGCGATGAAGTGCCGCGCGGCCGATGGCACCAGCTCTCTGAGATCGCGCGCAATCGTTCTCAGACTATGGCCGTCTCCTACGACGGCGACGCAAATGAGCACGCCCGATATGTTCGCACTGTTTGCCTTGGCCTCAGTAGCGAGTTCTTGAAGCGTCACGATCTTGCTGGCACGCCCGGTCAGGCCATCGATGACCTTCGCGCTGTGCTGGGCCATCAAGCGACCGCCAGGCCCGTCTAGATGCAGGACGTGCGTGACGCTGACGGGTGTTCTCAGCCGAATGTCCTCAGCGAGCCACTGCTTGAATTCTTCGTTGTCCGCAACTCGTTCTTCATCGAGACTGATCCAGTCTCTCTTGGAGGGCATCGCGCTCCGAGGCTTATGAAGCCCAAGCGCCGCACGACTGCTAAATTGACTCAAGAACGCCTGAAGCGCAGAAGGTTGATGGGCCTTGGTAAGAACGAACGGCCTCGGCTTCTTCCCTTGGACTGCGAAGTACTCGCCGGCCAGGTCAATGACAAGCTCGCTGGAACTTCGTGCGAACGAGATCGCCTCCGGCTGATCCCGCTCGTGCGCGTAAACGACCGTGCCACGGCGACCTTCGTCGGATACATCAAGCAGCGTGATCAGAGCGCGATCAGGTGCGCCATCATCTGCAAGGGCCTTGACCATCGATCCACTCGTCGATGCGCTGACCAGGACAACATCGGAGTCTTCAACGACCGAATAAAGATCCGCCATGCCTTGATGCGAATGAAAGCTGGCAATCTCCCAATCGGCCCCATCCCCACCACAGCGATGAACGATGTCCTCCACCGCGCGAGCGACCGGATAGATACCCATCGTATCGATATGCAGGGTCGTTGCCTTGCTCAACTGGGGCCACGCCTTCGAACAGACGGCCAAGCCGACGAAGTACGCGTCGATCTCGTCGATCAGCAACTGGCTTGCGAGGAGAAAATAGCGCGTCTGCCGACCTGAAGGGTGACGAAAGACGTGTCCCGCAGGTGCCTCCTGAAACGCTTTCCGCTGATCAACCAACAGCCGGAGGCCATGCGAGACCAGCCGAGGTACGTTGAAAACGTAGGATCTGGAGGAAGTGCCCGTGCTAAATGCCTTGGAAAATTCCCCGGCCGAGAACGTCCACACAGCGATCTCTTTGAGGTAGTCAAGATCGAACCGCCGTCCCCTGCGCACAAGGCCGGCTGCGTGCGTCGCATGCTCCTTGAGCGCGTTGACGATCTCCGCCGCGTGCGGCGTGAACGAGAGAAGCACTACCGCATCCGGCAGCGGATCATCCGTCTTGAGACTCGTCTGAATCTCGTCATCAAGGAGGGTCATGTCGATCCGACCCCGACTCAGAAAGATCACCAGCACGTCGACAAGCTCGCCCGACGACTCGCACGCCATGCGATTTCGGAAGGCGTAACTGCGTCTCATGCTTGTGGGCGCGGCAACGGTATGAACACGCTGACGAGCGTGCCGGCAACGCGTTGTAGCTCGCGAGCTTCTCCAAACCAGTTCTCGAACGGAGCAGCGGTGTCAGCGATCTCGTCAGGTGAGAAGCACTTGAAAATAGCCTGCCGCCCCGAGCGAATGCGAATGAAACCGCGCGAGTCGGCGACCTCTGAAAGAACATCCTGCAGGCCACCGCCGCTCGCGTGCGTGCTCTTGGACGTCACGTGCATCTGTAGACACTCGCGAACCGCCAGAGCCTCATCTTCCGGCGACAGCTCGAACACGCGTTTGCCGCGTATGCGTGCTGCCATGCCGGGGCCCGAGTCAAGGAAGTTGAAACAGAAGCCGGAAACCTTGGCCCGATCGAATGTCCGAAGCGTCAAGCTTTTCCAGTACTCTCGCAGAGACTCGCTGGAGAAGAAGTCGGTTGACGCATCGTCATCGGACGTCGAAAGCCAGCCCGCATTGACCAGCTCGACGTGCCGCCTGTAGCTCTGACCGAGTTCGTCGGTAACGGCGTGCTCCTGCGTGTTCTCGAACAGTTCGTGGGTCAGCGTCGCCAACGCAGAAATGAGGCTTTCATTCAAGTCAGCTGACGAAGGAGCAACTCGCATCGCCATCGCACGGATGGTCGAGCGGAGGGCGAAGCGATCCTTCACCGAGTCCGCCGCGGGACGGCTGAAGAGCGGCTTGAGGTACTGACGATCGGCACCGCTCACGCACATCAGATCTATCGTCCGGCCTCGCAGCAGGGCCGCATAGTCCCCCTGAAACGCCGCATCCATCCTGCCCTTGGCGCGTGAGAGCGCTTCGCCTCGTGGCATCGACTCGTTGGCGATTCGAACGGCGCCGCTCATCGCCAGAGCCGCAATGCCCGTGGAATAGCCGCAAGCCTCGTCAAGAATCTCTTCGGTCGACTGCTCGCTGCCGCCGACCACGTTCATGCTTGCCTCTCCACCCAGACGCGACCAAGTCAGGATCGTCTGCAGGAATGCCGCATCTCGCAGCGCCCCGCGTCGCTTGTTCAACGTGCTGGCGGCGACTGTCAGACGAGCGTCGCGGTTCGCATGGATCGAAGCGAGTGCCTTCTCGACGTCCTCTAGCGAGTCGATGCTGGCAAGTCGAAGATCGGGAGCTGGCTTCATGAGAGGAGGATGCAAGCGAAGCGCCGCGTCCTGCGGGGCGCGGCGCTGTAAGGCGACAAGAATAACGCCGAATCGACGGCAATCAGTTCCCGCCGAACTGATCCGCCAAATTCTTCATTGGGCGGTTCGGGCGACTAGCCTCGCCCCCGCTCCACTGCGTTCAGTTGGACGTCGCCAAGCGAACGCCACAGAGATGAAGATATTCGACCCCGGGAGTAGTCGCTCTGATGTGCTGGACGAACTCATCTTCCGATGACACCAGAACATCGTTGATGTCGCCGTGGAGTCCTGCAACGCCTGCGGCATAGAGTCCGTTCAGGTGGCGTGGCCATGCGACCCGAATCACATACGGTTGCCCGTTGCGGATGTTGACAGCCAAGACCCTGCACACGGCCCTATCGACAAACTGACGCACGGCTCTGTACATCCGACTATCGTCCATCCGCATCGTCGCGATGTACAGCGATTGGCCACATCGGATTGTGAGCGCCAAGAGCATGGGGGCCCCGCCCCGGGGACAGTTCCGTACAACCCTGCATCGAACACCCCACTCGAGCATTTCCCAGTGGAGTTCGGGTGGCACGTAAAGCCGCAGCACCGACCCAGCGCCCAAATGGAGGTCGGCAGGGCACCAGTCCATGACATTGCAAGGCTCTCCGATGAGGCCAGCGTCATGCTCAATCGTGCGGAAGTAAGGGCGAAGCAGCGCTTGATAGTCGCTCGTCGATGTGGTCGCCTCCGAGCGATCCACCGGCACGACGGAGAGCCGCAACGACTCGCCCGGGCGGGCATGAGGATGCCCCTCTTCCGCGGCTCGCGTCATTGCCTGCAGGTCGGCCAATGCGATGTCGAATAGCGGGCGTCGACTCGAACATGCGTCGCCAGCTTGCAAGTCCCACATCAGTTCCTCATCCACCGGATAGGCTGTGGCAGTGACCGTCCCAGCGCACTCGAAGAGCATCAAGACCGCGTCGGTGTGCTTGGCCCTCGCCAACATCCAGCACGCGTCGCCGTCATCGACGTCGAGCCGTCGGGCATCTGCGGGCCAGCCCTTATCGGAGTACTGACTGATGATTGACAGCCACTGAGGCACCCGCCAAGGTTCGAGCTCGTCTCTAAGAATGTGGTTCTGGAACCGGGTCGCCTCAACTAGGCGCGGTACGTCTTGATACCAACCATCTGGCAAGCGGACATACCAAACCGGCCAGTGATGCAACGCGGCAGGCAACAGGCCGTCCAGGCTGCGTCCTTCGCATTCGCCGATGCAGGGGCGATCGCCAACCTGGGCGCGAAGTTGCGCCCTTAAGCCAGCCAGTCCGCTGCACTGCTCGAGCGCATCGCGAAGCGTCCATTGAGACTGCAAGCCGGCCGTTTGGAGTTCGGCCAGGAGGGCGCCCTTGCTGATGGACTGGGGGCCGAAGTCTGTGCCTCCGTCATCGGAAGGCGTTGGGTCGTGCGGCGTGGGCATGGAGAGCATCCGGAGTTGAACGTTCTCCGTGTAGCCACCGAACGCTCGAGCACCACTGCCAATACTGTTGAAACATGTTTGCGTGATATTCAAGCCACTGAAGTCTAAATAAACATGTTGCAGCAGACAAACTGGCCCTGAACGCACGTTCGCGACGGATCCAGATTGACGATTTCCCTGCTTGCAGGCATAATGACAACTACTGACTGCAAATAAAAACAACAAACATGTCTTTGTCCTCCGCCTCTGTAATCGAGTTTGTTTTGCAAGTCTCAGCTCTCTCTGGATTCGACCCTTTGTCCAGCGAAGCCCTGATCACGCGTCGTCAATTCGTCATCGCTCAGCCCGAGCGTTGGGACGGCGCTTCACTGCAAAACCTATTCGGCTCAAGCCGAGGAAAGAGACATTCGTGTTCAATCAGCTACTTGTCTGCAAAACAGCATTCAATGTCGTGCAATTGCCGCCGTACATTGACGGCGTTCCGACACTAATTGCCGAATACCCGGGGTCGCTCCAGGCTTTCGATTCGGAAGAATGCGCGCTGGGATACGAATTCGATAAAGACCAGCAAACGCTGACGCTGAGCTATTTCAGTTTGGGCGAACGTGTCGGGTTCATCCTTGACCCATGGTGCGACGAGACCGTCGTGATGTTGACCAAGGCGAGTTCCGCGGGCTACGTGCTGGTAGCCCTGAGCGGTGATGAAGCGACCAGCACATACATGTGCTGCGCCGCCGGAATTTGGGACGAGATGCTCGCATTGGTCCACGGCCTTCGCGGACAGACGCAGACGGTCAGGCCTCTCGCACGCTTCCTGCCGGACGCGATGCTCGTCGTCATCGACCATGCGTACTACCCGCATGTCCCCGCTCGCGCAGATGCCGACATCGGCGCGCGAAGCATGAACGTCGTCCTGACGCAGGCGCACCTGCAGGCGATGTACGCCGACTGAGCGCTTCCCGCTCGCCCTCAAGCCACCTTCCACGCTGACCACTTGTGGCCGATCACGATCGGCCACGGGAGACCCGCGTCCAAAACTGCGCGCCGATCTGGCGCCGCCTGGCCACGCACGTCAATGACTCGAGACGTGCCAGGCACCCGACTAGAAAACTGCACTGCCATGAATCCACTCGACATTCTCGACAAGACGACCATCTTCCACACGATGCTGTCCATCGGCCAAATGCTTCCGCCCTCCGCTGAAAAGGTCTTCCTCGCCGCGCGACTCGCAGGCGACGTGGAGCCGCACGCCGCGAAGGACGTCAAGTTCAGCTACGAGATGCACCCCGACATCGGCGCCATCTCCATCGGCATCTCCACCCCGTCGTTCAAGGTGGCCTTCGTCTTCGACATCTGGACGGACGCGACATTCGACTTCTTTGCCGCCGTCCTCAAGCGCAACGCATTCGAGGTCGTCCTGATGTGCCCTTCGGGCTTGAACGGCATGCACCTCACTGACTGCCGCAAGGAATGGACGGAGGTGCTGCTGCACCTGGTGGCCATGCGAGGTTCCTTGCCCGAGCGAGAGCCTTCGAAGTTCCTCGAGGCGGCCCTCACGCTGGACCTCTGCGCCGACCTCGCAGTGCACCCCAACGACCCGGCGCGCATGACGACATCGCCGGCGCGACTCAGTGCGGTGCACTTCATGCTGAGCGACGAGCACACCAACGGCTGGAGTCAACCCGCTCAATGAGCCTGACGGCTGACTACAACCTGCGGGCGGCGAAGGATCGCCGTCCGGATGAATTTCCCTGCAACGACGCCGCGAGATCGCGGCAAGGAACCCACATGCCCTCCTTCGGACCCCTCGAACCCATGCCCGGCGCGCCGATGAACCTGAGCCTGCTTCTGTCCGACCCGTTCGCGACTTACCGCGACGGCACCTCCACGCGCGTCTACGACTACGAGGATGACCGCGTCATCGTCGTCACGTTCTGCGACGTGAAGGCCGCCTTCCTCGAGGCACTGTCCCTCGTGCCCGGCGGCATTCCCGGCTTGCCGGTCGTGCACCGCTCCCTTGGCGATTGGGCAAAGGACCCCGACAACATCCGCTGGGGCGACTGCTTCGAGGTGGAGAGGCTCGAACACGCCCCCTCCGCGGACGCCCAGCTTAAACAGTCACGCCTCTTCAAGGCCGCGCATGCCGAGATGGGCATGCAGTACGGCTTCAGCGCTCGCGTCGACGCCATCACTGCGAAACGACTGGCGAAGGCCGACATCGAAGGCACTGGCCAGGCCTTCGAGTTCATCGCCCGGTTCCTGCAAGACAACGACGCCGTTCTCGATGCGCTCGTGCCCCGCAATGTCATGTTCACCAAGGTGGGCCGACTCTGCTTGGCCGACCCGGTCTCCTTCGTGCCACCGTCGCTGCCGTGTGATGTCTAAGTCTTTCAGGAAGCATCGTCCGGGTCAAAAGCGATGAGGGCAGCGCGGCGCTCTTTGGGTCGGGCATCAGGGACGCGCTGTGCGGGGAATACGACGAGCTCGCCGGGGCCGCGGCTGACGCCGTCGAGTTCCTGCTGCTCGCGCTGGCTGCCGAAGGCGTCGACCTCGACACACTCGCCGTGCGAAACGCCATAAAGACGGCGCTGGACGCTATCCGCCGGAACATCTGATGCGAGCGGCGACCGGGCCGCTTGCCGTCGCATCCATGTGAGTGAGTGGGCGCCAGACGATCTCGGGTGCCCGTCTCATTTTGCGAGCACGATCGCGGGCGATCAGGAAGTCGACCTCATGATGCGCAGACGCATCCAGACCCTCGCGCATGCGTCAGAAGCGGCGAGTCGGGCAGGGCTTGCGGTGTGCCAACAAGGTGTGCCAAACTGCGATCTCGCGGTGCACCTAACCCGTTGATTTACCTAGTTTTTTGGTGGCGTGAGCTCAGTTCTCACCGCTTCCGCCAGTTGATCGCCTTCGCGATCTCGTCGCGCCGATCCTGCGGCGCGCGCATCACGGTCACTTCCTTTTGAAGCTCCACCCAGTCGGC
>Ga0136846_1229706_pt1 | contig 32511 bp, 26 predicted proteins | sample HopSoiMetagenom2_FD_96841 | JGI IMG/M metagenome (GOLD analysis project Ga0136846, IMG submission 96841) | Grasslands soil microbial communities from Hopland, California, USA - 2 Assembly 2016 (version 4) | ecosystem: Environmental > Terrestrial > Soil > Grasslands | place: USA: Hopland...
AACGACGTCATTGAGCTCGGCAAGTACAAGCTGAAGTTCGTTGGCGAGGCCGCGGCCGCGGGTACTGGCGAGAAGGCGGATTTCGAGAAGACGATGGTGCTACGCCCGTCGGCGATGAAGGCCGCCGCTGCGGCCGCAGCGCCGGGCGGGGGCGGCGGAGCGCAGGCGGCGGTCGCGCAGCGCCAAGCCGCGGTCCAGGCTGCCGCCGCCAGCGCGCAAGCCGCCGGCATCGCGGACAAGGATAAGGAAGCGGCGCCCAAAGCGGCGCCCGCCGCCGCGCCGGCCAGACCCACTGGACAACCCCTCGGCGCGATCCAGCTCCTTTCCGGCGGTAACGCCGGCAAGGAGCTCGAGCTCACCAAGCCGCTCACCACGCTCGGCAAGCCCGGCGTGCAAGTGGCAGTGCTCACGCGCCGACCGCAGGGCTACTTCATCACCCATGTCGAGGGCGACAAGCGCCCGACGGTGAACGGCTCCGAGATCGGCGCCGCCCCGCATTCCCTGAAGGACCACGACGTCATCGAGCTCGCCGGCGTCAAGATGGAGTTTTTCCTCAAGGCTTGAAGTCGCAATTGCAGGCCTGATTTGGGCCAGCACGTCGCAAGGATAGGCGCCGGCCTTGCGATAACGCTCTTCTTCATCGCGCACGCGGCGCACTGGTACCCGAGCGCCGACGGCAGCCTCGAACCCATCTCCCAGGTCGACAACCTGATCTACGACTCCCACGTGCGCATGACCACGCGCCGGGGCGTCGACGAGCGCATCGTGATCCTGGACATCGACGAGAAGAGCCTGGGCGAGATCGGCCGCTGGCCGTGGAGCCGGCGACAGATGGCGGAAACCGTCGACAAGCTCTTCGAGCGCTACGGCGTCGCCCTGGTCGCCTTCGACGTCGTCTGGGCTGAACCGGACCCGAGTTCCGGCATGACGGTACTCGATGAGCTTTCGCGTACCCAGCTGAAGGGGGTGGCGGCCTTCCAGTCGGCGTACCAGAAGCTGCGGCCGCAGCTCGACTATGACGCGCGATTCGCCGAAAGCCTGAAGGGCCGGCCGGTGGTGCTTGGCTATTATTTCAACGGCGAAGACCGGGCGGTTCGGGTAAACGAGATCCCGGCGCCGGTACTGCCGAAGGGCACTTTCGCCGGGCGCAAGGTGCAGTTTCCGCAGTGGCAGGGCTATACGGGCAACTTGCCCGCGTATCTCGCCAACGCCGGCGGCGCCGGTCACATCAATCCCGTCGTCGACCGGGATGGGGTGCTGCGCCGCGTGCCGCTGCTCCTCGAGTTCGAGGGCCAATACTACGAGGCCTTTTCGCTAGCCATCGTGCGCACCTACCTCGCCGGCGTGAGCGGCGAGCCGCCGCGAGTCGAGCCCGAGCTGCCGCCGGAGCACGCCGAGCTCGAGTGGTTGCACGTGGGCCCGATCGCCGTCCCCGTCGACCGCGGCGCGGCGGCGCTGGTGCCCTACCGAGGTGGCAAATACAGCTTCCCCTATGTCTCGCTCGCCGACGTGGTGAAGGAGCGGGTGGCACCGGATCGCCTCAAAGGCAAGATCGCCATCGTCGGCGCCTCAGCACCGACGCTGCAGGACATGCGCGCGACGCCGGTCGACGCCGCATTCCCCGGTGTTGAGGTGCACGCCAATCTCGTTGCCGGCATGTTGGACGGCGAGCTCAAGCACCGGCCGATGTACATCGTCGGCTTCGAGGTCGTGGTACTTCTAGGCGCTGGCGTGGCACTCGCGATCCTCGTGCCTCGGCTTTCCGCACTGTGGGCTAGCGCGGCCGCGCTCGCCGCCGCCGCGACACTGGTCGCTTTCAACCTGATGGTCTGGACCAAGGCCGGCCTCGTCCTGCCGCTCGCGACATCGATCCTGATGATCGCGGCGATCTACACCATGAACATGGCATACGGCTATTTCGTCGAGTCGCGCTCTAAGCAGCAGCTCGCCGGGCGCTTCGGCGAGTACGTGCCGCCCGAGCTCGTGCGCAAGATGGCCGAAGACCCGGGTCGGTACAGCATGGCGCCCAAAAACGCCGAGCTTTCAATCCTCTTCTGCGACGTGCGCGGCTTCACCGGTATTTCGGAGAGCCTGAAGCCCGAAGAGCTACGCGAGTACATCAACGACTACCTAACGGAGATGAGCATGGTGATCCGCGGCACCTACCGCGGAACGCTCGACAAGTACATCGGCGACGCCATCATGGCCTTCTGGGGTGCGCCGGTGGAAGACCCGCAACATGCCCGCAACGCGGTGCTCGCCGCGCTCGCCATGCAGCGCCAATGCGGGCCGCTAAACGCGCGTTTCGCAGCGCGCGGCTGGCCGCCCCTCCAGGTCGGCGTCGGGATCAATTCGGGCACGGTGATCGTCGGCGACATGGGCTCGCGCCTGCGACGCGCCTATACGGCCATCGGTGACGCGGTTAACGTCGCCTCGCGGCTCGAGGCGCGGACCAACGGCTATGGCGTGGATATCTTGGTCGCCGAACCGACGCGGCGCTTGGTAAAGGACGTCGTCTTCCGCCAAATCGATCGCGTGCGCTTGAAGGGCAAGGAAGAGACGGTGACCATCTACGAGCCGATCGGCCTCGAATCGGAGGTGAGCGAAGAAGCGCGGGAGGAAATCGCGCTGTGGCATGCCAGCCTGCGCGCCTACCGTTCGCGCGACTGGGACGGCGCCGCCGCCGATCTTGCTCGCCTGGCGCGCGCCACGCCCGCATGCCGGCTGTACGGCAACGCAGCTGCCAATGTCGAGGAGAAACGCCACGCGCTCCTGCCTGCGGACTGGGATGGCGTGACCATTTTCGACGAGAAGTAGAAAGATGTGGTATTCAGGGGACCGGGGTGCATCCGGTCAGGGGGATTCGGCGGCTGTGCGTCTGCGCGTACTCGGGTGTTCGGGCGGCATCGGCGGGCGGCATCTCCGCACCACGTCTTTCCTTGTCGATAGCGACGTCCTGATCGACGCCGGCACGGGCGTCGGCGATCTCACGCTCGCCGAGCTGTCGCAGATCGACTCGATCTTCATCACCCATTCGCATCTCGATCACGTCACGTCGATACCCTTCCTTGTGGATACCGTCGGCGGCATGCGCTCGAAGCCGCTCGTCGTGTACTCGACGCGCGCCACGATCGAGATTCTGAAGAATCATCTTTTCAACTGGGCGATCTGGCCCGATTTCACCGAGATCCCCAGCCGCGAGGCTCCCTTTCTGCGCTATCAGGAGATCGGGCTGGGAGAGACCGTAAAGCTCGGCGGTCGCAGCATCACCGCGCTGCCTGCGCGGCACACCGTTCCGGCCGTTGGCTACCACCTCGACAGCGGCGCGGCGAGCCTGGTCTTCACCGGCGATACCGGTCCGAACGACGCCCTGTGGCGCGAAGTCAATCGCATTCAGAACCTGAAATTCCTCATCATCGAGACAGCGTTCTCCAACAAGGAGCGCCACCTCGCGGAGATCTCCCGCCACCTCTGCCCGGCGACGCTGGCCGACGAGCTCGGCAAGCTCGAGCGCGACGCCGAGATCTACATCACGCACTTGAAGCCCGGCGAGATCGAGCCGACCATGCTCGAAATCGAGGAGTGCGCCGGCAAATTCCGGCCGCAAATGCTGCAGAACAACCTGGTGTTGGAGTTCTAGTGCAGCGCGCTCACGCGACGCCCGAGGAGCTCGCGGCGCTCGCGCCGCTCGCCGGACTTTCGCCGATCCGGCTCGGCGAGCTTGCCGAGCTGGCGCGGGTGGAGCGCGTGCCGCGGGGAAGCGACCCATTGCAAGGCTGCAAAGCTGGCACGTCGTTGTTTCTCCTGCGCGGCGAGCTGCTGGTCGCATTCCGGGGCGGCGGCACGCTAGTGCTCGTCGGTGGGACCGGCGACGGTTGCTGCGCGCTCAACCGCCAGCGCCAGCCGGTGCAGCGCGCCAAAGCCATCACGGATGTCGAACTGCTCGCGCTCGAAGACGAGTTCCTCGACACGCTGGCCACCTGGGACCACGCGGTGAAAAGCGACGCGCGCTTCGTCGCCAGCGCGTTTTCCGTGGCGAGCCTGCGACAGGGCGCATTTGCCCAGCTGCCCTGCGCCCACATCGAGGAGCTGCTTAAACGCTTCGATAAAGTCTCCGCGCCGCGCGGCACGGTCGTCATTCGCGAAGGCGATGAGGGCGAGCACTACTACGTCGTCGAGTCTGGACGCTTCCAGGTGGAGCGGCTGGTCGGCGGTGCTAGGGTGGTTCTCGCTGAGTTGAAGACCGGGGACCCGTTCGGTGAGGAGGCCCTCGTCTCGGATGCGAAGCGCAATGCCACGGTCACGGCCCTAACCGACGGCGAGCTGCTGCGCGTTGGGCGTAAAGATTTCAACGAGCTCCTGCGCGAGCCCCTCCTCAAGCGTGTCGCCTTCCAGCCCGCCGCAGAGAAGGTGCGATCCGGGGCGCTTTGGCTCGACATCCGCTATCCCTCCGAGTACCAGTACGACAAGCTTCCGGGGGCAATCAATGTCCCGCTCGCCGAGGTACGAAACATGTTTGCCGTGCTGGACCGGTCGCGCGAATACGTCGCTTATTGCCAAAGTGGCCGGCGCAGCGCGGCCGCAGCATTTCTCTTCGCGCAGCGCGGCTTCCGCGTCTGGCTTCTAGACGGCGGCCTGAAGCAAGCCGCCGGACGGGCCTCCTGAACGGTCAAAAGGGGCAAAACCCTTGGTAAATCAGGGGTTCTGACGCTATTATGAATGCCAAGCACGAAGCAGGGAGGCGGTAATGAGCGCAGTCCTTAACCAGCCCGCGGCGGCGCAGACCGACGTTGCGGCGCGTCTGGCGTTCCAGAAGCAGCTTCAGGCGGTCACCAACAAAATCCACGCCACCAACAACATCGACGAGATCATGTTGGAGGTCAGTGCGGACGTCTGCGCGCTCTTCAACGCCGACCGGCTGACGATCTACTCCGTGGGCGAGGACAAGCAGGCAATCGTCTCAAAGGTGAAAACCGGCCTCAACTCCTTCAAGGACCTGAAGCTACCCATCGCCGAGCATTCGATCGCCGGTTACGTCGGCCTCGCCAAAAAGGCGATCAATATCAAGGATTGCTACGACGAAGCCGAGCTTCGCTCGATCAATCCCAACCTGCGCTTCCTGCAGGAGGTCGACAAGCGCACGGGCTACCGCACGAAGCAGCAACTTGTCGCGCCCATTGTCGAGCAGGGCTCGAACGAACTGATCGGCGTCATCCAGATCATCAACAACAAGGCGGGCGTGCCGTTCGGTGCGCTCGCCGAAGAAGGTGTGCACGAGCTTTCGCAGACGCTCGCCATAGCTTTCAAGCAGCGCCAGAAGCCGCAGATCGCAAAGACCAAGTATGACTACCTGATCGCCGACGCGGTGCTTTCCGCGGGCGAATTCGACCTCGCCGCCCGCCAGGCGCGGAAGAAGGCGATCGATATCGAGCAGGTGCTGACCGACGAGTTCCAGGTGAAGATCCCGGCCATCGGCGGCGCGCTCTCCAAGTTCTTCGGCGTGCCCTACGAGCCGTACAAGTCCGACCGGGTGAAGCCGGCCGAGCTGTTGAAGAACCTCAAGCGCGAGTACGTCGAGGCGAACCTGTGGGTGCCGATCGACGACACCAAGGACGGGCTGGTGGTGCTGTGCCTCGACCCCGAGCGCATCCGCTCCTCGCGCATCGCCTCCAATGTGTTTCCGAGGGCACGGATCATCTATCGCGTCACGACTCACAAGGAGTGGAAGGAGACGCTCAACCTCTTCTACGGTCAGGAATCCGCGCAGAACATGGATCTCGGCAACGTCGAGGACCTTCTCGGCGCGATGGGCGACGACGTCCTCGAGACGGACCCCGCCGCGGCCGATGAGGTCTCGGCTGCCGCCGACAACGAGCTCGTCAAGCTCGTGAATAAGGTGATCGTCGACGCCTACAACCAGAACGTCTCCGATATCCACATCGAGCCGTATCCGGGCAAGGCGAAGACCGAGATCCGCTTCCGCAAGGACGGATCGCTCGCTCCCTACATCGAGGTCCCGGCGAGCTACCGCGCGGCGATCGCGGCGCGCATCAAGATCATGTGCGACCTCGACATCGCCGAGAAGAGGAAGCCTCAAGACGGCAAGATCAAGTTCAAGAAGTTCGGCCCGCTCGACATCGAGCTGCGCGTGGCCACCATCCCCACGGCCGGCGGCGTCGAGGACATCGTCATGCGGATTCTCGCTGCGGGCGAGCCGATTCCGCTCGACAAAATGGGATTCTCGGCGTCGAACCTGGAGAAGCTGCAGACCGCGGTGAGCAAGCCGTACGGCCTGTTCTTCGTCTGCGGCCCCACAGGCTCGGGCAAGACCACCACGCTGCACTCGGTGCTGAAATATCTGAACACCGCTGACACCAAGATCTGGACCGCGGAAGACCCGGTCGAAATCACGCAAAAGGGACTGCGCCAGGTGCAGGTCAACAAGAAGGCCGGCCTCGACTTTGCCGTGGTGATGAAGGCGTTCCTGCGCGCCGATCCGGACATCATCATGGTGGGGGAGATGCGCGATAAGGAGACGACCCACACCGGCATCGAGGCGTCCCTCACCGGTCACTTGGTGTTCGCCACGCTGCACACCAATTCGGCGCCGGAGTCGATCACGCGCCTGCTCGACATGGGAATGGACCCGTTCAACTTCTCCGACGCGCTGCTCGGCATCCTCGCGCAGCGCCTGGCCAAGCGCATGTGTTCCTGCAAGCAGCCCTACGTTCCAGAGGGTGCCGAGCTCACCGCATTCCTGCGCGAATACTGCGAGGAGCTCATGAACACGCCGCGCTTCAAGGCCGATCCGAAGGGGGCAATGGAGCAGGTGTACAAGGACTGGGTCAAGCTCTACGGCAATGACAAGGGACAGCTCACGTTCTATAAGCCGGTCGGTTGCGATAAGTGCGGTGGCTCGGGTTTCAAGGGACGCTGCGGCCTGCACGAGCTGCTCATTGCCACCGACAAGCTGAAGAAGCTCATCCAGGAGCACGCGCGCGTCGCCGAGATGCTGGCGCAATGCCTGGAGGACGGGATGCGCACCCTCAAGCAGGACGGCATGGAAAAATGCCTTACCGGCATTACGCACATCAAAGAAGTGCGGGCGGTCTGCATCAAGTGATGCTGTGAGCGCCACCCTCGACGGCACGCAGGCCTTTCAGTTCCCGGGCGGGGTCGCACCGACGGCCGCTGACGATCTCGCGCAGCGCCTGGACCAGTTGAATGCGATCGGCGCGTCGCTCTCCGCCGAGCGTGACATCAATCGCCTCCTCGAGGCGATCCTCACCGCAGCCAAGACGATCACGCGCGCCGACGGCGGCACGCTCTACCGGGTGGCGGACGACAAGACGCTGCGTTTCGAGATCGTCCGCACGAGCTCGCTCAAGTACTACCTCGGCGGAACCACTGGCAACCCGGTGCCGTTCTACCCGATCCAGCTCTATAAGGACGGCAAGCCGAACAACAGCATGGTGGCCGCGTACGCCGCGCTCACCGGCAAAACGGTGAACATCGCCGACGCCTACACCGCCGAAGGCTTCGACTTTTCCGGCACGCGTGCCTTCGACGCCAAGACCGGCTATCGCTCGAAGTCGTTCCTCACGGTGCCGATGAAGAACCACGAGGGCGAGGCGATTGGCGTGCTCCAGCTCCTCAACGCACAAGACCCGCACACCGGCGAAGTGATTGCCTTCTCCGCTTCCGATCAGCGCCTCGCCGAGTCGCTCGCTTCGCAGGCCGCCGTCGCCCTTACCAACCGCCACCTCGTCAACCAGCTCGAGGGCCTGTTCGAGTCGTTCATCAACCTGATGAACTCGGCGATCGACGAAAAATCGCCGTATACGGGCGGGCATTGCCAGCGGGTGCCGGTGCTCACCATGCTCCTCGCCGAGGCAGTGAATGAGACCGACAGCGGCCCACTCTCCGCGTTCCACATGTCCGACAAGGACCGCTACGAGCTAAAGATCGCCGGTCTGCTGCACGATTGCGGCAAGGTGACGACGCCGGTGCACGTGGTCGACAAGGCGACCAAGCTCGAGACCATCTACGACCGCATCCATCTCATCGACACGCGCCTCGAGGTGCTGAAGCGCGACGTCGAGATCCAGTGGCTCAGGCGCGAGATCGACGATAAGCGCAAGCGCGACCTCCTGCGCGAGTTCGACGACGCGCGCAGATTCCTGCACGCGTGCAACATCGGCAGCGAGCGCATGAAGGACGAGGACGTCGAGCACGTGAAGCGTATCGCGCGCCACCGCTGGATCGACGTCTCCGGCCACGAGGCGGACTTCCTAACGGCCGACGAGGTGAAGAACCTCACTATCCGTGCCGGAACGCTCACCGAGGACGAGCGCAAGATCATCAATCACCATATCGTTGCCACGATCAAGATGCTGGAGTCGCTGCCGTGGCCCAAGCACCTGACCAATGTGCCCGAATATGCCGGCGGCCACCACGAGCGCATGGACGGCAAGGGCTACCCCAAGGGCCTCAAGCGCGAGCAAATGTCGGTGCAGGCTCGCTGCATGGGCATTGCCGATATCTTCGAGGCGCTCACCGCCAAGGACCGGCCCTACAAGAAAGGCAAGACCCTTTCCGAGTCGCTCGAGATCCTCGGGCGCATGAAGGAAAACCACCACGTCGACCCCGACCTCTTCGACATCTTCGTGCGGCGCAAGGTGTATCAGCGCTACGCGGAGATGTTCCTCGACCGGGAGCAGATCGACGACGTCGACGAGTCGAGGATCCCGGGCTACCGGCCCTGATCCACTATCCTGCGGGGGCCGGCCCCTCGCACCAGCGCGTCCACATACGGCGATAAGCGGCCTCGAGATCGCGGGTGAAGCCCGGCTCATCCATGATCGGGGAGGCCTTTAGCCGCGCGCGCAGTGCACCACGCAGTGCCACCAGTCGTTCGGGCTCCGCCGCAAGCTGTACCGCCCGCTTCACGTAATCGTCGCCGCCGTCGCAAATGAATTCCGTAAGGCCGGCCGCGCTCAGGATGCTCGCCGCGCTCCGCGAGGCAGTGCGTACGCCGGGCGCGGTGATGACCGGCACGCCCATGAAAAGCGCGTCGCAAGTGGTGTTGGCGCCGCTGTAAGGCGCTGTGTCGAGGATGATGTCGACCGCGTCATACCATCGCATGTAATCCTGTATGGCGACGTAGGGCACGAGGGTAATGCGCTCGCGCGGGATGCCGAGATCGCGGACGAGTTCATTCTGCGCGCGGCCAGCGGGTACCCCGATCGAAATGAAGCGGGCACCGGGAACGCGCGCCAGGATTTCTGCCCACCGACGCCGCATGCCCGGCGCGAGCTTCATCGCGCCGTGGAAGGAGCCAAACGTCGCATACCCGTTTTGCACGCAGGGCGGGTGCGTCGCATGCCCTGGGGTGACGAAGGGGCGCCAGCACCACTGGGTGCGTGGCAAGCGGACGATCGTCTCGGTGTGATAGCGCTCCGTGAGGCCGATGGGGTCCGCAACCGGATCGGAGATGCGGTAGTCGATTCGCGAGAGCCCGGTCGTGCTCAGATAGCCTATCCAGGTGGCCTGCACGGGCGCGGGGCGCTGCGCCATGACAGCGAGGTGAGCGATGCTGGAATGACCGGCGAGGTCGACGAGGACGTCGATGCCGTCCGCAGCGATCGCTTGAGCCATGGCGTCCTCGTCGAGCGTCGGCCAGGCGCGCCAGACGTCCGCGCGGGCCTGCAGCGCTTGCGTATAGCTATCCGGTGCTTCGGTCGACGAATAGCAGTGCACCTCGAAGGCGGCGCGGTCATGGTGCTCGAGCACCGCAAGCATCTGCAAGCTGATCACGTGGTAGCACAAGTCCGCCGAGACGTAGCCAATGCGCAGTCGCCGCTCCGGGTCACGCGTATTGCGGAACGCGGCGACCCGCGGCGGGTGCGCCCGCTCGAGTTCGCGGCCGGCGGCGACGTGGCGCTCGAAGCGCTCCTCTTCGGGAATGTCCTCCGCGCAGAGGAGAGCAAAGAGCTCGGCCGAGGCGAGGCCTTCATCGTTGGGACACCTCAGACGCGCCTCGCGATAGAGCTCCAGCGCCTCGTTGGTCAGGCTTTGGGCGAGCAGCACGCCGCCCAGCATCTGATAGGCGCGCGCGTGGCGCGGCTCGATGGTGAGTGCCCGTCGGAAGGCTTCTGCGGCGTCTTGCAGGCGCTGCTGCTTTCGCAGTACGCAGCCGTAGTTGTATAGCGCGTCGGCCCAGTCGGGACGCTTGGCGAGGACCGCCTCGAGCGCTGCGATGGCACCTGTCCGATCGCCCTGCGCGGTGAGCACGTCTGCCAGGGCTGCGTGCGCATCCACGTTCGCCGGATCAAGCGTCAGGGCCTGCTCGAGGGCAGCGCGCGCCTCCGGCAGCCGCTGCAGGCTGCGCAAGGCCTTTGCCTGGTGGTACAGCGTGCCGAAATCGCCGGGTCGCGTGCGCAGGGCGCCATCGAAGTGTGCCAATGCATCCTGCGGCCGCCCCTGCGCTGCGAGCACGCAACCGGCTAGGACCAGAGCCTCCGGAAAGTCAGGGCGTTGCTTGAGCGAGCGCTCGAGCAGCCTTTCGGCCTCGGCGAGCTCGCCGGCCGTGTACCGCAGCTTCGCCAGGTTGTAGCTTGCGTAGGGATCGCCCGGGTCGTGCGCCAAGGCTGCCTCGAAGCTGGCAATCGCGCCGCTCGCATCGCCCATGGCCTCCAGCGCGATGCCGAGGTTGAGGTGCGCACGGGCGTAGCGAGGCGCGACGTCCACGGCGCGCCGGTAGCACGCACAGGCGTCGGCACGGTGGCCTTCGTTCTCTGCGCGACTACCCTCGTCAATCAAGGCGTCAGCCGCCTCGCGCTCGCCCCGCCGGAAGAGTTCTCCGAGCATGATCAGCGTCGGCCGGTAAGGAAGTCTTCCAGCGCGCGCAGCGGCACGCTGTCGCCATAGAGCCCGGCACGCGCCAGTCTCATGCGTTGGCGGATGCTCGTACGGTACACCTGATCGGTGGCAATCCTCACTGCGAGTGCGATGTAAGCTTGCTCGTCCTGCGCCACGAGCTCTGCAAGTCCCAGACGCTTCAGAATGCCGCTCGCGAGGCGGCCGCGGAGGAAGCGGCCTTCGCGCGTAACGATCGGCAAGGAGCATTCCACCGCCTGAAGCGCGGTATTGAAGCCCGAGAACCCGATCGTGTCGAGATACAGGTCCGCCCGCTGCAGCCAACCGAAAAAGGCCGCCGGCGTTTGCCATGGCACGATGGCCACATACCGGTCGAATTCGAGCCCGCGCGCATCGAACGCTGCTCGCACCCGCTCCGCCACGCGCTTGAAGAGCGCGTGATTCGCGTGCTCGAAAAACACAATGCGGCAGGAACCGAGACGATGGGCAATTTCCGCGAACACCCAGTCGTGGGCCGGCGCATATTTAAAAGGAACGCCGGGACTAATGAGCAGCGGAACTCGTGCGTCGATTTGAGGGGCGACGACGTCGCCTGCGACGCGCGGCGGCTCGAATGAGACACCCAAGTGTGGCAGTGCGACCAGCTGCTCGCTGTAATTCTCCTGAGCGTTTGGCGGCTCGAGGTCCTCGCCTGAGAGGTAGTGGTCAATCGACGGGAGCCCGGTTGTTTCTGGGTGCCCCCAAGTGGCGAGTTGCACCGGCGCGAGGCGCAGGCTTGCCAGTCGTACGGTGGTCGGGTCCATGCCGATTTCCGGATACAGGATTACGTCCGGCTCCTGCGCGCGGATGGCCGCTAACCAATGACGCAGTTCCTTGGGGCCGCGCTCGTAGTGCGCGGCGCGCGATTTTGCGAACACGGTTTCGTCATCTTCGCCTTGGCCCAAGTCGAATGCATACAGCGCGATCCGCTTCGTATCCAGGCCGCTAAACCAGCCCCGCGTCAGCGCCGTCCATACCGAATGACTGCGAAAGTGCGCCGATATTACAGCGAGGCGCAATGGGCGATGCCGCTTCGCCGCGGGTGCATGGGCGCCCGCGTCTGGGGAACGCGTCATGAGTCGGCTGCAGAGCCCGCCATACCGGGCGAGGAGTTCACGGTTGTTTTCTTCCTGATACGCAAGCTCGAAGGGCTGGTCAGCGCCGACTGCCAAGGAGTACTGCACCGCACTCCTCTGGGCGAACCAGCGTTCGAGGTCAGCGAGACCTTCGGCGAAGGCTCGCCGTCTTGCGCCGGGATCATCGCCGAGCGAATACACCACCGGCAGCTGCGCCATCGCAAGGGACCACCGAGCCGGCGCATGCTCCGGGTCCACGGCTAGCGCGGCCCGAAATGCCTCCATGGCCTGCGCGCCCTGATCGTGATCGCGCAGCGCGTGGCCGAGGCCGAAGTAGGCGTCGGCGAACTGCGGACGAAGCTCGATTGCACGACGGAAGGAAGCGATCGCGAGGTCGGCTTGTCCGAGGTCGCGCTGCGCGACGGCGAGGTTGTAATGCGCATCGGCAAACTGGGGGTCCGCCTCCAGCGCCTGCTCATAGCACTCGAGCGCTTTGGCGGTGCGACCCATTGCCTTCAAGGCCGTGCCCAAGTTACACAGCACGGCAGGATGCCCGGGACGAGACTTCAGCACGCGCCGAAAGCCCTCCACCGCAGCATCGAGCTCGCCGCGCCCTGCCTGCAAGCCTGCCATGGCGAAGCGGGCCTCGTCGTGTCCCGGGGCGATCTCGAGTGCCCGGCAATAGCTAGCGAGCGCATCGTCGTCGTGGCCGTGGGCCTGCGCCTGAGCGCCTTGCTCATAGGCCAGCTTTGCCGCCTCCATCGGCTGCGCTGCCATGGCGCCGACAACGTAACTGTGGACGATGCGCGCATCGTCGAAATCCGGTTGCGCCTCAAGCGCGCGCCTGAGATGTGCATCGGCCTGCGCATGCAAGCCTTGTGTGTAAAGGAGCTTGCCGAGGTTGTAGTGCGCGGCCGCATTCATCGGATGCAAGGCGATCACCCGTTCATAGCAATGGCGTGCGCCCGCTGCGTCGCCGATCGCCTCTAATGCAACGCCGAGATTCAGGTGGCCGCGGAGATCGTTCGGCGCAACCGCGATCGCCTGCTGGTACGACTTGCACGCCCGAGCGAAATCGCCGGCTTCCTCCGCGAGGTTTCCTTCGTTTACCAGTGCCTCCACAGTCGTCCCGGCCGGCGTGCTCGCCCGTGATGTGGAAGAACACCATTCTTGCCATAGCCGTCGATAGATTGCTTCGACGTTGCGCGTAAATCGTTCCTCATTCATTAGCGGCGACACGCGCATGCGTTCGCGGAGCGAGGCGCGCAGGTCGGCTAGTTTGTCGGGCGCGCGCGCAAAGGCGACGGCGCGCTCGACATAATCCTCGGCACTACTTGCGATCCAGTCGTTCAGGCCCAGAGTGGCGAGCACGCTCGAAGCGCTACGCGAGGTGACGCGCTCGGACGGGCATGTGAGAACGGGCACGCCCATCCATAGCGCATCGCAGGTCGTCGTACCGCCGCTGTACGGCGTTGGGTCCAGCGCAATGTCGACTTCATCGTATAGGCTGAGATAGTCCCGCACCGGGAGAAATGGCCGCAGGCTGATCCGGTCGGCCGCTACTCCCAGCTCTATAAACGCGGTCTTCAGGCGCTGGCCAGCCTGTCCTTCGGCAACGCCGACTATAAGAAGCCGCGCATCGGGCGCCGCCTTCAAAATCGTTGCCCATAGCCGGCGCGTGCTCGGCGAGAGCTTCGCCGCCTGATTGAATGAACCTAAAGTGATGTGGCCCTTGCGCTTTACCGGCGGCGCCGCAGCGTGCGGAATCTCGATGAAGGGCCGGTAGCACCACAGGCTGTCCGGGAGGTGGACCAGACGCTCGGTATGCAGAGGCTGGGAGAGCTCCACCGGATCGCACCGCGCATCTGTGATGCGGTATTGAATGCGCGTGAGACCTGTGGTGTTGAGATAGCCGAGCCAGCTAAGCTGAATCGGTGCCGGTTGTCGCGCGAAGAGCCCGAGCCTCGGTACGCCTGAGTGCCCCGAAAGGTCCACGAGGATGTCGATGCCATGCTGTGCTATGAGCGCGGCAAGTTGATCGTCGGATACATCATGCGCGGCGTGCCAGGCATACGCGGTATCGGTCAGTCGTTTCGTGAAGGCGTCCGATTGGGCGCTCGTCGCGTAGCAATGGGTCTCGACTTCGGCGCGGGCATGCCGCTCGAGCAGCGGAAGCATGAAAAGGCCAACCGGGTGGTAATGGAAGTCGCCGGACACATAGCCGATGCGCAATCGCCGCCGCCCGTCCGCCTCGTTCGTAAAAGTTGAGCACGCCGCCTGCCGGGCTTCGAGGTCTGCCCCGAAGGCCTGGTGCAATCGGAACAACTCTTGGGCGGAGACCGTGTCATCGAAGTTCAGCGCGAATAACTCGAAGGACTGCAGCTCGATGTCTTCCGGTCGGGCTTCGCGTCCGGCTCGAAGCACGGTAACCATCTCGCGTACGCGCCCTTGGCGATGTAGCAGGCTTCCTAGACCGCGATATACGGGCGCGAAGCTGGCATCGAGTTCGACCACGCGCCGAAAAGCCCGCTCGGCTTCCGCCTCGCGCCTCAGGCTGACGAGCACGCTGCCGTAGTTGAAGAGCGCCTCGGTCCATTCAGGCTTGGCACGCAGCGCCAGCTCCAGCTCGGCGGCGGCAGCAGTCAAATCGCCGCGTGCTTCCAAGGCGTGGAAAAGCGCGGCACGAGCTTCGTGAAGGTCCGGATCCGTCTCCAGCGCGCCCCGCAGGGCAGCCTCGGCCTCAACGGCATCGAGGGCAAGCGCGTTTCGATAGCAGGCATGAGCGGCAATACGCTCGCCCTTCGCCTCCGCAATCGTTCCGTCGTAGACCAGGCGTAGGATGCGATCGGCTGCGGATGCGCCGCGGCGCTTTGAGATCCATCCGAACACCAGCGGATTCTAAGCGGCGCTACGAACCCTCCGCCGTATAATGCGCGCCGCGGCATTTTCGACTGCGAAACATGGCCCTTACCTGGTTCTCTACCAAGGCAGTTGACGACCTCGCCGATTCCATAATCGCCGAGATAATGGAGCGTTTTCCGAGCGGCAGCGTCGATCTTTCGAACAAGAAGGCCGCCGAGCGCGCCCTGCGTACCCTAGAGCGCATGTATTCAAGCATCACCGCGTTCGCCGTCGAGCGGCGTCCAAACCTGTATCAGAAGGCCCGCTTTGGCAACCGCATCAAATGGGGCCTGAAGGATGCCCGCTACCCTGCACCCTTCATCGAGATCGTCACGCACGAGTTCGTGAAGCAGCTCACGCTCACGGCAGCCGCCCGCCAGCCTAGACGTTGACGCAATCCGTCGCCTGCGCCCACGCCGGTGACGACAATTGGCACCTTGCTGCCGCAGAGCTACCAGAAATAATTCCGCTCCTTGAGGCTAGGCCCTTGAATCTTGGGAGGTCCGCGCCGCTGGCAAGCACTTTGCTTTTTGAACCGTGCCTGGGCCGTCATTTCGATGGTCCGCGAATAAGAGGGAGTTTCAAATGAGAAATCTGCAACGAGGCTTCACGCTGATCGAACTGATGATCGTGGTCGCGATCATCGGCATTCTGGCGGCGGTCGCGCTGCCGGCGTATCAGGACTACACGATCCGCGCCAAGATGTCGGAAGTGATCCTGGCGATGAGCGCCTGCCGCACGTCAGTCACCGAGCTCTATCAGACCGGTGGCACGCCCCCGGGAGCCAACAACTGGGGCTGTGAAGGCGTGACGTCCAAGTACGTGGCCGCGCTCGCGACCGACGACAACGGCGTCATCACGGCGACTGTCACCGGCATCAACACCAACGTCAACGGCAAGGTCGTGTCGCTGATCCCGACTGTGGGTGGCGCGACTGCCACGACCGCGAACTTCGGTGCTGGCGTGAACGGCTGGCTGTGCGGCGGTGGCACGAGCGCGCAGACCAACCTCGACAAGAAATATCTGCCCGGCTCCTGCCGCGGCGTATAACGCCTCCGCTTCAGAAAAGGCACCCTTCGGGGTGCCTTTTTTTTGCTCTCCGAGTGACCAAAAATGGCTGACGCGGACGAGGATTGTCAGCGCGTAGATGCCCGTCGATGAGTTGTTATTAGTTTTCCTATTACGGCGTTTTGTCCTCCTGGAGTTAGCAGATTCGCGCTCTAATGCGTTGCGGGTGCGGGAGAGGCCCGGACAACAGAAAGGGAGATTCAAATGAAACAACTGCAAAAGGGCTTCACACTGATCGAACTGATGATCGTGGTCGCGATCATCGGCATTCTGGCAGCGGTCGCGCTGCCGGCGTATCAGGACTACACGATCCGCGCCAAGATGTCGGAAGTTATCCTGGCGATGAGCGCCTGCCGCACGTCTATCACTGAGCTCTATCAGACCGGCGGCACGCCCCCGGGAGCGAACAACTGGGGCTGTGAAGGCGTAACGTCCAAATACGTTGCCGCTCTTGGGACGGACGACAACGGCGCGATCACGGCGACCGTGACTGGCATCAACACCAACGTCAACGGCAAGGTCGTGTCGCTGATCCCGACTGTGGGTGGCGCGACTGCCACGACTGCGAACTTTGGTGCTGGCGTGAACGGCTGGCTCTGCGGCGGTGGCACGAGCGCGCAGACCAACCTCGACAAGAAATATCTGCCCGGCTCCTGCCGCGGCGTGTAACGGCTCTGCTTCAGAAAAGGCACCCCTCGGGGTGCCTTTTTTTTTACCCTGTCAGGCGCGGTTCGTTGGTCTTTACCGTCGGTACAGTCTTCAATTGCCGTAAATACCGTGACCCTACGTCCCACATGGGCTCGCCGCTCGCGTCTTCACGCACCGATGCCCAGCCGGCGACCTTGTACCGCTTATTCGCGACCATCGGCTTGCCATGTACGCGCAGCTCGGAGATTCGCCTGCCGACGTTGGCAGGTGGTGCAATGGCGTAGGTCATGCCGCCAACGCGCACCATGTCGCCCCCCTGCTGCAGGTAGGGATCGGCGTTGAAGAGGTTATCGGCGATGTCTTCCAGCACGCTCTTGACCTGCGCGCCGGACAGCTCGGTAACGGTTGTCTGCGGATAGGTGATAGCGGTCTGCGCCATCAGGTCTTCCAGCTTGATTACATCGCCGGGCAGCAGAGTCGGTCCCCAACGGAAACCGGGCGAGAATGCAATCTCGGCGTCCTTCTCGCTCATGAGAGCACGCAGCAGCAGCTCGTCGAATGTGCCATTGAAGTTGCCGCGGCGGTAGAGGAGTCCCTCCGTCACGGCGAGCTTTTCGCCGAGCTTCGCGACGTACGGCTCGCGCACTTCTTCTATGTAACGCGCCATCGCGGCATCGGGCGGCAGGAGACCGGCGAAAACGGGAAGCAAGCGATAGCGATAGTCGCGTACGGTGTTCCCGTCAACCCGAAGGTCCAGCACGCCTATGAACTTGCCGTGTGAGCCGGCATTGGTCACGAGTGTGGATCCCACGCGGATCGGCGCTGGGACGCCATCGTGTGTGTGGCCGCCCAGGATGGCATCGAGGCCGCGTACTCTGCCAGCGAGCTTGAGGTCGACGTCCATCCCGTTGTGCGATAGCAGAACGACCGCCTTGGCGCCCTTTGCACGAACTTCGTCGATGCGCGCTTGCAGCTCACGCTCGCGGATACCGAATGACCACTCGGGAAACCGGTGCCGCGGATGTGCAATTGGCGTGTATGGGAACGCTTGGCCGATGATGGCAATTGGAATGCCGTTCACTGTGCGTAGCGCGTAGGGCTTGAATACCACCTCCTCGAAGTCCACAGTGCGCACGTTCTGCGCCAGGAATTCAATCGGCGCGAGTTCGGCGATCGCCTTCTGCACTCGATCGGCACCGTAGGTGAATTCCCAGTGCGCCGTCATGTAGTCCACGCCGAGCCGTTTTTGCGCGCCGATCATGTCGCGGCCCTGGGTCCAGAGCGCAGTGGCCGAGCCTTGCCAACTATCGCCGCCATCGAGGAGCAGGGCATGCGGGCGGGACGAGCGCAAGCGCTTCACGAGCGTCGCGAGGTGCGCATACCCGCCGGTCTTGCCATAGCGCCGCGCGGCGAATTCAAAGTCAAGGTGGGTGAATGCGTGCGCTACCTGCGTCCCGGGCGCGATGGCGAAGCGCTTGAGCAACGCTTCGCCGACGAGATGCGGTGGTTGTCCGTTGCCGATATTGACGCTCGGTTCGCGGAAGTGAATTGGAAGGAGCTGCGCATGCACGTCGGTAATGTGCAGCAGAGAAACGTTGCCGAACGGTGGCATGTCGTAGAGCTCGCCTGCCGCCTGCGCCTCCGAAACGCGTGGGCGCAAGCTCGCGCCCGCCGCTGCGGCCAGCGCGAGGAGGCGAAGGAATTCGCGCCGACCCAAAACCTACTCGTTGACCGGCGAGGCGCGGTCGAGCAGCAGCCCGACGAGGTCCTTGATCTGCTGGAGCGTGAGCGTCCCGGAGGCGCCGAGGCGCGGCATGTTGGAACAGAGGTTGTACGCCTTGGCGTTGTAGATCTTGCCGTAGACGTAGCGTTGGACATCGGGCCCTGCGCCGCGCGCTTTTCCGAAGCCGCGCAGGCTTGGTCCGATGGTGCCGTAGGACATCTCCTGCGGCGAAAGCTGATGACAGTTGTAGCAGCTGCCGCCGCCCGGCTGTCCGGCCGGATCGTTCCACGTCATGCCGCGTCCGCTCTGCGCGATGGATTCGCCGCGCTTCCAGTCGCCGATCAGACTGCCTTCGGGGAACTGGATGGCCTTCATCTGCTCGGCTTCGAGCGACTTGGCAAGCTCGACCGGCGGGCGGTCGCCGCTCTCGGTGCATACCCGCTGCACACCATCCTGCACCACCCGGTCCATCGTCGCCTGCCCGCGTGGATGGAAGTCCCGTTGCATAACCTTCTCTATGTCACGGCCGCTCGGCTCCGCCAACGCCGGCAGAGCTATAGCAAACAATAAAAGACTGACTTTCACCGCTTGTTACCGGGGCCGTTATAGGTGGCGCCCGCTCCCGTCGCGGTGATGAAATGGATCAGCGCCACAGTGGTTTCGGAGCCGAAGTTGGGCTCCGGCGTGCGCATTTGCCGGAAGCAATCGTTCATGCGCCATTGCAGCGTGACGAAGGAGCTCGTCGACACGCGGTAGGCGGGCCAGCTCGCCGCGGTAGCGCGGGCGCCTTGCGGCTTGTACAACACCGGCAGCTCCTGCATGCGAATGCGCTTGCCTTCGTCGCCGTGACACGTGGCACAGGAAAAATCCCAGGCGCCGACGCGATGGAAGTAAAGGGCGCGGCCGAGCTCGATGCTTTGCTTCTCCTTCGGGTGCGACACGCCAGGCGCCATCTTCATTCCACGCGACTGTGCCGCGACGTATGCCGAGAGCGATTCCATCTCCGACGGCTGGTCGGCGTTGCCAAACACACGCTTAGTCGCATCCTCGAGCGTACGGCCCTGCAGAACGGTCATGCAATGGAGGAGCCGAGTCTCGAGATCCATGACGCGGTCAACGTCCTTGAAGTAGCGCGGTAGCGCCGCATAGGCGCCCTTTAGCACGCCCGGCCCTTTGCCGAGATCGCAGCGCTCGAGGGACACGTTTTTCGGCCCCTGCGGTTTGTTCCACAGGGTCTCCCCCTCGAGCTCGAACAGCTCGGCCGGGCTGCCTTCGGCGACCATGTCGCGGTAGCGCTGGATTTCCTTCCCGGCGTCCTGCGCGCTAGCCGCCCCGGTGAAGACGATTGCCGCGGCGAGGAAAGCCGCCCTCACGCGAGCGCCATCTCCGTGCTGTTCGACTCGCCTTTGTTGTCCATCCAGGCGACCTCGATCTTGTCGCCCTTAGCCCCGCCTTTCAGGCGGAAGGAAAACACGGGGTTGCGCGAGACGGCCTGGCTGATTTGCGCGTCGACCACGAGCTTGCCATTCACCTTCACCGTCAGGTTCTGGATGAAGTGCATCGGCACCAGCTTGCCGTCGGAGTCCTTGCGTTGCCCCGTCTCCATTGGGTGGTTCATCAGCACACGCACGTCGGTGAAGCCCTGTCCGAGCGTGGCGCGCATCTTCATCGGTCCTGCTGCCATAGGGTGTCCTTTCTATCCGCCGCAACCGCCGATCGTCACCTTGATCTCCTTGGAGGCGGTGAAATGCTTGCCTCCTGCCTCGGCGATCACGCGGACGTCGGACGTCTCGCCCATCTTGACGTTCACCTTCACGAACGGCAGCGCGCCCTCCTTGAAGTCGAAGCGCGCCGTAAGGGGAAACGGGTTCTTTTCGATGAGCACGATGAGCGCCGTGGTGCCCGGGATATTGCTCGAGATCTCGATCGGCACGACGGCACCGTTCTCGGCGATCTGCGGCGCCTCTATATGCAGCTCGCCCGAAGGCGCGCCGCTGGGCACCCCCAGGTTCTTGAGTGCGTCGCCCGGCGTCTTGGCACCGAATGCTTCCTTGTTCCACGCAGCGAGCGCGGCGAAAGGCTTGGCGAGGCCTATTGCGAGCGCCGCGACGAGCGCCCGGCGGATGCGGTTCATGTGGGTCTCCTTCGAAGGCGGCTATTTTATCTGCGCCCGCGCCGGAATACCCCTGAACGGCCCCCGCGTTTTTCCTCCAGCACGATCTTGCCTATGGTCATCGCGCGGTCGACCGCCTTCACCATGTCGTAAACCGTGAGCAGGCCAACCGCTACGGCACTCAGCGCTTCCATCTCGACCCCGGTCGGCCCGTGGCATTCGACTCGCGCCACCAGCCTTACGCCCGGCGGCCGCTGGACGAGCTCGCAATCGACGGCGACGCGCGAAAGCTGCAGCGGGTGGGCGAGGGGGATCAGCTCCGCGGTGCGCTTTGCGGCCTGGATGGCGGCGAGACGAGCTACGCCGAGCACGTCGCCTTTCTTCGCCCTCCCGGCGGCGATCAGCTTCAGCGTCGTGGCCTGCATGGAGATTCGCCCGGACGCGACCGCCACGCGGTGCGTGGCTTCCTTCGCGCCCACGTCGACCATGTGGACTTCGCCGCGCGCATCGAAGTGGTTGAGTTTCTTGATGGAACGCGCCATAGCGGGAGATATCATAGCCGCCTGCGTCTTGTCGCCTGGCTCACAGCAGCGCTGGTCTGCCTGGCGCCGCGCGCGTTCGGCCAGTCGCTGCCCGACCTCGGCGGCACTGGCGATGCCGCGCTTTCGGCCGCCGTCGAGCGTCGCATCGGCGAGAACATCATGCGCGAGATCCGCTACCGCGACCCGAGTTACGTGGATGACCCGGAGGTCACCGATTACCTCGGCAGCCTGGGCTCGCGGCTCGTTCAGGCGAATCCGGCGGCAAGGCAGGAATTCGAGTTCTTCGGCGTGCGCGATCACACGGTGAACGCGTTCGCCCTGCCCGGCGGATTCGTCGGCGTGCATACCGGGCTCATCACCACGGCCGAAACCGAGTCGGAGCTTGCCTCGGTGCTGGGACACGAGATCGCGCACGTCACGCAACGGCACATTGCCCGCATGCTCGGTCAGCAGCAGCAGATGCAGGTGCCGATGCTCGCCGCACTTGCCGCTGCGGTGCTCCTTGGCCGCTCTCGACCGGATCTCGCGATGGGGGCGGCGGCTGCCGCGCAGGCGGGGACCGTGCAGGCCTCGCTCGCCTACTCGAGGGACTTCGAGCGCGAGGCGGATCGCATCGGCCTGCAGACGCTCGAGGACGCCGGCTTCGACGCGCGTGCGATGGCCGGGTTCTTCGAGAAGATGCAGAAGAGCACGCGCGTGAGCGACGACGGCTCGGTGCCAGGCTACCTTCGCAGCCACCCGGTGACCACGGAACGTATCGCCGACGTGCAGAACAAGGCGGCCTCGCTTCCGTACCGCCAGCATCGCGACAGCCTGGAATTCAACCTCGTGCGTGCCAAGCTGCGCGCCGAAGCGGGCGACCCCCGCGAATCATTGGCCGCCATCCAGTCGGCGTTGCGGGAAAAGCGCTACGTCAGCGAACCGGCGGCGCGATACGGGCATGCGATCGCGCTCCTGCGCTCCGGCCAGGTGCGCGACGCTCAGGTGGAGGTCGAGCGCCTGCGCGCCCTGAAGGTCGAGAGCCCGATGATCGAGACGCTCGACGCGCGCGCGAAGTTCGGCGCGGGCGACAAGGCGGGCGCCATTGGGGTGCTTTCCGCGGCACAAAGGCGTTATCCCTACTCGCGAGCCATCGCGTACTCCTACATTGCCGCCCTGCAGGACACGGGCGACAACCGGGCCGCGCTCGACGCCCTGAAGGAGCCGATGCGTCTTTATCCACGTGATGCCCGCCTGTACGCCCTGCAGGCCAGGACGTACGCCGCGCTCGGCAAGCGCCTGCTGCAGCATCAGTCGCAAGGCGAGGCGTACGCGCTTCAGGGAAGCGTGCCCGCAGCGATCGAGCAGCTACAGCTTGCTCGATCGTCGGGCGATGGCGACTTCTATCAATTGTCGGTAGTAGACGCGCGGCTCAAGGAACTGCGCAGCCAGTACGCAGCCGAAATGAAGGACGCCAAGCGCTAGGCCTTGCGCGCGGGCTCGTAATAGGCCTCGAACAGAAGGTCGAAGGTCTTCTCCGCCTCGGCAAACCATTCTTCGACGCCCGCCGCCCGGCGTTGAGCGCCTTGAAGAAGCGTTTGCACCCCGGCGGCTTCTGGCACGGCGTCGCCGCCTACCTCGAGAAAATGCACGATGCGTCCGATCTTGGAGAGCGCGGGATTTCTCTGCAGATCGAGTCGCGCCAGCATCTCCTCGTATGCCACGCGCGATTCGTTAGCCGAGAAGTGCGCCCCGACGTAGGCGAAACCGACGGCGTCTAGCGGGGCATCGTCGCCTTGCTCGAGCCAGACGAGGGTCGCTTCGGGATCGATGAAGCGCCGCACGAGCCAGGCGCAGGCGAGGCGGTCCGCCCAAGGCGGCTTGCGCGTCGCCCAGATTCGCCGCTGCAGCCTTTCCCCTGCGGCACGGGCGGCCTGCGGCGGAATTGCGGAACGCAGCTTCTTGACCGCAGTGTCAGCCTCCTCGAGCGCCTGCTGCGCGCGCGAGCGCGCTTGCGTCGGGAAGAAATCGAGCGCGGCTATGGCGTCGAATTCGCGGCGCTGCTTGTTGAGCACGCGCGAGATCGCGCCGGGGTCGGAGTGGCCGAAGCCGACGCGCAGGCTTTCGACGGTCTTGACGAGCGCCTCGTAGCGCCCGGAGCGGTCGAAGAGTCGCTGGAAGGATTCCTCTTGCGCCACGGAGGACGACTGCACCTGCAACACGTGCGCACTGCCCCCGCTCTTCGCGATGTAGTCGGCGAGCGCGTCGACCGCTTGCCGGTTGGCTGCGCTATCGGGCAGGATATAGGCGCCTTCCCGCATGATCGCCGCGCCGAGGGACTCCAGCGTGCGCAACACGCGCATGCGGGCGGCGGGATCCTCGGTCGGCAGCTGCGCGATGGTCACCAGCCAGGTCGCCATGGCCGCTGGCATCTTATACTTCCCACAATGCACTTCGATAAAGAACTCGACGCGCGGGGGCTCAACTGCCCGCTGCCGATCCTGCGCACGAAGAAGGCGCTCGCGGAGCTGCAGTCCGGCCAGGTGCTCAAGGTGCTTGCCACCGATCCCGGCGCCGTGAAGGACTTCCAGGCGTTCTCGCGCCAGACCGGGCACGAGCTCGTGTCCCACAACGAGGAGCGCAAGGAATTCACTTTCTTCATGCGCAAGAAGTGAAGCTCCTCGCCCTCGCCGCGCTGGTCGTCAGCGAGGCGGCGGCCGCCGACGCCACGTTCGCCATCAAAGTGCTGACACCGGAGACGGCGCTCAAGGCCGCTCGGGCCGCGCTCGAGCGCTGCCGGGCGAGCGGCTACCAGGTCAGCGTCGCGGTGACCGATCGCATGGGCGTGGTGCAGGTGCTGCTGCGCGATCGCTTTGCGGGCCCGCATACCGTCGACCTGGCTGGCGCCAAGGCGTATACGGCTGCTTCGTTTCGTACCAACACGACGGAGCTTGCCGAAGCGACGCAACCCGGTCGCCCGCAAAGCGGCATCCGCAACCGTCCGGGCGTGGCCGCCATCGGCGGCGGCATGATGGTCGAGGCGGGCGGTTCACTTCTCGGCGCGATCGGCGTGTCCGGCGCCCCCGGCGGGAAGGAAGACGATTCCTGTGCGGCCGCGGGGATTAGCGCCATCCGGGACGAGCTCGACCTGCAATGAATTTCATCAACGCTGTGGAATAATCGACGCATGTCTGCGCGATGGATCCGGCTGGGCGCGCTTTCGCAAAGCGAATTCGACGCCGCGTACGGCTCGCTCGCCGCGGTGCAGAACAAGAGCGCCGCGCCGATCGTGCTGTGGGGCGAGGAGGCGGCGCGTTATCTCTTCGCGCTCGTCGCGCCGCTCAAGTACGTCCCCGGACGTCGCGATCGCTGGCTGTCATGGGGTCTTGCTTCGGCGGTCGCCACCTACCGCCAGTTCGGCGTGCCGGCTTATCTCGACGGCGAGATCTGGCTCCATGGCCGCGATATCGCGAAAAGTCGCGTGGCGGCGGTCCAGGAGTGCGCGGTCGTCGCCTCCAGCTTCCTCATGCGTTTTCCGGGCAGCTGTGTCGTCACGCCGTCGTTCGAGCTCGAGCAGGCGTTCCGACTGCGCCTGGAGGCGCAGCACGGCTGGACTTTCGACTTCTCCTGGCCTAGCGCGACGGAAGCAGTTTCTCTAGCTGCGCGTTCACCTTCGCCAGCGTAGCTTCGAAGCCGGCAAGCCGCTCGCGCATCTGCTCCACGACTTTGGCAGGTGCTCGATCGACAAACGCTTGGTTGCCGAGCTGTACCTTCGCCTTCGATATTTCAAGAGCGAGGCGCGTGCTTTCCTTCTGTAAGCGATCGCGTTCGAGCGCGGGGTCGACGGCCTTGTAAAGCATGAGGCGCGCTTCGCCGACGACCGCCACTGGTGCCGGCGAGTCGGGCAGCGTCGCCGCGACCTTTACATCTTCCAGCCGGGCAAGCGCCTTCAAGGCTGATAGGGTAAGGGTCGGATCGGAAACGCAAGGGTGCGCCGTCGCATAGAGTGGCAGGCGCTCGCCCGGCGGCAGCTTGGACTCCGCCCGCAGGTTGCGCGTGGCGACGGTCCATTCCTTGAGCAGCGCCATGTCGCGCTCCGCCGCTTCGTCGATCTTCTCCGGCTGCGACTTCGGATAGGCCTGCAGCATGATCGTCTCGCCCGTCTTGCCGGCGAGCGGGGCGACCTTCTGCCACAGCTCCTCGGTAATGAACGGGATCACGGGGTGTGCGAGGCGCAAGGACGTCTCGAGCACGCGCACCAGCGTGCGCCGCGTACCGCGCTGCACCGCCTCGTCCGGATCCTGCAGCTGCAGTTTCGCGAGCTCGACGTACCAGTCGCAGTACTCGTCCCACACAAAGCGGTAGATCGCGCCCGCAAGGTTGTCGAACCGGTAATCGGCGAACCCCTCTGCCACCTCGGCTTCGACGCGCTGCAGCTGGCTCACGATCCAGCGGTCGATGAACGAAAGCTTTACCGGCCGGGTCTCGTCCTGGCCGCAGTCCTTGCCTTCGGTGTTCATCAGGACGAAGCGGGTGGCGTTCCACAGCTTGTTGCAGAAGTTGCGGTAGCCGTCGCACCGGCCGAGATCGAAGTTGAGCGTGCGCGAGAAGCTCGCGAGCGAGGCGAAGGTGAAGCGCAGCGCGTCGGTGCCGAAGGCCGGGATGCCGTTCCGAAAGTGGGCCTTGATGTAGCTCTCGACCTTCTGCTTGTGGTCCGCCTTCAGGAGCCCGACGGTGGATTTCTTCAGCAGCGCATCGAAGGTGATGCCGTCGATCAGGTCGAGCGGATCGAGCGTGTTGCCCTTCGACTTGGACATTTTCTCGCCCTCGGCGTCGCGCACGATGGCGTTGATGTACACGTGGCGGAACGGCAGCTTTCCGGTGAAGTGCAGGCTCATCATCACCATCCGCGCCACCCAGAAAAAGATGATGTCGAAGCCGGTGACCAGTACGGAAGAGGGCAGGAACACCTCCTGGTCCTTCGTCTTCTGCGGCCAGCCGAGCGAGCTGAACGGCACCAGCGCGGAAGAGAACCACGTATCGAGCACGTCCGCGTCGCGCGCGAGCTTGCGGCCGCCCGCTTTCGCCTGCGCTTCGGCTTCGCTGCGCGCCACGTACAGGTTGCCAGCATCGTCATACCAGGCGGGGATCTGGTGGCCCCACCACAGCTGGCGTGATATGCACCAGTCCTGGATGTGCTCGAGCCACTGGTTGTAGGTCGTGCACCAGTGCTCCGGATAGAACTTCAGCTCTTGCGTCTTCGCCGCCTGCAGCGCCGGCCGGGCGAGGGTCTCCATGGCTACGAACCACTGGTCGGTAAGCATCGGCTCGACGATGACGCCGGTGCGGCCGGAGCGCGGTACGCGCAGCTTATGCGGCTTCTCCGCGACGAGCAGTCCCGCGGCTTTCAGGTCTGCCAGCACCTGCTTCCTCGCCTCGAAGCGATCGAGGCCGCGATACTTGGCGGGCGCGTTCTCGTTCACGCTCGCGTCCAGGCGAAAGATGCTGATCGGCTCGAGGTTGTGGCGCTTGCCGACCTGGTAGTCGTTGAAGTCGTGGCCGGGCGTGATCTTCACGCAGCCGGTGCCGAACTGCGGGTCGACGTACTCGTCGGCGATGACCGGGATGGTCCTGCCGCTGAGCGGAAGCTCGATGCGCTTGCCGATGAGGGAGTTGTAGCGCGCGTCGTCCGGGTGCACAGCCACCGCGACATCGCCGAGCATGGTCTCTGGGCGGGTGGTGGCCACCGTCAGGGAGAAGCCTTCGCCGGGATAACGCAGCTCCCAGATGCGGCCGTCTTCCTCTTCCGTATCGACCTCGAGATCGGATACCGCGGTGCCGAGCACCGGGTCCCAGTTGACGAGCCGCTTGCCGCGGTAGATGAGCCCTTCCTCGTAGAGGCGCACGAAGACTTCCACCACGGCGCGCGACATGTGCGCGTCCATCGTGAAGTAGCCGCTCTTCTGGCCCTCCGTGTCGGCGTAGGTCCAGTTAGCGGAAGCGCCGAGACGGCGCATCTGGCGCGTGATGGTCGAGCCCGATTGCTGCTTCCACTGCCAAACACGCTCGACGAATTTCTCGCGGCCGAGGTCGTGGCGGCTCTGACCTTTCTCGTCGAGCTGCCGCTCCACCACGATCTGGGTGGCAATGCCGGCGTGGTCGGTGCCGACCACCCAGTTGGTGTTGAAGCCCCGCATGCGGTGGTAGCGGATGAGCGCGTCCATCAGCGTCTGCTGGAATGCGTGGCCCATGTGCAGCGTGCCGGTGACGTTCGGCGGCGGCAGCTGGATGCAGTAGGCCGGAGCCTCGTGGTCGCGCGCGGCGAAATAGCCCGCCGACTCCCAGCGCTGGTACCAGCGCTCCTCGATCGCCGCGGGATCGAAGCTCTTGTCGAGCACTACTTCTGCTCGGGCAGTGACAAGGCCTGCGCGACGGAAGCCTGCACCGCCTCGCGCACCATCTGAGTGACGCTCGTCGTCAGCTCGGCTCTCACGCCATCGAGCGCTTGGCCGAGGACGTGGCTGAGGGTGCGCGCAAGCTTTTCCTCGATCACGCGGTCGACCTCCGGCGCGAGCCGCGACAGCACTGCGCGCTCGAGCTCGCGCGCGAGCGCCTCGAGCGCCTGGGCATCGACCGCCGGTCGCGGGCGCCGCGGATCGGCCACGATCTCGGTGAGAACCGGTACCCTCGGCTCCCGCTCAGCCATTGGCCGCCGCGAGATCGTGGCTGGCGATGGCATAGCCGCGGCTGCGATAGAGCTTGTAGCGCGACCGGCCGGTTTCCTTTTCCACCTCGTCGGCGCCGACGACTTCAAATAGGCGCTCGAAGCTGGCGAAATGCGGCGGGCAGGCGGCGTCCAGGTTGAGCAGCAGCGCGCAGTTCGGTGGCACGTCCTCCGTGCGGCTAATGAGGATCGGTGTCTCGGCAGCGAGCGCGTCCTCGACCGGGCAGTGAGGTACGAATCCGGTGGCAGGCCAGGTCCACATCAGCTTGTCGACCCGCGCCGCGACATCGGCGTCCGGCGCATAGACGAGCATGCGCTTGCCGTCCGCCATCGCCTTCGCAGCGAGGCGGCACGCGACCTGGAGCCGGTCGGCGGCGTTGAAATAGAAGTCTATGGTGGTCACTTCGGGCCGGCGTGGCGCAGCACGTAGCGCACGAGGAGTGGCACCGGACGCCCGGTCGAGCCTTTCTCCCGGCCGCTGCGCCAGGCGGTGCCGGCGACGTCGAGGTGCGCCCAGCGCAGCTTGCGCGTGAAGCGCGCGAGGAAGCAGGCCGCCGTTATGGCGCCGCCTGGACGGCCGCCGATATTGGCGAAATCGGCGAAGTTCGAGCGCAGCTGCTCCTGATAGTCCTCCCAGAGCGGCATCTGCCACACGCGATCCCAGGCTTCGTCGGCCGCCGCGCGGATTTCCTCGGCGAGCTTGTCGTCGTTGGCGAACAGGCCGGTGGCGACATGGCCGAGCGCAATCACGCAGGCGCCCGTCAGCGTGGCGATGTTGAGCAGCACGTCCGGCTTGAAGCGCTCGGCATAGGTAATCGCGTCGCACAGGATGAGCCGGCCCTCGGCGTCGGTATTGAGGATCTCCACCGTTTGCCCGGAGAGGGTCTTCACCACGTCGCCCGGTTTCGTCGCATGGCCGCCGGGCATGTTCTCGCACGTCGGGATGACGCCGACGACGTTGACGGGCGCCTTCATGCCCGCAAGAGCGCGGATGGCGCCCAGCACGCTGCCGGCGCCCGACATGTCGAACTTCATCTCGTCCATCTCGGCGGCAGGCTTGAGCGAGATGCCGCCGGTATCGAACGTGATGCCCTTGCCGACGAGCGCCACCGGCTTGGCGTTCTTGGCGCCGCCGCGATAGTGCAGGACGATGAGCTTCGGCGGCTCGTGGGATGCCTGGGTGACTGCGAGCAACGCCCCCATGCCCAGCTTTTCCATCTCGCGCCGCTCGAGGATATCCACCTCGAGCTTCAACTCGCGCGCCAGCTTCTTCGCCTGGTCGGCAAGGTACGTCGGCGTGCAGATGTTGGGAGGCAGGTTGCCTAGCGTACGCGCGAGGTCCGCGCCATCGGCCGTGGCCTGCGCCTCGGCAAGCGCTTGGACGAGCGGCGCGGCCGGCGGCAAAGGCAGCGTGACATGCCCGAGGCTCGGCGCCGGCGTCTTCTTCTGCTTAAGCTCATCGAAGCGATAGAACGTTTCGCGAAGGCCTAGCACCGCCTGGCGCACGTTCCAGCCGAGCGCGCGCTCGGCCACCTTCAGATCGACGAGGAAGAGCGCCGCGTCCTTCGCACCGAGCTCGCGCAGCGAGTTACCCGCGGCGCGCACCGCGTCGCGAAAAGCTGCTTCGCCAAACTCCGCGCGCGCACCGAGTGCGACGAGGAGAACCCGCTCGGCGGCAACACCGGGTAGCGCACGAAGAAGGAGCGTGCTGCCGAGCCTGCCCGAAAGATCGGCCAGCGCCTCGCGCAGTGCTCCCTTGGATTTCTGGTCGACGCGGCGTGCCGGTGCGGTGAGTTCCCTGTCGGAGTAGACGCCGAGCACGACGCAGCCCGTCTTCGCCGTCTCGGGCGAGAGCGTGCGTATGCTAAATTCCATAGCGAAAGTATCGCATGATCTTTCAGCGGGCGCTCCTCAGGGAATTCGCGAGTCTGGCCGGCGCGGTGTTCATGGCGCTGTTCTCGATCGCGGTCACCATCAATCTCATCCGGCTTCTCGGCAAGGCTGCCGGCGGCTCGATTCCCACCGACGCGGTACTCGCCTTTCTCGGTTTCTTCGCCCTCGGCGCGCTGCCGATCCTGCTTTCGCTCACCATGTTCATCTCGGTGCTGCTCACGCTCACGCGCGGCTGGCGCGACTCAGAGATGGTGATCTGGTTTGCGTCCGGCCTGCCGCTCACCGCGTGGCTAAGGCCGGTCCTCATGTTCGCGCTGCCGCAGTTCGCGGTCATCGCCGCGCTCTCGCTCTTCATCTCGCCGTGGGCCGCGCAGATGGCGTCCAAGTACGCATCGAAGCTCGACCTGCGCGACGACGTCTCCCGCGTAACGCCGGGCGTGTTCGGGGAGACCGCCAACAAGGAGCGCGTGTTCTTCGTGGAGTCGGTGTCGGGCGAGACCAACCAGGTGCAGAACGTGTTCCTTGCCTCCGCGCAGCAGGGCAAGGCCGGCGTCAGCATGAGTCGCAGCGGGCACACGGAGAGCGCGGCCAACGGCGACCGCTTCATCGTTCTCGAGCAGGGCCGCCGCTACGAAGGCTCGCCGGGTGACGAGCAGTACCGCGTCACCGAGTTCGACCGGTATGCCGCGCGCATCGAGACGCGTGAGAACATCGAGCCCGAGCTCACGCACAAGAATCTTTCCACCTGGGGCCTGATCACCCATCCGACCAATCTCAACCTGTCCGAGCTCATCTGGCGCGTCGGCATCCCGGTGGCCTCGCTGGTCCTCGTCCTCCTCGCCATCCCGATGAGCTTCGTCAATCCCCGCGGCGGACGCTCGGCCAATCTGCTGTTCGCCTTGCTCACCTACATGGTGTACTCCAACCTCCTCAGCGTGAGCCAGGCGCGCGTGGCGCAGGGGCGGCTCGACTTCTCCCTCGGCGTGTGGATGGTGCACGCCGGGATGATCGTGCTGCTCGTCTTCCTCTTCGCGCAGCGCATGCAGATCATCCGACTGCGGCTCGGAAAATGACCGGCAGATAGATGGCCAAGGCGCGCACGCTCGAGCGCTACCTCGCGCGCCAGATCTACGGCGCCACCGGTTTTGTGCTGCTCGGCTTCCTCGCGCTGTTCGGTTTCTTCGATCTCATCGGCGAGCTCGGCGACCTCGGCAAGGGCGACTACGACCTGCGTCAGGTATTCACCTTCGTGGCGTTGAACGCTCCGGCGCACGCCTACGAGCTGTTCCCGATCGTCGTGCTGATCGGCACGCTCTACGTACTGTCGCTCCTGGCCAGCAACTCGGAATACACGGTGATGCGCGGCTCGGGGCTTTCGCCCGCGCACGCCGCGCTCACGCTCCTCAAGATCGGCATGGCTTTCGTCGTCGTCACCTTCGTCATCGGCGAATGGATCGCGCCGCTCGCCGACGAGACGGCGCAGAAAACCAAGATCCGCGCGCTCTCGGCAATGATCGGCCAGGATCTTCAGTCGGGCCTATGGTTCAAGGACGAAGGCTCGTTCATCAACGTGCGCGAGGCTCGGCAGGCGAACATGCTGCAAGGGGTGCGCATCTTCGAGTTCGATAACGACTACCGCCTGCGCAAGCTGACTCTCGCCGAGCGCGCGGAGTTTCGGGGCAAAGGCCTGTGGCAGCTCTACGACGCCACCTCCACCACCTTCGGCGCCGAGGGGCCGCGCACCACGCGCGATCGCGAGGCGCAATGGCAGTCTGCGGTGTCGCCCGACCTTCTCAACGCGCTGATCGTCAAGCCGGAGCGCATGTCGGCCTGGGCGCTGCATAAGTACACGCTGCACCTCGAGGTGAACAAGCAGAAGACCGAGCGCTACGAGATCGCGCTTTGGAAGAAGTTGTTCTATCCGCTCGCCACGCTGGTCATGATGGGACTCGCGCTACCGTTCGCGTACATGCAAGCGCGTGCCGGCATGGTGGGCGTCAAGGTGTTCCTCGGCATCATGCTCGGCATCTTTTTCCATATGCTGAACAGCCTTTTCTCCCACATCGGCCTTTTGAAGAACTGGCCGCCCCTCGCTGCCGCCGCAGTGCCGAGCATGGCTTTCCTCGCCTCCGCGGTCCTCATGATGTGGTGGGTGGAGCGCCGCTAGTCAGAGCTGCACGAGCCGCGTGCCGGCCAGCCGGTCGTGCAGGAACTGGCCGTCGCGGTCGACGAGGGCCCAAAGGATCGAGACCGGCAGCGCCGCCGCGGCGATGAGGAAGCGCGCGACCGCCTTGCTTGGGGTTACCTGCACCAGGCGGATTTTCCATGCGCGCATCGCGAGCGTCTGGCCGCCGCGCAGCCAGCACCAGAGGAAATAGGCGGCGAGCACCGCGAGGATGCACGCCTGCAGCTCGGCTCGCATCACGCCGGCCGTGGCCTCGCGGCCGCCGCTCGCGAAGAAGAAGATCCACGTGGCGAAGAAAGACACGCCGAAGACGAGCAGCGCCTCGTAGAGCATGCTGGCGAGCCTACGAGGAAGACCCGGAGCTCGGCCGGGCGACACGCTACGGCTTGTGTCGGCGCGGGTCGGTCGAAGGCGCCGGGACCAGGCTTTGCCGCTCGTGCGGGGGCAGCGCCTGGTATTCAGCCCATTTCTCGCGCAGGTCCTTCTTGTGCTCCTCGCGCGGCATCTTCGCCAACCGCTTGTAGTTCTCGCGCGCCTGGCGGCGCTGCTCCGGCGTGAGCTTGGCCCATGCCTGCATGCGCCGCGTGACGCGTTCCTGTTCCTCGGGTTTCATGCGCGGATAGCGCTTCGCGATGGCGATCCACTTCATGCGACGCTCGGGCTCGAGCGAATCCCAGTCGGGCTTGAGCGGCGACAGTACCTGCTGCTGCTCGGCGGTGAGCTCGGCCCAGGCGGGGCGTGT
>Ga0136846_1214317_pt1 | contig 32506 bp, 25 predicted proteins | sample HopSoiMetagenom2_FD_96841 | JGI IMG/M metagenome (GOLD analysis project Ga0136846, IMG submission 96841) | Grasslands soil microbial communities from Hopland, California, USA - 2 Assembly 2016 (version 4) | ecosystem: Environmental > Terrestrial > Soil > Grasslands | place: USA: Hopland...
CTGACCGACATGTCGCAGTTCGGCGCGATGAACGAGGCGTACCGCAGGCACTTCGCCGAGCCCTACCCGGCCCGCACCGCGATCGGCGTGGCCGCCCTGCCGCTGGGCGCGGCGGTCGAGATGGATGTGGTGGTGGGCTGAGGTCAGCGCCGGCGGGACGCGTAGCTCAGGCACGGTCATATTCGCGATGAGAGCGCGCCATCCGGCCAGAAGGCCGCACAGAACTGGAGCGTCTGCGTGCAGGACCCGTGCTGTAACCCTCGTGCGGCAGCCGGACATAGTCGGGGAGCCGGACATAGTCGGCAGGCGGGGATCTGCACTGGTGGCGGCGGCCGGATATGTCGCGTTGCGTGATGGCCTGCCGGTTGGCTGGACACTGATGCCTGTCGCTCGGGATAGCGAGTTCCGGTCAGGTAACCAGCGATCGGTGGCTGGCACGTGCGTGGTCGGGTCGTCGGCGGTCCGCAGGGCCGGTGGAGTCAGGTTGCTGTGAAGAGCTGGTCCATGATCTGGGCGCCGGTGGTGATGACAGGTCGTAGTTCGCGGCGGTAGACGATCTCGGTGGTGCGGGTGGAGGCGTGGCCGGCCAGGCGGGCGATCTCCTCGATGGCGACGCCGTGGTGGCTCATCAGGCTGACGAAGGTAGTGCGCAGCTCACGTGGGGTCCATCCGTCGCCAGTGCCGGCTTCGGTGCAGATGCGCTTGAACATCTTCCGGACGTTGCCCGCGTCCAGCGCGGTGCCCAGGTGGCTGGTGAACACCAGGCCGGTCTCCTGCCAGTCGTCCCCGGCGGCGAGCCGCTCGCCGGCCTGGCAGTCCTGCCAGGCACGCAGCGCCTGGACCGCCGCGGAGGGGAGGGCGAGGGTGCGGCGGGATCGTTCGGTCTTGGTGTCGCCGTGGGCGCGGACCGACCTCCAGACGGCGATGTGCGGCGGGCCGGCGGACGTCTTTGAGGCCGGGCCGTAGTTCCATCACCGGCAGGGTCGCCGCGGCGGTCATGACCGCGATGGCCTGGGCCGCCATCGCCGCCAGCCGCGCCAGGACGTTCTGGTTCTTGGTGACCGTTTTGGGGGAGCGGCCGTCGAGCCCGTGGGCGAGCCAGTCACTAGCGGCCTGCCGGACGGTGTAGTGGGCGTAGCCCGCTTTGGGGGTGACGCCCTTGTCGAGCTGGGCGTGCAGGTCGCGGAGCTTGTCCACCACGGCGGCCTTGGACTTGCTGCTGACCTTGCGCCGCTGGCGCTTGCCGTCGCCGGTGTAGCCGAGCGTGAGCTCGCCGCGCCACAGCTCACAGGCTCAGCAGGCTTCGCCCACCCCACAGGGGCGGCATCAGTGGTCGGGATCGGCGAAGGTGGGCTCGCGGTCTTCGTTGAACGCGCCGATGCCTTCGACGCGATCGGGATGGACGGCCGAGCGCCAGTGTGCCTCCATCATGATCGCGATGGCTTGCTCGATCGGCTCGCCCTGACCCATCCGGACCGCCTGCTTGACGGCCTGTACTGCGGTGGGTGAGTTGCTCGCGATCTTCCCCGCGATCCGGCGCGCGGCGTCGATGAGCTCATCTTGAGCGTAGAGTTCGTTGACCATGCCCAGCCGGTGCGCCTCCTGCGCGCTGATCGGATCGCCGGTCATCAGCATCTGCATGGCCTTGCCCGGCGGGAGCACGCGGGGGAGCAGCGCTGGCGAGCCGCCCCCGGCCGCGAGGCCGAGCATCGTCTCGGGCTGGCCGAAGGTGGCGTTGTCGGATGCGATGATGAAATCGGTGCTCTGGGCGAGTTCGCAGCCGCCGCCGTAGGCGATGCCGTTGACGGCAGTGAAGATCGGCTTCCGCAGCTGGCGCACCGTGTAGAGGGTGCGGTCGAAGTCCTGGCGCTGCCGCAGCCAGTCCTCCTTGGTCATGTTCTTGCGCTGGCGGAGGTCGCTGCCGACGGAGAAGGCCCGGCGGCCGGCTCCGGTGAGGATGACGGCGCGGACTGCGGGACGAACCGCGATCGTCTCCAGGATCTCGGTCAGGCGCGCCCCCATCGCCGTGGTGATCGCGTTGTCCGCGTGCGGCCGGTTCAGCGTGATGACCGCCACCTTCTCGTCCTGCGTGTACTCGACGAGCACGGGCAGGTCGGGTTCGTCGGCAGCTGACGACGGCGGGCCGAAGTCGAGTGCCTTCCAGCGGTCGGTGCGTGCTGGGCTTGTTGCCATGTTCTCCTTCCTTCCTGTTCAGCCGGTCTGGGTGTCCAGCTCCGCCAGCCAGCGCAGCGCCCGCAGGCCCGGCGCGAAGCAGTACTCCCCGCCGCGGGTGATGACGAACGGCGGCAGGCTCTGCAGCCGGCGGCGGATCGGCCGCTGAGGGATGGTGAAGCTGCCCGTTCCGTCGTTCGCTCCGGCGAGCGGGTCTTTCTCGGCGGGCGCGCCGATGAAGATGCCGTCGTTCAGCCATTGTGTCTTGACGAACTCGAACTGGCGCTTGGGGTGAGCTCCGGCGAAGACGAAGATGATGCCGCGGTCCGCGCCGTCGTCCTCGACGACGCCTTCGGGAAGCATCGGGCCGTAGCTCGTGCCGAGCCGGAGCATGCGGTGGAGGCGGACGTCGACGCTCATCTCGTGATCGAGCGCGTCCCGGGGGTTCGCACGCCGGGCATGCGCGCCGGCCGGGCATTTGAAGCCGCGCAGATCATCGGTGTAGCCAAAGCGGTTGTTGCGGCCTGGGTCCGCGCCGAGATCGGCATCGTCTTGCTCGGGGGACAGCGCGAGCGGCGCGCCGCTCTGCCAGCGGCCGACCATCTTCGCGCCGAGCAGCGCCTCCTGTTCGCGGCTCGCCGCTTTGGCGTGAAGGTATTGCCGGTATGCGGCCACCCGGGTGTGGAGTTTCCGGAAGACCAGGTAGGTGCCGTTGCGGCCGAGGATCTCGGGAGCCGGCATCGGCCCCACGCTTCCGGTCTCGTCCGGATATCCGAGGATGAACTCGCCCGCTTTGATCGGCCGCTCGTCCGGGTTGGAGCCGGGGATTCCGCTTCCTTCCACCGCAGGCTGGCCGATTCCGTCCTTGAAGCCGAAGGAGGTGCGCCCGGTCGGGAGCTGGTAGCAGTCCTGGTGCCAGATGACCTCGACACCGGCTAGCTGCTCGTGCGCGCGGCGGGCCCGCTCGGCCAGGCTCTCCAGCCGCGCGGCGTCGGGCGATAGCACCGACACCGCGACGTGGGCCTCCGGGCTTCCCAGCGGCTTCTCCCAGTTCTCCGGGCTGCTGTCGCCGACATCGCCCAGCTCCGCCGCCCGGGCCGCCATGCCCTGCCGGAATTCCGGCGCGAAGCTGTCGAGCGAGTCCTGGGGCACGCCCAGCGCCTTCAGCCCCTGGTAGGTGAATGCCACCGAGACCCATGCGTTCCGGGTCGGATCAGATGAGGACCGGGCGGACTCGATCACCGGGAGCAGCCGCTGGACCAGCTTCCGTCCCGCCTCGCGGTTGTCGATGCGAAGCAGGAGGTAGGTGCCGACGTAGGAGGCCGGCCGCTGGTGAAGCATTCCGGACTGAATGTCATCGAGCTCCAGAGCCGTGCTCGCCGCGGTCGTCACGGGGTCCGCGGACGTTCGTTCACTGCACATGACGGGGAGCCTCCGGGGGGTCGGGATTCGGGGGCGCCAGGTAGGGGAACGCGCGCGAGGCGGCCCTTGTCGCCTGGTCGATGCCGTCGCGGATGACGGGCCCGTTCCCCGCGTTCACGAGCAGCGTGAAGATCGTGTCCATCACATCGTCGTTGAGCGCCCGGCCACCGCAGGTCTGGTGAGCTTCCCCGCGCCTGGCGGCGAGCTCGATCTCCAGGAACGACCCCTGCTCCGTGTACGGCTTGGTGACGTCAAGGATGAGGAAGTCGGCGAGGATGAGTTCGGTCAGCGGGTGCGCGCCATCCTCGCCAGGTGGCCAGTCGGTCTTACCGTCCAGGCCGTCCCAGAACGCCAGGTTCGCGTTCAGCCTGGCCCGGTACGCGCTCTGGTAGGCGTGGCTGAGGTCGAACGCGTCGTCCATGTTGTAAAGGTCGCGGATCTCGAGATCGCGGTTCACCGGGTCGAACTGCCTGGGCGCCAGCATCAGGTTGGGCACCTCGGGCCGCCCGGCGCGCTCGAGGCGGACGTTGAGGCCGCCGCGCGTCAGGGTCTCCGCGACCACGCCGACCAGCTCGGCACCGCCGGGCAGCACGGCGCGGTCTACCTCGACCACCAGGCTGAGAACGTTCTTGCCGTCGAGGTAGATCGCGCCCGGGTCGGTGAACGCGAGCTCGCCCGTGGCGATCGTCTTCAGTGTGGCCGGCGCATCCATGATGAACGGATCCCACCGCGGCCCGGCGAACACGCGAACGCCGTCGGCCTGGCCTCCGCACTCGTCGGCCACCCGGATCGAGACCGCCCCGCCGGCCGGCACCGAGCACGTGCCTTCTTGCTCCGGGCGGTTCGCGCCGTGTCCGCCTGCGGGGGCCGAGAACACGCAGTCGATCGCGATCTCTTCGCCGCCCGCAGCGAATGGCGCCCCCTGCTGCTGGTTATTCGCAGTGAGCGGCCGCAGCCGGAAACGGTAGATGAGCCCGTCGGAGAAGACCGCCGACGGCGGCGCGAACGGCAGCGTGTTCAGCACCAGGACGAGCCGGCCTGGGTGCTCGGGACTCGGGAACGCGTACAGGTCAGTGATGTCCGCGATCGGCTCGGCCATGGCCCGCGGCCCGGAGATGTGATGTGACATCGCCCGCCTTCCGTTGGGTTCCCCGGTTCGTCCGCGGCGCTCCGGCTTAGGCGTCTGCGGCCTCGTTGAGCAGTGGTTTCAGGGCGGGGTGCCGCAGCGCGTCCGCGGCGCCAGGATCGTCGAGGACCTGCTGGAAGGCCTCGTTCACCCGCAGCGCCTTGCGGATCTCCTTTACCGTGCCGGGATAATTCCGGGAGTAGCCTTGGGCGGTAACCTGCGCGCTCAAGATGAAATCCTTCACCGCGGTAAGGTCCGGGAGGCCCTCGTAGCCCTCGACGTGCCGGAAGATCGAGTCGAAGAGCTGCAGCGGCTTGGACGCGAAGTCCTGCATGTAGGCGTCCCACGGGCCATCGAAGCTCGTCGCGAAGAGCAGCCGGGTGTCACCGTCGAACAGCACGAACCTGGCTTCGTGAATGGACGCGATCGGCACCTCGTAGTCTCCCGGCCGGTAGCCGGGACTGTCCTGCAGCGCCTGGACCGCTTCCCGCAGGTCATCCCCGTGACCTGGCCTGACGCGGAAGAACAAGCTGAATTCGCTCGTGGAGCCGACCTGGACGCCCGGCCGGGGCGTTCCTGCTGAAGGGGTTGCCAAGATCTTTCTCCTATTTGTTCAGGGCGTGGTCCTGATATCGCCTGCGCCCGCAGCGAGCTCAGGCAACGCCGGCCTCCACTGCGGTTTCGAGATGATCGACGGCCCACATTCCGGTGTGATCGAGTTCGACCGCGGCGAGGATCGCCGCGCGGCCCAGGGCGTTGGCGTAGGTGGGAAACGAGAACGGGACCAGTGCCAGTTCCTCGACGGGCATCTTCGCGGCCATCGCTGTCGCGGCCAGTTGCGCGAGCTCGACCGCCCGCTCCCCCACGACGTGGCAGCCCAGGATGGTATGGAGTTCGCGGTCCACGACCAGCTTGCAGAACCCTGTCTGGCGGCCATCGATGATCGGTCGCGGGAGCGAGTCGAAGCGCACCGTCGCCACGACCACCTCGCGGTTCTCCCGGGCGGCCGCCTCGGTCAGCCCGGCCGAGGCATACTCGGGGTCCGTGAAGCTGCCGATCGGGCTCACCTGGGGAGACAAGACCCTGGTCGCTCCCAGGACGGCATTGGTCGCGGCCACTAGCCCCTGGCGGACCGCCTCGTGCACGACCAGCGCGCGCCCGGTGACGTCGCCGGCGGCGAAGACGTGCGGCACGGTCGTGCGCAACTGCGCGTCGACCTGGACGTATCCGCGCCGATCGGTCTGCACCCCGGCCCGGTCGAGGCCCAGCCCGGCGGTGGCCGCGACCCATCCGGCCGCCACCACGGCCAGCGTGGCGTCGATGCTGTGCTGCCCGTCGCTGGCCGAATGGATGAGCCGCACGCCGGTCGCACAGCGCTCGAAGCGGTTGATCGTCCCGGCGTCCGCGACCACCTGGACGCCGGCCGCCGACATGGCGGCACTGACCGCTTCGGAGACCTCTTGGTCCTCGCTCATCAAGACGCGGGGAGCGATCTCAATGAGATGGACCCGTGAGCCGAACGCGTTGAAGATCGATGCGACCTGCACGCCGGTCGCGCCAGCGCCGATCACGACCAGCGACGGCGGCACCGAGGGAAGGCGCCACGCGTCGCTGTGTGTCGCGGTCAGGTCGAAGCCGGGAACCGCCAGCGGCCGTGAAGTTCCTCCCGTGCAGAGGATGACCTTGCCGGCCTGAAGCCGCGGCGCATTGTCGCTTTCGATCGTGTGGGCGTCGGCGAAGCGCGCGGTGCCGGCCTGCTCGTAGATGCTCACCCCGGCGCGGTCCAGATCGTCGCGCAGCAGCGTGTGCTGGCGTGCGTCCGCGGTCACGTCGCGGACGCGGGCTAGCAGCCGGGCGTAGTCGAGCGAGGGTTCGCCCCCCGCGATCCCGTAGAGCGGGAGTTGCCTGGCCTCGCGGATCAGCCGTGCCGCCTGGGCCAGCGTGCGCACCGGAACGGGTCCGTCGTTCGCGGCCATTCCCCCGAACTGATCGCGGGTGATCAGCGCCGTGCTGGCTCCCAGACGGGCCGCACGGAGCGCCGCGACGACTCCCGCGGGTCCTGCTCCGACGACCACGACGTCGAACAGCTGACGTGGTGATGAGGCCATGACTCGATCATCCGGATCCCGGCCCGGCCCGTCATCATCCCTGCCGGGTGAGGCGGACGCGACAGTCGGCCGCGACGATGCGTATGTGCGCGCGATGACAGTAGTGCCAGGCCAGAAGGGGACCGCTGGCATTGAGGAGGTCCCGGACCCGGATATGCGGGACGGCACCCTGCTGGTGCGGGGCATGGCGGTCGGGATCTGCGGCACCGACCGGGAGATCGCGGAAGGCGCCTACGGCACGCCACCACCCGGTGAAGCCAGGCTGATCATCGGCCACGAAAGTCTCGGCGAGGTGCTCAAGGCTCCAGTGGGATCAGGCTTCACACCCGGTGATCTGGTCGTCGGAATCGTACGCCGGCCCGATCCGGTGCCCTGCCCCGCGTGTGCCGCCGGAGAGTGGGACATGTGCCGGACCGACAGCTTCGGCGAGCGCGGCATCGCCCGCCTGCACGGGTACGGAAGCGAACATTGGCGGGTGGAACCGGACTTCGCCGTGCCCATCCTCCCCAGGCTAGGCGAGCTCGGCGTCCTGCTGGAACCGGCGTCCGTCCTGGCCAAGGCGTGGGACCAAGTGGACCAGATCTCGCGGCGTGCATTCTTCCTGCGCGGCCGGGCACTGGTCACCGGCGCCGGGCCGATCGGGCTGATGGCATGCCTGCTCGGTGCACAGCGCGGCTACGAGATGCACGTCGTCGACCTCGCGCAAGCCGGCCCGAAACGCGATCTCGTGGAGGACCTCGGCGCCCGGTACCATTCCGGTGACGCCGCCGACATCGACGTCGACGTCGATGTCGTCATCGAGTGCACCGGGCTCGGCGCGGTCGGCCGCTCCGCCGGCCGCAGGCTAGCCAGCGGCGGGATCATGTGCCTGACCGGGATCATGAACCTAGACCCGGCCCTTGACGTGGACGCCACCGCCCTGAACCGCAACATGGTCCTGCATAACCAAGTTCTGGTCGGCACCGTGAACGCCGGCCGACGCCACTGGGAACAAGCTGCCAAAGCGCTCGCAACCGCCTACCCTGGCTGGCTGGGCAGGCTGATCACACGCCGGGTGCCGCTCACGTCCTGGACCGAGGCGCTCGACCGGCAGCCGGAAGACATCAAGGTCGTGGTGGACCTCACCGTATGAGCGCCCACGAAGTGACAGTGTGGTCGGTAACCCCAGGGCTGCTGAGCGCCGGCCGCCGGTGGCGGGTACGCGCTCGCTGCGAGCACGGGGTTCCTGTTCGTCGACGACGCCGGCTCGATCCAGGAGCTTGCGCAGCCCGACGGCGACCGCGCGGACGTGCGGATGAACGACGGGGCCTGCGACCAGCAAGGACGCTTCTGGGCCGGGACGATGGCCTACGACGAGTCGCCGGGCGCCGGGACCCTTTATCGCCTCGAACTCGACGGCAGCTGCACCACAGTGCTCACCGGCCTGACCATCTCCAACGGCATCGGCTGGAGTCCTGACGCCAGCACGATGTACCTCAACGACAGCGGCACCGTATGCGTCGACGCGTTCCGGTTCGACGGCCCGAGCGGGGCGATCAGCGACCGCCGCACCCTGGTGCACATCGACCAGCCAGGCGTGGCGCCAGACGGGCTCACGGTCGACGACGAGGGCGGAATCTGGGTCGCCCTGTGGAACGGTACGCGGGCAAGGTGTTCGCGATCGACGGACTCGGCGCCCGCGGCCTCCCCTGCCTGCCCTACCGCGGCACCACGGTCGTTTGAGCAGTGCCCCTTCCTCATCACCCGGCGTGATGCTGCAATGACCCGGCCGGCCCGGGCCGGGGTGATGACGTGGCGGGGTGGTGCCGGGCAGGCTGGGGCGATGAGGTTGGGTGGGCTGAGCGGCCTGGTGGGCCGGGTCGTCGGGTGGGCGGACCGGCTGCAGCGCGGGCATGGCGTGCTGGGGTTCCCTTACGCGGTGGTGAAGAAGTACGGCGATGATGAGGGCGGGCGGCAGGCGGCGCTGATCACCTATTACGGGTTCTTGAGCATCTTCCCGCTGCTGCTGCTGGGGGTGGCGGTCCTGTCCCGGGTGCTGGCCGGCCATCCGGAGCTGCGCGGCCGGCTGATCGCCGAGATCGTGCCGCGGGCGCTGCGGTCCTCGGTCGAGCATTCGCTGGCCACCATGCCGGCGTCGACCGTCCCGTTCGTGGCCGGCCTGGCCGGCTTGCTGCTGTCCGGGACTGGGGTGGTGTTCTCGGCTTACCAGACGCTGAATCACGTCGCGGTGGTCCGGCACCGGTTCCGGGCCGGTTTCGTCGCGCGGTATGTGCGGGTGTTCGCGGTGCTGGCGATGCTGATGCTCGGGGCGCTGGCGGCCGGTGCGCTCACGGTGGTGGCCACCGCGCTGCCGGGCCAGCCCGCGGTGCAGCGGGCGGCCGCGGTGCTCGGGTCGGCGCTGGTCGTCTTCGCGGTGCTGCTGGTGGGCGCCAGGTTGCTGCTGGTGCGGCCCGCGCCGGTCCGGGCGCTGTGGCCGGGAGCGGTCCTGGGCGCGGCGGCGGTGACGGTCGTGCTCAACGCCGGGGCGCCGTTGCTGGCCCGGCTGGTGGCCAGGGCCGGGCCTGTGTACGGCAGCTTCGCCACCGTGGCGGGCATGTTCGCCCTGCTGTACCTGGTCGGCCAGGCGCTGGTGTACGCGGCCGAGGTCGCGGCTGTCCGCTACGCCCGGCTGTGGCCGCGCGCCCTGGACGTGAACCACCCCACCGCGGCCGATGCCCGCGCGCTGGCCCTGCGGGCCCGCGAGGAAGAACGCATCCCCGCCGCCCGCATCGATTTCCACCTCGCAGCGCCGGGCTCCCCGCCGGCACCAGGCGGTTCCCCGCCAGCCAATGATGACCCCGGGTAACGCGACCGCCCCAGCCGCGAGCCGGCCAGCATCATTGCCGAAGCGCCGGACGAGACCAGCCCCAACGGATTCCACCCTGTCTCGCTCGAAAACAGTGAATGCCAGCACACACGCCGGTATCCGTAGCCGCTGGTGAAGGTCAGGGCACAAAGTCCGGCTCAGATAGGTGGCTGGTGCCTAACGTTCGCCTGCGGGTTCCTGCCCCGGCCCGGCACCTGGCGGGGGGCACCCGAGCAGGTCGAGGTCGCGCACGCAGAAGCGGTGGTGCGCCCACTCCTCGCCCAGCACCACGCGCACGCACTCGAGCACCGGCTTGCCCCTGGCGTACGGCGGCCAGCCCGGGCCCGCTGGCACTGGCGCGGGCGCCGACAGCTCATCGGCCGTAACGGCCGACAGCCAGCGCTCCAGCTCGGCGCCCTGCTCGCCGCGCGCGGCCAGCACCTCGTCGAGGCCCGGGGCCGCCGCCCGGTCCAGGCCCTGCTCCTCTTGGCCGGGGACGAACCCGGACGCCAGGCCGATCGCGGTGAACGGCCCGGCCGACCCCAGGCAGCAGCGGCGGAACCACGAGTCGTGCACGAACACCAGATGGCGCAGAGTCTCCACCGTCGACCACTCGCCGCCGACCCGCTGGTTCTCCGAACCCGCGGGCATCCCCCGGAGCCGCCCGAGCGTCGCAGCCCAGTCCGCCCGAAGCTGCCGGAAGGCTTCCCGCAGGCCGGCCGGATCGGCCGAGCGGATCAGCAGCCGCACTGGATGTCGCCGGTCAAGCTCGGCCTCCACGTACGACGTCACCTCGACTCCGTTAACCACCAGGTTCCTGACCAGCCCGTCGATCACGGCGTCCTGCATCACCACCCCGATCAGGCGGGCGCGGGTCAAGTCGCACTCACGAAATTCGGCATCGGTCAGGTCCTGGTCCTCAAATCTCGCCATGCCCGGCAGTATCCACCGCAGTACTGACATCCCGTGCCAGGACGGCGGGGTCGCGGATCCCTGTCCTGCCCGCCGTCGATCCGCTAGCCGCACGCCCTGGCCAGCTAGCCGGTGAGGGCTACCTGAAAGATCTCCCAGTGCCTGAACTTGAGGTCCAGCTGGTCTTCAAAGATCTGGATTTCCTCTTTATGTTTATGCAGGATCTCGATGCAGCCGATTCCGTGTACGCGGATCCGCTGCCCGTCGCGGATGAGGCGAGTGGCGTGCGCCACCGCCACGACGGCCGGCCCGCAAGCGCGCCAGCACCGAGAAGGCGGTAGCCAAGCGCGCCACGAAACACTGGCCCAGTACGACGGCACGCGCCTGCCTCGTTCGGTCAAATCCTTGGTCCGAACGAGGCAGGCCTTTGCCATGACCAGCCCGTCGAGCGAACGCGGGGTTGACGCTGCCGGCGAACACGGTCGTGCATCATGGCGGGGCGGCTGCGAGTATGGAAGCTGGCCAGAGCGTTGCAATGCCACGCTTATTTCTTGTCTTCGAGTTCCGAGCGGACTGACTCGGTGAGCTCGTCCCAGGAGCCGGCGAACTTCTGGATGCCCTCATCCTCGAGGACTCGGAAGACATCGTCGAGGTCGACGCCGGCATCGGCCACGGCCCTCATGACCTGCGCCGCCTCGTCGTAGGTCTTCTGGATGGGCTTGCCGGGGCGGCCGTGATCGGCGTAGGACTTCAAGGTCTTCTCCGGCATGGTGTTCACCGTGTCCGGCGCGATGAGGTCGCTGACGTAGAGGGTGTCGGGGTAGTCCTGGTTCTTCACGCCGGTCGAGGCCCACAGCGGGCGCTGCGTCTTGGCGCCCTTCGCCTCTAGCGCGCGCCACCGGCCGGAGGAGAAGACTTCCTCGTATGCCTGGTAGGCGAGCTGTGCGTTCGCCAGCGCGGCCTTGCCCTTGAGGGAGGGGTCCGCGCCGGCTTCTTCCAGGCGCCGGTCGATTTCGGTGTCCACGCGGGAGACGAAGAAGGACGCCACCGACTCGATCCCTGTCAGTGATCCGCCATCGCGCCCGCGCTGCTCCAGTCCGGACAGGTAGGCGTCCATGACCTCCCGGTACCGCCCGGGACTGAAGATGAGGGTGACGTTGACGCTGATGCCCCGGGCAATGGAGGTAGTGATGGCAGCCAGCCCTTCCTGCGTCGCCGGGATCTTGATGAACAGGTTGGGCCGGTCGACCAGCCACCACAGGTGTGCCGCCTCCGCCGCGGTGGCGTCGGTGTCGTGCGCCAGCGCGGGAGCCACCTCCAGCGATACCCGGCCGTCGCGGCCGGTGCGCTGCGCCACCGGGGTGAGCAGGTCGCAGGCGTCGCGGACATCAGCGGCAGTGATGGTCCGCAGCGCCTCCCCGACGCTGACCTTGCGGACGGCCATCGCATGTACCTGGTCGTCGTAGGAGCCGGAGGCGCTGATCGCAGTGGCGAAAATGGTCGGGTTGGTGGTGATGCCCACGACGGAGTAGTCGTCGACCAGCGCCTGCAGATCGCCGCTGCGGATCCGGTCGCGGGAGAGGTCGTCGAGCCAGACGGCGACCCCGGCTTCCGACAACTCGGCCAGCTTCTTGTTCGGTGCCATGACGGTGCCTTCCGGGCTCGGGGACGGGAAAGTGGGGCGGCGGGTCAGCGATCGCCGGTGGGGGTGTGCAGGACGCCGGCGCTGTGCGGACCGGACGGGGCGGCCGGCGGTGCCCCGGCGGCGGCCAGGCTCTCTCGCGCCGCACTGACGACCGCGTCGGCGGTGAGGCCGAACTGCTCGTACAGCACGGTGTAGGCAGCGCTGGCGCCGAAGTGGTCCAGGCCGATAACCCGGCCGGCGTCGCCGACGAACTCCCGCCAGCCCATGGGCACACCGGCCTCGACGCTCACCCGGGCGCGCACCGCGGGCGGCAGCACCTGCTCGCGGTAGGCCCGGTCCTGGGCCGCGAACCACTCCCAGCACGGCAGCGACACGACCCTAGTCGGGACGCCCCCGGCCTCCAGTACCTCCCGGGCGGCGACGGCGATCTGCACCTCGGAGCCGGTGCCCATCAAGATGACCTCGGGGAGACCGCCGGAGGCCTCAGCCAGCACGTACCCGCCCTTGGCGACGCCCTCGGCTGACGCGAACTTCGTGCGGTCGAAGACGGGCAGGTTCTGCCGGGACAGCGCGAGCCCGGCCGGGCGGTCGCTGTGCTCGAGGATGGTGCGCCACGCCACCGCGGTCTCGTTGGCGTCGGCCGGGCGGACGAAGTCCAGGCCGGGGATGGCGCGCAGCGCCGCATAGTGCTCGATCGGCTGGTGGGTGGGGCCGTCCTCGCCCAGCCCGATGGAGTCGTGCGTCCACACGTACGTGACCGGAAGCTGCATGATCGCGGCCAGCCGGACCGCGCCGCGCATGTAGTCGGAGAAGGTCAGGAACGTGCCGCCGTACACGCGGGTCCCGCCGTGCAGCGCGATGCCGTTCATGATCGCGCCCATGGCGTGCTCGCGGACGCCGAAGTGGAGCGTGCGACCGTACGGGCCGCCCGACCACATCTTGGTCTGCCGGTCCGCGGGCAGGAAGGAGGCCGCCCCCTTGACCGCGGTGTTGTTGCTCTCCGCCAGGTCGGCCGAACCGCCCCACAGCTCCGGCAGGACCGGGTACAGGGCGGCGAGGACCTCACCGGAGGCCTTCCGGGTGGCCACGCCCTTCGGATCGGCGTCCCAGGCCGGCAGGCGGCCGGCCCAGCCCTCCGGCAGCGTGCGGATGGACAGCCGGTCCAGCAGCGCGCCGCCCTCGGGGTTGCCGGCCCGCCACGCATCGAAGCGCTGCTGCCATCGGGCGTGCGCCTGCTCGCCCCGGACGGCGACCTGGCGGGCGTGCTCGAGCACCTCCGGGGCGACCTCGAAGGTCTTGCCGGGGTCGAAGCCGAGGATGTCCTTGGTCGCCCGGACCTCGTCCTCGCCCAGCGCCGACCCGTGGGCGGCGCCGGTGTTCTGCTTGTTCGGCGCGGGCCAGCCGATGATCGTCCGCAGCACGATCAGCGACGGGCGGCTGGTCTCGGCCTGGGCGGCGGCCAGCGCGCGGTCGACCGCCGCCAGGTCTTCGCCGTCGTCGACGTGCTGCACGTGCCAGCCGTAGGCCTCATACCGCGTGCCGACGTCCTCGGTGAACGCGATAGCGGTGTTGTCCTCGATCGAGATCCGGTTGGCGTCGTAGACCAAGACAAGATTCCCCAGCTCCTGGGTACCGGCCAGCGACGACGCCTCGCCGCTGACACCCTCCTCCAGGTCGCCGTCCGAGGCGAACGCCCAGACCGTGTGGTCGAACACGCTCTTGCCCGCGGGGGCATCGGGGTCCAGCAAGCCGCGCTCGCGGCGGGCGGCCATCGCCATGCCAACGGCGTTGCCGACACCCTGGCCCAGCGGCCCGGTGGTCGTTTCCACGCCCGGTGTGTGGTTGACCTCGGGATGGCCCGGCGTCCGGGACCCCCAGGTGCGCAGCGCCGCCAGATCGGAGAGCTCCAGGCCGTAGCCGGAGAGGAAAAGCTGGATGTACAGGGTGAGGCTCGAGTGCCCCATCGACAGGACGAAACGGTCACGGCCGGCCCAGTGCGGATCGCCCGGGTCGTGACCCAGCCACTTCTGGAACAGCAGATAGGCCGTGGGACCCACGCTCATCGCGGTGCCCGGATGGCCGTTGCCGGCCTTCTGCACAGCGTCCATGGCCAGCACGCGCACGGTGTCGATCGCACGGCGATCAAGCTCGCCCATCCCCTCGGGCAGGGTGGGGCGCGGCTGGGAAGGATTGCCGGTGGGCGCATCGCTCGCGGCCTCGGCCGGCGCCTCGGGACGGGTGCTCCTCGTCCCCGTAGCCGGGTCTTTCTCGTTGACGGTCATCGGTTGCGGTGCTCCCTTGGGTATGGCCGTGAACGCTTCAGCCGATCGCGCGGATCCGGCCGAGGGCCCGGCGGTGCGGTGGCGTCAGGCGAGAGGGGTGTCGTCCAGTGCCTTGGCGAGGTCGCCGGGGGTGTCATAGATGGCGATAGCGCCGGCCTTGCGGAGTTCGTCGTCCCCGAAGCCGCCGGAGCGGACGACGATCGCCGGCATCCCGGCTTTTTTCGCCGCCTCGACGTCCCATACCGAGTCGCCGACCATCACGCTCGATGCGTCTGGCGGCGCACCCAGCTTCTTCAGCGCCACCTGCAGCAGGTCCGGGGCCGGCTTGGACGCCTCGACGTCGGCGCTGCTCGTCCAGTCGTCGGCGATGCCGCGGGCGTCCAGCTTGTCCAGGAAGACATCCACGTGCCGCTGCTGACCCGAGCTGGCCAGCACGAGCCGGTGACCGCGTTCCTTGATGGCTACGAGCAGGTCGCGGGCACCGGGCAATGGCGCCATCTCCTCGAGCAGCGCGTCGACCTCCTTGCCCTGCTGTTCCCGGGCCTGATCGCCTACCCGGCGCTCCAGGTCCTCACCTCCGACAGCCGTGGGCACCTGGTCCCCGCCCATGCCGATCAGCCGGTGCAGCCGCCACACCGGAAAGGTTTTACCTGCCGAGCGCAGGGCCCGGTACCAGGCGAGCGCGTGCTGGTAGTTGGAATCGATGAGCGTCCCGTCGATGTCGAGGACGGCAATGGTGGGGTCTGTCACGCCCGGCCGCTACCCCGCGTCCCCGTGCCTAACCGCGCTGTTTCATCCCGGCGCTCTTGAGCATCCGCCAGACCATCGACGTACAGCCTCCCGGGAATCGGGTGTTAGGGCCGAGGCGCGGCCCTGCTTCCGGCCGCTGGCGGCTTTGTCAGCTGGGCAGGCGGCTGAGTGCCTCGGTAACGGGCGTGGTGCCGTCCTCGTCGGCGATCCGGGCAGCGAGGTCACGTGCCCGGTTCAGGTAGGACGGGCGGGTAGTGGCGTCGCGAAGTGCGACGGCGAGGGCGGGAACGGTGAGCCGCCGAAAAGGGATCGGCCGGGGCCCGATCCCGAGGGCGGCGACCCGCGCGGCCCAGAATGGCTGATCACCGATCATCGGCACGCTGATGGCGGGAACGCCGGCGCGCAGTCCTGCCGCCGTGGTGCCAGCGCCAGCGTGGTGAACGATGGCGGCCATTCTCGGGAAGAGCCAGTCATGCGGCGTGTCACCGATCAGGATTGACCGGCCCGGCGGTTCATCGGGGCGCGTCAGGCCGGCCCAGCCTGCCTGGATCACGACCCTGGTCCCGGCCTGCCTGGCGGCCTCGGCGATCAGGCCGCTGAGCCGGGCGGCGTTCTCGGGGGCCATGCTGCCCAGGCCGGCGAAGACTGGTGGCGGTCCGGCGGCCAGGAAATCCGCTAGCTCCGGGGACGGCGTCCACGGCTGCGGGCTGTCCGGCCACCAGTAACCGGTCACCTCGAGCCCAGGCGGCCAGTCCGCCGGACGCGGGACGACCGACGGGCTGAAGCCGTGGAAGACCGGCCAGCGCTCGGCGTTCATGAGCCCCATGATCGCCTGTCGGCTGCTGACACGTGATAGGCCCAGCTCAGCACGGAGTTCCTTGACTGGCCGCGCCAGGGCCGACACGCCCAGGCCGGTCAGGATCTGGCCAGCGGCCAGGTTGCCGATCCGGCCCAGGTCACGGGCGGTCAGGACCGAAGGCGAAAAGTTCCTGGTCGGGTAGACCGGCTGCAGGACCAGGCCGATGCTAGGCAGGCCGAGCGCGGTCCCGATGTGAAACCCGCCCGCGTAGCTGATCCCGGAGAGCAGCAGCACGTCAGCGTCCTGCCGCGCGGCCGCCAGGATCCCGGCGTGAAGCTCCCTCATGTGATCAGCGACCAGCCGGATCAGCCGGGCCCCGCCGACCGGGCTTCTGCGCTGCCGCCAGCGAGCCGCGTTCAGCAGTCTGGGGTCACCGGGAAGCGGCCGGAATCCCAGCCCAGAGGCGGTCACCAGGCCGCCGAACATCGCATAGCCCGCAATCGTCACATCGTGACCGGCGTTCCGCAGCGCGCTGCCTAGCCCGGTGAACGGCGCGACGTCCCCCCGTGATCCAGGGGCGACGATCAGCACCCGCACTTCGCGATCCTCCTCCCTTGAGCCCGGAACGGCTCGCCGCCGGCAATCCCACCCGATACCGCATTTGCCGGTTACCGGGCAACTTGCCGTCCTGCGGAAGGGCATTACGCGTACTGGGATGCCGCGATATCGGCGAGCCCCAGCGTCTGGACGGCGGCCTTCCGCATGTCGACCTTGCGGACCTTGCCGCTTGCCGTCATCGGGAAGTCCTCGACGATCTGCACGTAGCGCGGGATCTTGTAGCGGGCCAGCTTGCCGTCGGCGTATGCCCGGACGTCGGCTGCGGTCATCGGCCGTGCGCCGGGCCGCAGCCGGATCCACGCCATGATCTCTTCGCCGAGTCGTGCGTCTGGCACTCCGATGACGTGGACGTCTCGAACATCCGGGTGGGTGTGCAGATACTCCTCGATCTCGCGCGGCGAGACGTTCTCCCCGCCCCGGATGACCATGTCCTTGAGCCGGCCGGTGATGTTGATGTAGCCGTCCGCGTCCATGGTCGCCAGGTCACCGGTGTGCATCCAGCGCCCGGTATCGATCGCCTCGGCGGTCTTGCCGGGTTCCTGCCAGTAGCCGAGCATCACTGAGTACCCGCGCGTGCACAGCTCACCGGGAACGCCGCGTGGCACGGTGACACCGGTTTTCGGATCGACGATCTTGATCTCGACGTGCGGATGTACCCGCCCGACCGTGGATACCCTGCGGTCCAGCGTGTCGTCGGCCCGAGTCTGCGCGGATACCGGCGAGGTTTCCGTCATTCCGTAGGCGATGGTTACCTCGGTCATGCCCATTCGGTCCACGACCTGCTTCATGACTTCGACCGGGCAGGGCGAACCGGCCAGGATTCCGGTGCGCAGCGAGCTCAGGTCGTAGGCGTCAAAACCGGGCGCGGCCAGGATGGCGATGAGCATCGCGGGCACGCCGTACAGCGACGTACAGCGCTCCTCCGCCACCGCCGCCAGTGTCGCCGCCGGGTCGAAGGCCGGTGCCGGATAGACCAGGCAGGCACCGTGCGTGGTGGCCCCGAGGTTGCCGATCACCATGCCGAACGTGTGAAACAGCGGGACGGGCACGCAGATACGGTCGAGCTCGGTGTATCCCAGGACCTGACCGACCAGGTGAGCGTTGTTGAGGATGTTGTGGTGTGACAGTGTCGCGCCCTTGGGGTGCCCGGTGGTTCCGGACGTGTACTGGATGTTGATCGGGTCGTCCGGCGAAAGCAGCACCTGCCGGGCGGCGAGCGCACGTGGGTCGGCTGCGCGGTCGGGCAGGGCGTGCCAGTCGGTGCTGCCGAGCAGGACGACCCGTCGCAGGTCGGGGCAGTCCGGCCGGGCGTCCTCGATCATTGCCGCGTAGTCGGACGTTCGGAAGGACGGGGCGGCCACCAGCAGGCGGATGCCCGCCTGGTTGACGACGTACGCGAGTTCGTCGGTGCGGTACGCCGGGTTGATCGGGACCAAGATCGCGCCGATCTCGGCGGTGGCGTACTGCAGGATCGTCCACTCGGGACAGGTGGGCGCCCAGATGCCTACCCGGTCGCCCTTGTCGATGCCTAGCCGGAGCAGCCCCTGTGCGAGGGCCAGCACGTCGTGGTGCAGCTCCGCATAGGTCCAGCGCCGTCCGCTGGACCGGTCAGCCAGGGCCTCACGGCCAGCATGGGCCGTCGCTATCCGATTGAAATTCTCGCCGATCGTCTCGCCGAGCAGTGGCCGGTCACTTGCGCCGTGGTCGTACGACGGCAGGATGACGGAAGTCGTGGTCATGGGTGGTTCCTCTGTTTGGGGTGGACGGAATTGGCCGTGCAGCGGGCGTGCCGCACGTCATCGACGTGTGCACGCGTCCAGGTCAGGTGGCGCAGGTAGGCGATCGACATGATCGGCACGGTGCCGAATCCTGCGTAGCGGGCCGCTACGGCGGTTTCGTTATCGGTTACTGACATGACGCTGTGTCCTTCGCGGTAAGTGGTCGTGAAGGGCACGACACGGCCAGGGCGAACGTTCACGCCGCGCCAGGATTGCTCCAGATCACTCTGTGCGGGAGGGCTTGCTCCAGAGTTCCGCGGCAATGAGGGCACCGGCGGAGCCCCTTGACACAAAAGAGGCTCTTCGTTCTGTATCGGCTAGCGGCAGCCGCAGGATCGAGGAGGAGCCGGGTGTCGGTCGGTGTTCGGCCGCCCCGCGGCGTGGATGAGCTGGCCTCACTGGAGCCGGTTCTCGCTGGATGTCCTCGACCCGGTGCTGGGCACGCCGACGATCAGGTTCAGTACGCTCCCGATCAAGATGCCCAGACCGGCCCCCGCGACGACGTCCAATGGAAAGTGCGCACCGAGGTACACGCGTGACAGGCAGACCGCGGCGGCCAGTGCCCAGGGCAGGACCTTCGGCCATCTTTGCAGGTAGGGGACTACCAGAGCGGTTATCGTGAAGATCACCATGGCGTGACCTGAGGGAAAGCTCAGCCCATGAGCAGCGGAGTTGCCACGCAGGATCACGTCCGATACTGTCTCCGCGGGCCGGCTGCGCTGCACGAACATCTTCGCCACCGCCTCCAGCGATACCTTCAGCAGCACCGCCGCCGCCAGGGCAGCGGCCAGGCGGAATCTCCTCAGCAGCGCGGCCGCGGCTGCCAGCAGGGGAAGCGCCCCGATCACTCCCGACAGCTGGACGACCCACATCGGCGGATCTAGCCACCCTGGCCAGTGATTGATCCGGTGGAACAGCGCCACGTCTGGACCCGCGACGAGCCGGTTCGCCACGAGCACCCCGCACACGATCACCACGCCGAGCCCGGCGGCAGCCGCGAGTACGTCGGCCCGTCTGCGCTGGTACACCCGGCCATCCGGGGTCCGGAACCACCACCGGGTCAGCCACCTGCCCGGTTTCCGCGCCCGGCCGACCGTGCCCGCGCCTGCCGGAGGAGCTGCTTCCCTGCTCATCCCGGGCACACGGCGCCGCGCCCGCACAGCGCAAGGTCTTCGGTGCGCCGGACGAAATCGACCAGCGTCGGCCGCGGCTGGAATCCGAGTGCGCTGCCGGCGGCATCGCCGAGCACCGGGGATGCGCCGGGCGTGAAGCTGAACCGGTAGGTGACGCAGCCGCCCGGGAAGGTGTAGAAGCGGAGGCTGGCGAACTGCGGCGCCAGGCTCAGCGGATGCTCGAACCGCCGCGCGCCGGGCTGGTCGGAGGGGATCTCCTGAGCGCCTGTGGTGTCGCAGGCCGCGGTCAGGGTGGCGGTGATCGCGCGGGACCCGGCCCGATCGGAGTCCAGCCAGAAGCTGGCCTTCCCGCTGGAGATGTCCGCGCCGCCGATGCTCCAGCCGGACGGGAGCGCGGCGACGCAGGGCAGCAGGGCCGCGGACGGGACGGCCTGGGCGCTGAGGATCGTCGAGTGGCCGGTGCCGCAGGCGGGAGCGTAGACGCCCAGGTTCCTGGCCGCCGGGAAGAAGGCGTCCCCGGTCTCGAGCACGGCCGCCGTAATGACGGCGAGCATCGCGGCCGCCAGGGCGACCCGCTTGATGCTCCAGCGTTGCAGCACGATCGGCGGCCGGGCCGGGGCGAGGGCGCGGAATTCGCCGAGCAGGTCGCGCGGGTCCCGCTTCATGAAGGCGCGCAGCTGAGTCGGGCTGGCGACCCCGCGGGTGGCGGCGAATGCTTCGGCGAGCTCGTCTTCGGTGAAGTAGGTCAGGGCCCGCTGGTAGACCTGCTGCGGGTCGCTGCGGACCGCCAGGACCAGCATCATGTTGCCCAGGTCGACCGCTTGGCGCCACGGTGACGGGCGGACCTGGACGAAGGCCACGTCGATCAGCAGCAGCTCCCCGGAGCGGACCATCAGGTTGCCCGGCTTGATGTCGCGGTGGGCGATCCCGGCGTCCCACATCATGCGGATCAGCAGCAGTCCCTGGTCGATCACGGCGTCGTCGACGTCGGCCTCGCCGATTTCGACGGCACCGGCATGGAACTCGGTGACCAGCATGTACTCGCGCTCGGGGGTGATCTCCACGATGCCGTACGGCCGGGCCGTGCGGACCCCGATGTCCTGCAGCAGGCGCAGGGCATAGTCCTCGTAGGTGACCAGGCGCCGCACCGTCTTGAAGGAAGACTCGTCCTCCAGGGAGCCGTACAAGATGGTCCGCCACAGCTTGTACCAGCGGTCGGCGCGGACGTGGCCCTTGGTGTAGAGCTTGGCGAACAGGAACTCATCCGGGGCGCCCTCGACCCGCAGCCGCAGCGGCGTCGAGCCGGCGGACGACTCCAGCCCGACCGGCTTGATCTCGGTCACCGTGAGCCCGAGCTGATCGCGCACGGCCTCCCGGATCGCCTCCCCTCGCCGGCCGGTCACGTCCACGTGCGCGGTGCGGCCGCGCCGGTACGCGACGGGAAAGACCTCGTTCGGGGTGAAGAACCGGAAGGCGGTGACCGCGATCGCCACGGCGAACGCCACGCCGAGCAGCACGTCGCCGGGGTGATCGACGCCCAGGTACAGGCGGGCCAGGCCGAACACGGCGACCACGGCGGCCACCGCGGCCTTGGCGTAGGAGCGGACGCGGCCCGGCACGGCCAGGCAGTAGACGGCGCCCATCAAGAAGATCGTGGCGACCGCCACCGGGGGCGACACTCCCGAGTATCCGGCCCAGCGGCCGATGATCGGCACGCCGTACGGGCGCGGCCGGGACAGCCCGAAGTAGATCGACTTCCCGGCAATCTCCAGGAACAACAAGCTGCCCAGGAACACCAGCAAGTGCCGCCAGCGCCGGAACACCATCAACAGCGCGACCACCGACAAGCCGACCGCGGTCGCCCCCCAGCCAGAACCCGCCTCGTTGATCCCGTTGGCCACATCGGTCAGCCACGGCGTTCGTATCCGTGCCAGCTGCAGCAGCGCCCAGGTGCTGGCCTGATCGTCGATCCGGAGCCACGGCGTGTGCTGCGCGGCCAGGAACGCGCCGGCCAGGGCCATGGCCATGAGGACCAGCCACGCCGTCGTGGTGATGGTGACCGGGTGCGGCAGCGGCGGCGGCGCGCCGGTCGGGCGGCGCTGACGGCGGCCTGTGTGGACCGCCGGGCCCGGCGGCACCATGGCCCGGCCATTCCCGGCGGCCGCGCGGCCGGTGTGCTCGCTCAATGCGCAACGCCCCTTTCCGGGATCAGCCCGTGTGCGCGCAGCCAGGCCCTGGCCACCGAACGAGGTTCGTGCCCGTCCAGCTCTACCTGCGCGTCGAGGGCGCGCAGGGTGCCGGTGTCCAGCAGAGCCGAGATCCTGTTGAGCAGTGCGACCAGGTTGGGGCCGTAGCGCACGATGACGTCCCTGCGCACCAGGGGAGTGATGTTCTCGGCCGGCTGCAGCCCGCGGTCGTCAGCCAGGATGACCAGGTGATGTGCCGGGATGCCCGGGTCGGTGGTGAACAGCAGCGCGACGCCGACGTTCCCCGCCTCCAGGGCCTGCAGGGTCAACGGGCCTCCGGCGTCGAGCGGGATGAATGCCTTGAACCGCAGCCCGTAGGCCCGCTGCAGGCCGGGCAGGCAGTAGGCCCGTTCCGGGCATTCGGGCGGGCCGCCGAAGACCAGCCGTGGTGCCGCCCTGGCCAGGTCAGCGATCGACCGCAGCCCGTAGCGGGCGGCAGTCGCGGCGGTGACCACGATCGCGTTGGCGTCCCGCGCCGGGGCCGGGTGCGCCGCCACCAGCCCGCGGCCCGCCGCCGACCCGGTCAGTGCCCTGTTGGCCGCCTCGGCATCGGACGGGGCGGACAGCCGTCCCAGGCTGATGAATTCCAGCGCCGACCCGGCGTACTCCGGCACCAGCTGGACCAGGCCGTCCATCAGCGCGGGATCGACCAGCTCGCGCGGGCCCAGATTCGGCAGGATCCGTACCGGGAAGTTGCCTGCGGCGAGCGCCTGCCCGTAGATCTGGGCGAGCAGGACGCTCTCGGGGAAATCGAACGACCCGACCGTGATGACCGTGCCGGGCCGCCCGGCTGGGCCGGCGGCGGACGAGACGTGACCGCTTGAGGACGTACAGGCTGACAGCGTGACCACCAGCCCGGTGCAGGCCGCCGTCAGCACCGCGCGGGGTGTCATACGTAGCCCCGCCGTAGCAGGGCGCGCCAGGCCAGCCAGCCCGGCGCCACGGGCAGCCAGTAGGTGGCCAGCCGGTACAGCAGCACGGCCGAAACGGCGGGTCCGGCCTGCATGCCGACGCCGGTCAGGCCGGCGATCAGGGCCGCCTCGATCGCGCCCAGGCCGCCGGGGCTGGGGGCGGCGGCCGCGATCGCCGCGGCACCCATGTACACCGCGCCGATGAGGATGACGCCCGGCCCCCCGCCGAATGCCTGGACGGAAGCGGCGAGCGCGCCGACGTACGCCAGCGTGATCAGCGCCGACCCCCCGAACAGCATGATCATCTTGACCGGGTTCCGCGCCACCCGCCGGAGGCTGACAGCGGCCGACTTCAGGCCGGGGATCAGCTTGCCCGTGGCGAGGCGGCGGCCTGGACGGGTCGCCAGCACGATGCCGATGATGGCCGCGATGATGGCCAGTATCAGCAGCAGCTTGCTGCTCGAGGGCAGCTTGAAGGCGTTGGCGAGCCCGTGGCCGGACCAGGCGACGAAGGCGACCAGCAAAACCAGGTGCACGATGGCGCCGGCCAGGCTGTTGACTCCGACCGCGGCGACGCCGGCGCTGGTCTCCACCCCGGATCGTTGCAGGTACCGGGCGTTCAGCGCCATGCCGCCGACGTTGGCCGGGGAGACGCGGTTCACGAACGAGGAAGCCGCCTGGGCCAGCACGGTGGGCCAGAACCGGATCCGCTGCGGCACCGCACCGATAAGCCCGGCCGCGCTGGCCAGGTAGGTCGCGGCCGATAGGGCGATGACCAGGGGCAGCCATGCCCAGTCAGCCGACTGGACGGCCCGCCAGCTGCCGCCTACCTGGGCTAGCTGGGGGAGCAGGTAGTAGAACGCGCCCGCGGCCGCAGCGATCGCCAGCAGGGTCCTGGGGCGGACGCGCTGGATGCGGGCCAGTTCGGTGTCTTCCCGGCCGGCCGCGGCGGCGGCCGCCGCCCGGGTCTTCGTCAGCAGGCCGTCCTGGCGGCCGACCGCGCGGCGGGTGCCAGCCGACAGAGCAAGCGGCTGCAGCAACGGCACCGCCGCCGCCACGCCGTCGGAGCCGATGACCGCGGCTGCGGTGGCGACCGCTCGGTCGGCCCCGATGATGGCAGCCAGGGAGGCCAGCAGCTCGGCGACGTCGAGCGCCATCTGGCGCTGCGTGGCGCCCAGCTCCGAGAAGCTGAAGTCGACAACCCAGGGCCGCCCGGTACCGTCGGCCACGATATTGGCTGACCGCAGCGAGCGATGCGCGATCCGCGCCCGGTGCAGCCCGTTCACCTGCTCCCACAGCTTCCGCAGCATCGTGTCGCTCAGGCGCTGCACGGGGATCAGGTCCAGGGAGCTGCCATCGACGCGGTCCATCACCAGCAGCGCCGACCCATCGGAGGTCTTGATCACCTGGCGGACGGCGGGCACCGCCACCCCGGCCCGCTCCGCCATGACAGCGGCGAGCGCCTGATGCTCGACCGCCTGGATGAGCGAGGCGGCGGGCCGGGCATCGCCGACGTCGCGCAGCCGGATGAACCGGTAGGCGCGGTACAGCAGGTCGGCGTCCCGCTGATCCGAGCCGAGCACCTTGATGAACAACGGCTTCCCGTCCCCGGCGGCCGCGACGAACGGCCGCGAGCCCTTCGCCTCGGCCCTGGCCGGCTCGACGCTGGTCACCGGCAGCCCCGCCGAGCCCAGCGCTGTCGCGATCTCCTGCGGGCCGAGGCGCCGGTCGGGCACTCCGAATAGGACGAGCACACCGGCCCCGGCCGTTACCCCGGCGGCGAACGCCACGACCGTTTCCGCCGGCGAGACCGTGCCGGTAACCAGCCACGCGATGGCGGCCAGCCACAAGGTGACCCAGGCGACGCGCCGCCACGGGCGGCCCAGCCACGGCGCGGCGGCGACCGTGACCGCGACGGCGGCGGCCAGCAGCGCGGGACCGGCCAGCGACCCGCCGGCCAGCCACGGCCACTGGCCGGCTCCGGCCGCCAGCTCGCGGGGCCGCTGTCCGCCCGCGAGCTCGATGACCCCGGTCACCACCGCGCTCGCCAAGACGGCGGCACCGGCCAGGCCGGCCAGCAGCCGGAACCGGCGGTAACGCAACGTTACGGCCACTGTGGCGGCGGCCGCGGTGACGAGGACCGCCAGGACCCCCCCGGCCAGCACCCGGCCCGCCAGGGCGGCAGGCGCCAGCGCAGTCACCGCAGCAGCGCTGGCTCCGGCATAGGTGGCGTGGGTGATGATGGTAACCGCCAGCGCTCCGGCCAGCACCAGCCCGGCGGCGCCCAGGCGGATTACATCGCCTGGATGCCGGTAGCGAGTCGGCGGCAGAAGCCGGGCCCGGTTTTTCGCGGTCTCCGCACGGGGCCTGGCCCGGGTTCCGGGTGATGTTGTCATGATTTCTCCAGCGGCCTCACAGCAGTTCCGGCGGCCAGCACGGCCCGAACCAGGGTGGTCACGGCGCCCGGAGGCATCCGCGGGGGAACGCCCCGGCCGTCATGGAGGCGTCAGGCCAGACATGGTGTGCGTGCCTGCGCTGGGTGGTGCTCGTTGCGGCCACGGGGTTCTTCAAGTGACCGGTGCGGCCGGAGCCGGTGCCCAGGCGCCCGATGCGGGTGCGAGGTCATCGGGTGCGGGGGCGGGCAGGCCGGTTTCGCCCTGGTCCAGGCGGAACGGCGGGTAGGCGTCGGTCATCAGGGCGGCGTAGGCGATGACCCGCAGCACCCAGCGGTTCATGCCGACGACGAAATCGTGCAGTCCGCGCGGGTAGCGGCCCGCGAACAGCAGCGCGATCGCGGCGAAGAACACCAGCAGCCCGATCAGCCCGCCGTAGAACGCATCAGCTTGCCACGTGTTGTGCCCCGAGGCCCCGGTCGCGGTGTAGGCGGCGCCGCCGGCGAACACGGTGACGATGGCGTACTGCGGGATCGCCAGCAGCCACCACTTGACCAGGACCAGGCCGCGGGAGAGCCGTCCGGGGTAGGCGATGTCCAGCGTGGCGGGGTAGTCCGGCTCCTGGCCCAGGCTGAACGGCGGGTAGCGGTCGGTCCCCAGGGCACTGTAGGTGTAGTAGCCGACCCGCCAGGACCAGCGCAGCACCCCCAGATTGAAGCTGAACAGCGGCCGGGGGTAGCGGCCGGTGAGCAAGATCGCGAAGAACGCGATGACGGTGACGACGGCGAACGCGACCCACAAGAAGAACAGCACGATGTAGTGCGGGATCGCCAGCAGCCACTTGACCAGCCACAGCCAGCGGCTCAGCGGCTCGTCGAGATGGGCTCGGACCTGCACGGGGTAGCCCTGGTCCATGGTCTCCTCCTTGTCGGCGCCTGCGGATGCCACGTCCATGTCACGGCACGTGATGCGCGCGCCAGGGGCGGATCATCCGGGCCTGAAGTCCCCATCCCCGGCCTGTCTAGGTGATTCCGGAGAGGGAAGCAGCGTCGTGGTGCAGAGCTCTCTGGTTGTCAGCAGACGGCACTGCGCTGTCGGGGGAAAGGGCCAATCGGAGCATGTCTTATCAGCGCAGCTGATGACAGCGGCAGGAAGACCGCTCTCACCCGGCCGCCTGGCCGGATGTTTCTAGCCAGCCCAGCTCCCGTGACAGCTGGCGGGCGCAGGACACCATGGCACGGACCGGCCCGGAGTGGTCTTCGGCCCGCCACAGCACCGACCACGGATAATAGGACACCGGCTCGGTCAGGGGCCGCCACACCATCCCGGGATGGGCGGGCACGCACGAGGCTGGCGCGCACAGCACCGTGCGGCCCTGCGCGACCAGGTCGACGGCCGCCCGGATGCTTTCCACGGTCCCGCGGTACACCGCGGGCAGGAAGCCGGCGGACCGGCACAACTCGATCACGAACTGGTTGAACTCCGGCGCCCGCGCCTCCTCGGCGAGCAGCAGCGGTTCGCCGGCCAGGGTCGCCACCGGGACGCCCGGCGACCGGGCGAAGCGGTGCCCCTGGCGGACCAGGACGCCCAGCGGGTCAAGCCGGAGCAGCTCGGAGGCCACCTCGGCCGGGGCCAGCGACGCCCGCCCGATCCCGATGTCCAGCCGCCCGCTGGCCAGCAGCAGGTACTGCTCGGGCACCCCCGCCTCTACCTGGTGAACCTCGAGGTCCGGGAAGCGGGCCTGGACCCGGCGCAAGATCGCCGGCATCGAGTCATAGCTCGCATCGACCGTTCCCACCCGCAGCGCAGGCGCCGACCGGGCCGCCCGCTGCGCGGCCGCGGCGGCCCGGTCGACGTGCGCCAGAATCTGCCGCGCCTCCGGCAGGAACACGGTCCCAGCTGCGGTCAGCCGCACGTGATGGGTGGTGCGCTCCAGCAGCGGAGCCCCGAGTTCTCGTTCCAGCCGCTGCACCTGCTGGCTCAACGCGGACTGCACGATATGCTCACGGGCCGCCGCCCGCCCGAAGTGCAGCTCCTCGGCCAGGGTGACGAAATAGCGCAGCTGGCGAAGCTCCACGCCGACCACCCCCATCCGCTGTACCGCTCCGCCGTCGCTCATCCCAGCAGAGCACCTCGGCGTCCACACCGCAAGACCAGCGCCCGCAGCCGGGAACCAGCACGTGTTATCACGCCAGCAGATGACCGCTGCTCGCGTTGGCCGTTTCCGAGCAGGCGCAGGAGGCGTTGCATGGGACATGGCCACCTCGCCGCCGTGGCCAGATCCGAGGCTCCGATGCCAGCACGTAAAGACCAGGGCGACGGTGCCCGCCCGGGCCCATGCCAGCACGCCGCCGCCATCCACCCGGTAACGCCGCCCGCAGGCGGCTGCCAGCCCTGCCTGGATCGCGGGGGCACCTGGGCCCGGCTCTGCCTGTGCCAATCCTGCGGATGGGTCGCGTGCTCCGACGACTCACCCGGCCAGCACGCCAAAGCACACTACGAAGAAACCGACCACCCCGTCGTCATCCTGCTCCAGCACCCGCACCCGGCGGCATGGTGCTATGCCCACCAGCGCACCGTCTGATGAAGCGGCTTTCGCAAAGGCACCGGGGCCTTGATGGAACGAGAAGCGGACCGCGGCCAGATGAATACCGCATGGCGAAATCTCCATGCCGTCTGCACATGCCCACCATCCCGTCTACACACACCCGTTGGCCTGCTGCTGAGCGGAGACCGGGCGTGCGGACAGCTGGACCACAAACCTAGCCGAAGCGGGCCGGCGAGCGCATGATGGGAAGATTCCGCAGCACACGGGATAGCTCGTCCTGGGGGAGGCGTGCGCGATGAGCGAGAACACCGAGCGCACCGTAGCGCCGGCCGCCCCGCCGGGCAGCGTCCCGGCGCAGCGGACTGCCCGCCAGCGGCGTCCCACCGGCGCGCCGCCGCCGCTGCCGCATCCGGTCAGGCTCAGCACCACGGCCTGGCTGGTGCTGGCGGTCGTGATCGTGGCCTGCGCGTTCCTGTTCTCGGCCGAGACACCCTGGCTCCGGGTCGACGACCGGGCCAACACCTGGATCCTGCGCCTGCTGGCGCAGGCGCGGACGCCGTGGCTGACCGATGTCGCCGGCGGGATCAAGGCAGCCGGCTCGGGCTGGGGAGTCACCGTGCTCGGCCTGTCGGTGGTAGCGCTGACCATGATCTTCCGCCGCTGGCGGCATCTGCTTGTCTTCCTGGGAAGCCTGTTCTTCCTGGAGATCGCCGGGCAGTTGATTTATTTCGGCTTGTCCCGCCCGCGCCCGTACGGCATCTCGATCATCAGCGGCTGGGGCGGGTACTCGGCGCCATCTCCGCCGGTCGCCGTGCTGACCGTCTTCCTGATGGGCGCGGTGTACTGCCTGGTGGTGCCGGGCCGGCCGCGCGCGTGGGCCAAGGCCGTGGTGGCCGCCGTGGTGGCCCTGTTCTGCCTGGCCCGGCTGTACTTGGCCGTCGATCATCCCGACGACGTGCTGTTCGCCGTGGCGCTCGGAGTCGCGATACCGGTCACGGCCTTTCGCTGGTTCACCCCGAACGAGGTGTTCCCGGTCGTCTACCGCCGGGGCCGGACCGCTCATGTCGACGTCGGCGGCCGCCGCGGCGACGCGATCCGGCTGGCTATCCGCGACCAGCTCGGGCTGGCCGTCCTCGAGATCAAGCCATTCGGCCTGGAGTCGTCGGCAGGCTCGACGCCGCTGCGGCTGCGCGTCGAAGGGGGACCGGACGAGTACGTCTTCGCGAAGCTGTACACCAAGGGTCACGTGCGCGCCGATCGCTGGTACAAGCTGTCGCGGACCATCCTCTACGGCTACCTGGAAGACGAGCATCCCTTCCAGACCGTGCGGCGGCTGGCCGAGTACGAGGATTACACGCTGCGCCTGCTGCGCGACGCCGGGATCCACACGGCCCAGCCGTACGGGATCGTGGAGATCACGCCCGAGCGTGAGTACATGATCGTCACCGAGTTCTTCGACGGCGCCGTCGAGATCGGCCACGCCGACGTCGGCGACGAGGTGATCGACCAGGGGCTGCGGCTGATCCGCAAGCTCTGGGACGCGGGCATCGCGCACCGGGACATCAAGCCCGGCAACCTCATGATCCGCGACGGCGAGCTGCTGCTGATCGACGTGGCTTTCGTCCAGGTGCGGCCGTCGCCGTGGCGGCAGGCGGTCGACCTCGGCAACATGATGCTGGTGCTGGCCGTCCGCAGCGACCCGGACCGGGTCTACCAGCGGGCGCTGCGCTACTTCACCCCGGCCGAACTCAGCGAGGCCTTCGCCGCGACTCGCGGGGTAGCCAGCCCGGGCCAGCTACGCGCGTTCATGAAAAAGGACCCGCGCGACTTGCTGGGCACGTTCCGCGCCCTGGCCCCGCCGCGGGAGCCGATCGTGCTGCAGCGCTGGGGCCTGCGGCGTATCGCCCTGGCCCTGGCTGTCCCGGCCAGCCTCCTGCTCACCTGGATGGTGGCCGGCGACGCGTTCTTCCCGGCCGAGAACATCGGCGCGCATCCGCCGCTGTGCGGCACTGGCCATGCCATGATCCTGGTCGCGCAGGCGGTCCCGTCCGCGGCCCAGCTGCCCTGCGTGTCCGACCTCCCGTCCGGCTGGCGGGTCGGCGGCGCCGACATCGCCAGCGGCCGCTCGGTGTTCTGGCTGGATTCGGACCAGGCCGGCCCCCGGGCCGTGACCGTCACCCTGTCCGCGGCCTGCGACGTTTCCAGCATCCAGGCAGAGCCCTCCGACCAGCCGGGCACGCGACGATTCGACGGGCCGCCCACCGTGGGCACCCGGCTCACCGGGCTGCGCATCTATACCTTCCCCGGCGGATGTGCGAGCTACCGGCTCGACTTCGCGCCCGGCGCATCGTCGCTCCTCATTCCCGCGCTGGACGGCATGGTGACTTTCGTGCCGCGGGCCAGGCTGGTGAATTACGTCAGGGCCAGGGAGGGCCTGACGCTGTGCGGACGGGGTGCGCCATGCCCCCGGTAGCGGAAGATCAGGTGCTGGCCGCCCGTCGCCGGGACGCGGTCGTCACCGCGGTGGTGCTGGCGCTCACCGCGGCGGCGTTCGCCGCGGTCGCCGACCACGGCGTCCTGTCTCACCTGCAGCGGGCCGACGACGCGTGGCTGCGGCTCATGATCTCCGGCCGTTCGGCGCCGGTCACGGCGGTGGCCAAGGTCTTCAACTGGCTTGGGCTGGTCTACGTCACACTTCCGGTCCGGATCGGCATTGCCGGCTTCCTCGCGCTGCGCCGCCGGTGGTGGCACCTGGCCGCGTTCGCCGCCGCCATCGTGCTGTCCGAGGTCCTGATCGGCACGCTGAAGGGGATATACGACCGGGCCCGGCCGCCCGGATCGCTGGTGGCCACCAGCGGTGCCTCGTTTCCTTCCGGGCATTCGATCGCCGCCACCGTGACCGTGATCGCCGCGGTCATCGCGCTGGTACCGCCCGGCCGTGCGCGGGTGGCGTGGGGCGCGGCCGCGACGGTCTTCTCGGTCCTGATGGCGCTGTCCCGCGCCTACCTCGGGGCGCACTGGCTGTCCGATGCGCTGGCCGGGGTCCTCCTCGGCGCCTCGTGCGCGCTGCTGGCCGCCTTCGCGGTGGGGGAACTCCAGGGCCGCCGGACCGCGCACCGGGCCGCCCGTTCGGCCCATCCGCCCATCCCGGGCGCCGCCCGTCCGGCTGACCGGCGATGAGCAGTTCTCCGGTCTCGGTCCCGGCGGGTCCCCAGCCACCTCCCCGGCCCCCTTCGCTGCCGTCCTCCCGCTACCGTCACCCGGGAGACGTGATCCGGCTGATATCGGCGGCCCTGCTGCTGGCCGGCGCGTTCGCCGCCTCGGCGGCCGCGTTCCGGTGGCTCCTCGGCCCGGCCGCACCCGTACCCGGCGGTCTCGGGGCAGCCGGCCGGGTCATCACCGGCCTGGTGCAGGTGGCCTACCTGGCCGCGGCGGTCGTGGTGGTCGCGGCCACGCTCCGCCGGCGCCGGTTCCGGCTGCTGGCCGGGCTGGCCGCCGGGGCGGTGGCCGCGGCTGGCCTTACGGCCGGGATCTTCGCCCTGCTCAGTGCCGTACTAGGGGCCGAGCGCCCGGCCGCGCTCACCGCCCATCAGGCCCGCGGCTCCTGGCTGGCCAGTGGCGCGTTCCCCGCCCCGGCGCTGCTCGCCGCCGCGGCCGCCGTGGTCGTGGCGGCCGCGCCCTGGCTGAGCCGGCCGTGGCGCCGGGCGGCGTGGCTCGCGCTGCTGCTGGCCGCCGCGGCGCGGCTGCTGGTCGGGGCGGTCCTGCCGGCGGAGGTGATCCTGGCCCTGGCCGCCGGTGTCACGGCGGGAGCCGCGGTGCTGGTGACGATGGGGGTCCCGGACCGGCGGATCGGACCGGCCGGGATCACGGCCGCGCTGCGGCACGCGGGCCTGCCGGTGGAGTCGGTCCGCCCGGCCGAGGTCGAGGCTAGGGGCTCGCGGCCGTTCGCGGCGGTCACGGCGGACGGCCGGCGGCTGTTCGTCAAGGCCCTGGGCTCGGACCAGCGCGACGCCGACCTGCTGTACCGGGGGTACCGGGCGATGCGGCTGCGAAATGTCGGCGACACCCGGCCCGCCGCCTCGCTCCTGCACGCGGTCGAACATCAGGCCCTGGTCGGGTTGATGGCCGAACGGGCCGGGGTCTCCGCACCCGGAGTCGACCGGGTCGTCCGGGCCGGGGACACCGTGCTGCTCGTCATGCCCTGGACCAGCGGCTGCTCGCTGGACCGGCTGCCGGCCGGCCAGATCGGCGACGGCCTGCTCACGCGGCTATGGGCGGAGGTGGGCAACCTGCACCGGGCCGGCATCGCGCACCGGTCGCTGCGGGCCGCCAACGTGATGGCCGGCCCGGCCGGACAGCTGACAATCGTCGACTTCAGTTTCTCCGAGCTCGATGCCACGTCGCGGCAGATGGACCTGGACGTGGCCGAACTGCTGGCCTCGCTGGCCGTACTGGCCGGCGAAGACCGGGTCGTCTCCGCCGCGGCCGATGTCCTCGGCGCTGGGCGGCTGGCCCGGGCGGTGCCGCTGCTGCAGCCGCTGGCCCTGTCCGCCGCCACCCGCAAGGCGGTCGCGCGGCACGACGGCCTGCTCACCCGGACCCGGGCCGCGGCCGCCGCCGCCAGCGGCCAGGAGCCGCCTGAACTGGCCCGCGTGCAGCGGGTGCGACCGCGGACCCTGCTCGCTATCGCCGCGCTGACCGGAGCGTTCTACTACCTGCTGCCCAAGCTGGCTCAGGTCGGCAGCAGCTGGCACGCCCTGCAGTCGGCGCACTGGATCTGGCTCCCCGTGGTCATCGCCTTCTCGGCGCTGACCTATC
>Ga0136846_1233791_pt1 | contig 32474 bp, 26 predicted proteins | sample HopSoiMetagenom2_FD_96841 | JGI IMG/M metagenome (GOLD analysis project Ga0136846, IMG submission 96841) | Grasslands soil microbial communities from Hopland, California, USA - 2 Assembly 2016 (version 4) | ecosystem: Environmental > Terrestrial > Soil > Grasslands | place: USA: Hopland...
ACAGATCCTTCGGATTTGGACGCGAGAAGCACCCCCAAAGCTGCTGCACCTGCCGCTCCCAGTCCGATCCACACCCGATGAAGATCTGCCCAGAGCTGGTAACTGTGGCGGTGGGCTCGATTATCGAAGCTGCCATGAGCCCCGTGATCGCCGGGAAGTGGCCTCCAGAGATTGTTGGGGCGATCTGGGTCCTCGGGTTCCCCTGTCTGCTGAGAGTCGTATCCAGTCCGACCTAAGTAATTATCAAGCAGTGAGGGAGCAATCTTGTTCCCCACGATCGCCTCGACCGTGGGCATGCCGACGTAGATTTCACGCCGCGTGTGATGCGCCGCCCAATAAACGGCTCTTGCACCAACCTCCGGTTCGTAGATCGGAGGCACTGGCTGCGCTTTGTGCTTGAGGCGGCTTTTGACCCATCCGAATTGGGGAGTGTTCAGCGCCGGCATGTTCACCATGGTTACGTGGATGTGGCTATTGTCGTGTATCAGTTCACAGCGTAGGGAGTCCGTGAACCCCGCAATGGCGTGCTTCGCCGCGCAATACGCCGATTGCAGCGGGATGCTGCGGTATGCAAGAGCCGAGCCCACCTGCACGATAGTGCCGTGGTCGCGGCGAAGCATTCGCTTGAGCGCAGCAATGGTTCCGTACACGACTCCGAGATAAGTGACCTCCGTGACGCGCTTGTATTCTTCCGGAAGCATTTCCTTCACGGGAGAGAAGACCGATGCCATTGCATTGTTGACCCAGATGTCAATCGGGCCGAACTGGTCTTCCATGGCAGCGGCGGCCTCTTCTACAGCTGCACTGTCGGCAACGTCTGTGGTCAATACAAGGGCGCGACCTCCGGCAGCTTCGATCTCACGCCTGGCGGCGTTAAGCCCATCGACTCCGCGAGCGAGAAGACCGACATTAGCGCCGCGGCTTCCGAATTCACGCGCGATGGCGCGGCCCAACCCTGCGGACGCGCCTGTCACAACGACGGTTTCAGTTCTCATGACCTTCCATTTATGCACAATTGATCTTATGCACAACTCATCAGCTCTCGCTTTTCGCTCTTAAATGATTTCCCTCACTTTATCGGAGAACGCGGTCAGCGCGATCTTGCTACGGTTCGGTTCGCCTCGCGCGAGCGACTCGGCGAAGTGAAGCGCCTGTTGGGCGTTCACTTTCGGTGGCAATGGCGGTTCGAGAGGATCAACCACGGCCTGTAAAACTGCGGGACCCGGAGCATTCAGGAACTCTTGCATCGTGTTCGCGCAATCAGCCGGATCCTCCACTGTGAACCCGACTCCTCCACACGCATGCGCGAACTCAGCGAAGTCAATGGGATGTAGATCAACTCCGAATTCCGGATTGCCAAGAAATACCATCTGCTCCCATTTGATCTGACCAAGAGTGTTGTTCTTGATGATCACCACTTTAATTGGCAGTTTGTACTTCACGGCCGTGACGAAGTCGGCCATCAGCATGGAAAATCCGCCGTCGCCGACAAAGGCAACACACTGCCGCTTGGGATATGCGACTTGCGCCGCGATCGTGTAGGGAAGTCCCGGCGCCATTGTGGCAAGGTTTCCCGATAGCGTGTGCATCTGCCCTCGTTTGGCCAACACTTGGCGAGCCCACCACGTAGCGATTGTGCCGCTGTCGCAACTCACGATGGCGTCATCTCGGAGTGCTTTACCCAGTTCCCACGCGACCACTTGGGGTTTCATGGGCTTGTCGCGACGAGTGGCACGTTTTTCCATAACTTGCCACCAGTCCTTCATGCCGGCCTGAGCAGCACTCAGAAAGCCTCGGTCCTCTTTTCTACGCAGCAACGGAATCAGCTCGCGAAGGGTGTTGCGACTGTCTCCGACAAGGCCGACCTCAACCGGGAAGCGCAGCCCGATACGTTTGGGGTCGAGTTCAATCTGAACGCCCTTTGCCTGATCGGGTTTGGGCATGAATTCGATGTAAGGGAACGAACTTCCGACGATGAAGATCGTGTCGCAGTCTTCCATTGCTTCCTGGGATGGCTTGGTTCCAAGGAGCCCGATTCCGCCGGTTGTGTAGGGACTGTCGTCGGGCACCGCGGCCTTGCCCAATAGAGCCTTGATGATCGGAGCGCCGAGCAGTTCGGCTGTTTGTTCCAGTTCGTCGGTGGCGTCGAGAGCTCCGCGCCCAGCCAGAATGGCAACTTTCTTTCCGCGATTCAGAATGTCCGCCGCTCGCTCGAGATCGGCGTGATTCGGCAGACGTGCGCTACGGGCCGACACGTCTGAGCTGTGATGGGGGACGTTTCGTTTCGAGCGGTCGCGAGACTTAAGCTCTTCCTCTTGGAAATCTACAGGGAACGTGATGTGCGCGACTCCCCGATATGCAGTCGCTGTTCGACAGGCAAGGTCCACAACGCTTTCTACATGGGTTGCGCCCATAATGCGCTCGTTATAAAGCGCCACATCCATGAAGAGTTTGTCGAGCGCAACGTCCTGCTGAGTGTACGTCCCGATCAGGTCATGGAACTGCAAGCCCGTGATCGCCAGCACAGGCTGGTTATCCAGTTTGGCGTCATAGAGTCCATTCAGCAGGTGAATACCGCCGGGTCCGGATGTAGCAAGACACACGCCGAGCTTGCCGGTGTGCTTGGCATAGCCGCAGGCCATGAACGCCGCTGCTTCTTCATGACGGACCTGAATAAATCGAATCCTGTCCTGATGGGTCCGGAGAGATTCCATGATTCCGTTGATGCCGTCACCGGGAAGTCCGAAGATAACTTCCACACCCCAATCCATCAATGATTCGATGAGCACGTCTGATGCGTTCATAAAGAAGCCTTTCCTGCTTTGAATGTCGCGTTCGAAGTAGAGATGCAGATTGCCGGAGCAGTGTTCACTGCAAGCTTTCTAGGGTCGTCCAGAGCTGGCCATGGCTCGAGTCTCAAAAGTGAACAGCAGCACCATAGCAATTCTGTGCGAGAGATGAATTCCCAAGCTACCTCTCTCTCGGGCATGGTCATCTACCTAGTAGGTTCGAGCATGCGATAGACGCTATCAATCGGGTCTTCACTGCAGCGCTTTATGCCGCACGTTCAAATGAAGTCACCTTTTACCGCCTCGAAATCGGCCAGCGTTCCAATCGAAGGTATCGAAACGTCGATATATCGTATTCCGACAGATTATCCGGAATCAGACGGTACGCTGGAATGGAATAGCACTACGTTAGTACTGGTGCGAGCAGTTGCGGGTGATCATGCGGGTTTGGGGTATACGTATGCGGACTCCGCAACTGCGCACCTGATCGATGATGTGCTCGCAACGGTCGTGAAGGGCAAAGACGCGATGGATGTCTCAGGCTGCTGGATCGATATGGTTCGGCGGATCCGGAATCTAGGACGCCCCGGGATTGCGTCGATGGCCATCTCTGCCGTCGATTTGGCCCTGTGGGATCTGAAAGCCCGAATGCTGGGATTGCCGATGCTTAAGTTGCTAGGCGAAGTGCGGGAATCCGTGCCGGTCTATGGCAGTGGCGGGTTTACATCGTATTCCGACGAACAGTTGCGAGCGCAGTTGGGCGGATGGGTGGAGCAGGGAATCACCCGCGTAAAGATGAAGATTGGCCGAGATGCGCAAGCAGACATCGGGCGCGTTCGAGCAGCCCGGGAAGCGATCGGACCGGAGTCCGAGCTGTTTGTCGATGCGAACGGCGCGTACAGCCGCAAGCAGGCACTGGCGCAAGCCGAGCGATTCGCCGAGTTCGATGTAACGTGGTTCGAAGAGCCGGTATCGTCGGATGACCTTTCAGGTCTGCACCTGGTCCGAAATCGCGCGCCCGCGGGCATGGAGATCGCTGCAGGTGAATATGGATACGATGCGTGGTACTTCGGGCGCATGCTGCAGTCCGAAGCGGTGGATGTCTTGCAGGCGGATGCTACCCGGTGTGGCGGGATTACCGGATTTCTGCAAGCTGTGAGCCTGTGCGAGGCGTTTCATCTGCCCTTATCGGCCCACACTGCGCCGCTGTTGCACATGCACCTCGGTTGCTCGGGCATTCCTGTACGGCACCTGGAGTACTTCCACGATCACGTGCGCATCGAACATATGTTCTTCGACGAGGTGCCCGAACCGGTGAACGGAGAGTTGCGCCCCGATCTGTCCCGGCCCGGTTTGGGTCTTGAACTGAAACGCGCGGACGCGGAGCGCTTCGTTGCCTGAAGTCTGAAGGAGGAGAGATGTCTGCCAATCGAGTTCCGCTGGTCACACCAGACGAACTGAATCAAACCTGGCGCAGTCATCCAAAGGATGTTGATGCCGCCGCTTTGGAAGCGGAACTACGCGGATCCGTGCAAGGGGAGGTGCGGTTCGATGCCGGAAGCAAGGCCCTGTATGCAGCAGACGCTTCTAACTACAGGCAGGTGCCCATTGGAGTTGTAATCCCAAAGTCACGTGAGGACGTGATCGCCACAGTGGCGGCTTGCCGTAGATACGGCGCGCCTGTGCTGTCTCGAGGAGGCGGAACGAGTCTCGCCGGACAGTGCTGCAACGTCGCCGTCGTGATCGACTGGACGAAGTACATGAACCAGATTCTCGAGTTGAACGCTAGCGAGAAATATGCGCGGGTGCAGCCGGGGACGATTAACGACAGTCTGCGGAACGCGGCGGAGCCCTATACGCTGACTTGGGGACCCGACCCAGCGACGCACAATCACTGCACGTTCGGTGGAATGCTCGGAAACAATTCATGCGGCGCTCACGCGCAGATGGGTGGCAAAGCGGTTGACAACGTGCTTGCTATGGACATCCTTCTTTACGACGGCACAGAGATGACGGTCGGCTGGATGGATGACAGGCAGATGGACGAGGAGATTGGATACGGCGGCCGGAGGGGCGAGATCTATTCCAAGCTCAAAGCGCTGCGTTCGAGGTACGCGAACCTGATTAACGAGAAGTATCCACATATACCTCGGAGAGTCTCAGGGTACAACCTCGATCAGTTGCTACCCGGCGAGGATGGCCGCTTCAACATTGCACGTGCTCTGGTGGGAAGCGAATGCACGCTTGTCACCATTCTTGAAGCGAAGGTGAAGCTCATCTACAGCTATCCGAAGCGGGTTCTGTTAGTACTGGGCTATCCAAACGTCTACGAGGCTGGAGATCACGTTCCCGAGATTCTCAAGTACAAACCCATTGCCCTTGAAGGTATCGACGCTTTCCTGATCCATAACGTCCAAACCAAGCACATGCCACAGTTGGAGGACCTGTCCGAGTTGCCGAACGGGAAGGGCTGGCTCGTTGCGGAGTTCGGTGCGGGAACGACGGAAGAAGCTGAAAGCATCGCGCGCGAGGCGATGAAGGCCATTCAGGGGGACCGTGCCCCGACCATGGGTCTGTATGTAGACGAGGCGCAGCAGCAAAAAATCTGGGACCTGCGTGAGGCCGGTCTGGGTGCAACGGCGTTTGTTCCAGGACAGCCTCTGACTTGGCCGGGGTGGGAGGACTCCGCGATTGCTCCCGACAAGGTTGGGCTGTACCTGCGAGACCTCTGCAAACTCTATGAGAAGTATCAATATCGGGCTGCATTGTACGGACACTTTGGGCAAGGATGTATTCATTGCCGCGTGGATTTCGACCTGTTCACCGATGCCGGAATTCGCAAGTGGCGGGCGTTTATGGAGGAGGCAACCGATCTCGTAGTTAATTACGGTGGATCACTCTCTGGTGAGCACGGCGATGGGCAGGCGCGGGGAGAGTTCTTATACAAGATGTTCGGTCCCGAATTGATGGAGGCATTCCGCGAGTTCAAGTCAATTTGGGATCCGGATTGGAAGATGAATCCCGGCAAGGTGGTCGAACCTTATCGGATCGACGAGAACCTGCGGCTGGGCGCCAATTACAGCCCATGGGAACCGGAGACGCACTTCAAGTTTCCCGACGATGAAGGAAAGTTTTCCCAGGCGGCTCTTCGCTGCGTAGGTGTAGGAAAGTGCCGGCGAGAGAACGGTCATGGGCACCAAGACACGATGTGCCCTAGTTTCATGGTGACGCACGAAGAAATGCATTCGACGCGCGGGCGAACCCACCTGCTGTGGGAAATGATGAACGGCGCAGTTATACGAGGCGGATGGCAGGATGAACACATCAAGGAGGCTCTGGATCTCTGCCTTGCATGCAAAGGATGCAAGGGAGATTGTCCGGTCAACGTAGATGTGGCGACGTACAAGGCAGAGTTTCTCTCGCACTACTGGGAGGGGCGTGTCAGGCCCATGTATGCGTACGCGTTCGGATGGATCGATAAGTGGGCGCGGCTGGCTTCGATCGCCCCGGGACTCGCCAATCTAATCACTCAAGTTCCGGGGCTTCGGGATATCGCAAAGATGGCTGTGGGAGTCCCGCGACAACGACGCATTCCGGCATTCGCCGCACAGACTTTCAAGTCGTGGTTCCGCGCCCGGCAGGCAAAAAAGAGGGGTGGGCAGAAGGTTGTTTTGTGGGCTGACACATTCAACAACTATTTGATGCCTGAGACAGCACAAGCAGCGGTTGAAGTCTTGGAGGATGCCGGGTGTGAAGTCGAAGTGCTACAGCAGCATCTGTGCTGTGGGCGGCCGCTCTACGACTATGGATTCCTCGATATGGCCAAGTCGTATCTTCACAGGAATCTCAATGCCCTGACGCCATATATTGACGCCGGCACGCCGATGGTTGTCCTCGAACCGAGTTGCTGTTCGGTGTTTCGGGACGAAATGCACAACTTAATGCCGGAATCGCGGAGAGCCACGCGCCTTCAGGAGAACACATTTACTCTCTCAGAATTTCTTGAATGCAAAGTGGATGGCTACAAACCTCCCCAAGTTAAGGGGAAGGCGATCGTACAAGGACATTGTCATCACAAGGCTGTAATGCGGCTCAAGGAAGAACGAGCGCTGATGGACAGGGCGGCGATCGAATATGAGGTCCTGGAGTCCGGTTGCTGCGGCATGGCCGGCGCGTTCGGCTACGAAGCCGACAAATATGACGTATCCATTGCGTGCGGTGAGCGTGTGCTGCTGCCCGAGGTGCGCAAGGCCGGGCTTGCAACTATCGTGATCGCCGATGGCTTCAGTTGTAAAGAGCAGATTGCGCAACAAACGAATCGGCATGCACTGCACCTGGCGGAAGTGCTACAGATGGGCTTGCGTCCGGAGAAGCAGTCGCGCATGTACCCGGAAAGGAAGTTCGTCGAACCCCGAAAGGAAGCGCAAAAGAAGTCCATGATTCGTGCGGCGGCCGTAGTAATAGGTACAGTCTCGTTGGGTATCGCAGCCATGCTTTGGGCGCGGAATCGCGATTAGCGAGGGCACCCAATCAACTAGAAGACCACACTGACATTGATCGGCTCCTTACGGAGGATATGAAAGAGCATCATTACAGGTCAGTCGCGAAGGTGACGCCGCGCCCCCGGATTATGTATTGCAGCCAGGGGAGAGCGGTGCTGGCGACCGATTTGGAAGGGCTTATCGGTGATTACCCTCGTCACGGGTTGTTTTATGAAGAGACACGCCTCCTGTCGCGTTATCGCTACTTCGTGAATGGGCAGCCGCCGCAGATGGTGGTCGTCTCCAATGTCCAGCAACATTCATGGCTGGGGTATTACATCTCGCCTGCCGCCGGAAGCGAGTGGAAGGAGGATACGGGCTCAGGAGAAATGGAGCAGGTGTCCGAAGAGACGATCGAGATGAAAGTGACTCGGACCGTCGGCTACGGTGTGCACGAGGACATCGATTTTACGAACTTCTCCCAAACCGCTGCCGATATCAGTTTCGAAATTGAACTCGACGCCGATTTTGCCGATCAGGCGGAGACTTTCAAGCGAAAGCAATTCGGAAGGCTGAAACAATCGTGGAAACGCCTGTCGGCCCGCACAGCAGAACTCACGTACGACTACAGGAACGAGCATCAGTATTCACATCAGGGAAACCGCGGGATTGCGCATCTGCATCGCGGATTTATTGTCCGCGTTGAAAAAGCGAAATCTCCGGTGAGCTATCGAGATTCGAAGCTGCGGTTCAAGTTCAAGCTGAAGCCGGGCGAGTCTTGGCATACCTGCGTGAAATTCGTCCCGGTAGTCGAGGGCAAGAAGATGCCGCCGCTCTATGACTGCCGACAGTTCTTCGGCGGCAACAACGAACTCGAACGCAAGCGAATGATCTTTTTGAGCGAGGCCACGCATTTTGAGACAGCAAAGGATCCGAAGCTGGCGGGAGTTGTGGAAGCAGCCGTTCTGCAGGCTAAGACCGACTTGGCGTCGCTGCGTCTGCCTGACATGGACCATGGGAACCGCGCATGGGTCATGGCCGCCGGCCTCCCGATTTACATCGCGTTGTTCGGGCGGGACACATTGACCACGGGTTGGCAGGCGGCATTGGCGTCTACGCAGATGATGGCAGGTGCGCTCTGCGAATTACCGAAGTGGCAGGGCAAGCTGGAGAACAATTGGCGCGACGAGCAGCCCGGGCGCATGCTGCACGAGGCACACACGGGACCCCTGGCTAGTCTCTACTACAATCCGCGGACGCGCTACTACGGGGCAGCCACTCCATCGGCTTTTTATCCGGTTGTGCTGTCGGAACTTTGGCACTGGACGGGGGATGAGAATGTTGTCAAACCGCTGTTACGACCTGCCGTGCTTGGCTTGAAATGGAAAGACGACTACACGGACCTCTTCGGCGATGGATTCTATGACTATCGGACACTCTCATCGCAGGGAAACAAAAACCAGGCATGGAAGGATTCAGGCGATGCAATTGTCTATGAAGATGGGCGGCAGGTCGACACCCCGATATCGACTTGCGAAGAGCAGGCCTTTGTCTATGTGGCGAAGCTGCGCATGTCGGAAATGTTCTGGTTCTTCGGCCGGCACGATGAGGCGCGCCGTTTGTTCGACCAGGCGAGCGAACTAAAGAAGCGGTTCAATGATCGCTTCTGGATGCCCGAGAAGAAATTTTATGCGCTGGGGCTGGATCCTGAGAGGAAACAGATCAAATCCATCACGTCGAATCCCGGGCATCTACTGGCCTGCGGGATCGTCCACAACGAGTTCGCACGCCCAGTCGCGCAGCGGATATTGGAGCCGGACATGTTCACCGGATGGGGAGTACGGACGTTATCGGCAGATCATCCTGCCTACGACCCGTACAGCTATCATCGAGGCGCTGTGTGGCCCGTCGAACATGGCAGCTTTGCGATGGGGATGATGCGATATGGGTTGATCGACGAACTGCACGCGATCGCACGCGGGATGTTCGAGGCAACAACTCTTTTCGACTACAACCGGCTGCCGGAGTGCTTTAGCGGGCACGCCCGTGATGAGGAACATCCGTTCCCCGCTCTGTATCCAAAAGCCAATTGGCCGCAAGCGTGGTCGTCATCGGCCCTCTTTTCTATTCTGCAAGCGATGCTGGGGCTGTACCCATTTGCTGCGATGAAGCTGCTGCTGCTGGATCCTCAGCTACCGGACTGGCTTCCAGAAATCACGTTACGGAATCTGCATGTAGGTAAGGCCGTGACCAGCATTCGTTTTTACCGCAAGGGGAAGAGTACGCGTTTCGATGTTGTCGACAAACGCGGGACGTTGCACATTCTGCGGCAGCCGAGCCCCTGGTCGCTAACGGCCGGAGTGGGCGAGCGAATCAAGGATGTGATGGAGAGCCTGATTCCCTGACGGAATCTTGAATTAAGAAACTTGGGAGTTGGATGATGACGAAAGCAGTGGGAAAGAAGGTCTGGGCGATTGCGGAGGGGTATATCCCACCTTCGAGTCACGGGCCCGGGCCAGAGATGACAAGTCACGAGGCTGCGTGCCTGCTGAACACTTCTGAGCAGGAGGCGCACGTAAAGATCACGGTTTATTTTTCAGACCGGGACCCTGTGGGTCCGTATGAGATTAGGATTCCACCGAGGCGAACGAAGCATTTGCGGTTTAACAATCTGAAGGATCCAGAGCCCATCCCGTGCGGCACGGACTATTCAAGCGTGATTGAGTCTGACGTTCCGATTGTCGTGCAGCACACACGCTTGGACTCGCGTCAGGATGCGAACGCATTGCTCAGCACGATTGCGTACGCAGAATAGTAAAAATCAGAGTGCGCTATCTCTTGCCTTTCGCGCTTCGGCTTCAGCCAGCCACCCGCGGCGCAGCTTCTCCTCCGCGATGCTCGACAGGTAGGGCTTTATATCCAGGATGGGGGTCTCGTCAAGCATATCAATGCCGCGGACGGAGAGAGATCTACCGTCACGTTTGATCAATTCGACCACGGTCAGGCCGATCGGATTAGGACGCTTCGGAGATCGCGTGGCAAAAACGCCGTGCGGGCGATTGTCTGATGGCGGCGTGGCGGTTAGTTCAAATCCGTCCACGCGATCAAATGCCCATAACACAATCAGGTGAGAGAAGCCTTCGATATCGCCGAGGCCTGCTTCGAACTGCGGCAATAATTCCAGCACCCCCTCTGCCTCATGCTTCGCGCCGAGACCTTTCGGGATCTCCTGAGTGCTCTTGTATGGGCTGCGCACGTATCCAATTGGCTGGAAGGTGATCATGACGTTTGTTGTGAAATAGTGTGGCACATTGCGACACACAATGGGAACTCGTTGTGAAATGTTTGCTCCTATTCAATCGCTGGTGTTTCTATTCCGGTTTCTTCTCGGGCTTAGGAGGGACGTTCTTCTCTGCAGCGGAATTGTTGGACCTGGTCTCTTCCTCTGCATTTTTCAAGATGTATTGAACGATCACGGAGATACGCCGGTTCGACGGGTCTAGCGGTGTTTCGGGTGTACGCAGGCGCTGGTCAGCAAAACCGCGGACTTGGCTCACCTGGTCCGGGCGGATGCCGTTCGCTTGCATGACGCGCCTAGCCGCATTGCCGCGGTCGGCGGAGAGTTCCCAGTTGCCATAGCTCGCGGACGGGGCGTAGGGACGAGAATCCGTGTGGCCCTCGATCGAGAGTTTGTTGGGGAGCTTGCCGAGTTCACCCGCCAGCGTGACGAGAAGCGCCGCCCCATCTTCATTGAGTTGCGCACTACCATTGTCGAAGAAGGTGCCGCTCTCTGCCTCCGATAGTTCGATGCGGAGGCCTTCCGTGGTTACCGTCATATCGATATGGTTCTTTAGCTTTTCAAAGTCGGCCATCTGCTGCATGGCCTGTTGCAACTGCTCTTTGAGTTTGGGCATGTTGTCGCGGGTGACGAGAAAATTCTCGCCTGCACCGAGCATGTTGGACCCGACTTTTTTTGATGTCCCGGTGGGGTCCTTGAAGTATCCGCCGACGGCGTCCTGTACTTGTTTGCTGGTGTTTAGAAGCCAGAGAACGATGAAGAGCGCCATCATGGCGGTGACGAAATCGGCATAAGCAACTTTCCATGCGCCCCCATGGTGGCCTCCGTGACCTCCTTTTTTCTTGAGGATGATGATCGGACGTGTTTTGTCCCCGGCTTGCATGGGCTACGAAGCCGCAGCCGCCACCGCTGCAGAGGATCCGCCATGGCGGCAGGCCTGTTCTAGTTCTTTGAAGGAGGGCCGCACGTGGCCAGGAACGGCACGCCGCGCTACTTCGACGGCCATGATTGGGGCCGTACCCTTCAGGAATGAAATCATGAGCACGCGCATGACGTACAGGAATGCGTGCTCCTCTTCGGCGGCCTTCGCCATGCTTTGTGCGAGGGGACCCACCAGTCCATAACAGAGCAGAATACCGAGGAACGTACCCACCAGGGCTGCCGCAACTTTCTGGCCGATTTCTTCCGGCGGCCCGCCGAGAGCGCCCATTGTAATTACGACCCCGAGCACAGCAGCCACAATGCCGAGCCCAGGCAGCGAATCCGCCATGGTGCTCAGGGCTGCTGTAGGTTGCGTAGAATCCTGGTGGTGTACTTCGAGATCGAGATCGAGCATTTGGTCGAGATCGAAAGCATCGACCCCAGTGATGGCCATGCGGAGCGAATCGCAAACGAAATCGCGAATGTGGTGATTCTTCAGAAAGGTCGGGTTCTTCGAGAACAGCGGACTCTTTTCTGGCTCCTCCACATCGGCCTCAAGGGCCATCAGGCCATCTTTACGGGCCTTGTTGAGCAGGTCATACATCATCTTCAGCGTATCGATATACGTCTGCTTGCCGAACTTGGAACTGCCGAATACGCTGCTAACGCCCGCCACGATTTTCTTGATGATATGAAGTGGATTCGCAACAAGAATGGTCCCCAGCGCGGCCCCGCCAATGATGAGCAGTTCGGCCGGTTGAATCAGGACACGAATATTCCCGTGTTCCATGAGATATCCAGCGACGATGCACCCGAAAACAATGAGAATGCCAATAATTGCAAACATTCCTAGCTCCCGGAAGACTGGCCGCCTGCGATCGACGAGCTGCGATTCCGCCAAGCCGACGCCGCTTCGAGCGATGTCTGAGCGCGCTTGATCAGCGACTCTATATTGTCTTCAGCTTGGGGAATGGCTTCTCCGATCGAAGTTGGGAGGGATCGGCGTTCTCCCCACCACTCAATGCCTTCACCGGCAAGCATGTGCCGGATTCGCTCCCGCACCGCAGAAAGCGCCTGTTCTGTGCAGCCGCTGAGGATGATGAGGAACTGATCCTCACTCCATCGTCCGATGGAGTCCGTCACCCAGAGAGCAATTTCGAGAGTTCGTGCCACCACGCGGAGAAAAGAAGCCGCCGCTTCCGGCCCAAAACTTGCGCGGAAATGTGCCAATCCTTCCACACGTAACAGAAGGACCGAAAACGGGATGTGCATCTCTACCCCGGAAATCAGAGCATGGCGAAGATGAGACTGCATCGCGGCGCGATTGGCGACTCCGGTGGCAGGATCCACAGACTCGGGAAACTGCCGTAATGTATCGCGACGATCCGGGTTGGCGGCCTGCGGTATGTGGGAAAAGGTTTCGACTGCGCCGATAATGGAACCGTGGTCGTTATGGACAGGAACCGCATGAATTTGGACCGGCACTTCGTGTCCCGCTCTGTGATGTAGAAATCCGAAGGTCTGGGTCGGGTGAGACGTTTTCATTGCTCGGGCTACAGCACAATCCTCGCTACAGAATTCGCATCCTGGCTGGTCGCAATGCAGCAGCGGTTCTGAAACGCAGGAATGACCCACAACTTCATGACGCTTATGGCCAGAGATGCGCTCAGCCCCATCGCTCCAGAGAACGATCTTCTTCTGCAAATCAAGCACACAGAGGCCTGTGGGCAGGCTCTCAAGCATGCTGCGACAGATCTCAGGATCATCGATGGAGAACATGCGGCTGCCGTTGAAACGGCTACAGGAGTGATCGGCAAATCCACAAGCAACTTCAGCCTCGGGCAGGGTAAGGTCCTACAAAAATCAAAAGAGCGCAGCTTTTCAGCTGCTTACGTAATGACGCGCTCTTGGGTATGGATATTCCGGGAGTTCTATAGGCACGTCACTGAGCCCATACCTTATGTTTGGCACCGAGCAGTTCTGGCGCGGACTTGCTCTTGCGCCCTGACTAGAAACGATCGAGGCGCTCGTTGTTTCAGAAGTCGTCAGGAACACTGAGAGGCTCTGAAGCTATGGAGCTTCACTTTTTTCTCAGTTGGTTGAAATCGTGAAGTTTACGGTGACCTTGGCGAGCGTCTCGACGGCGTCTGAACCCTCGTAGTGGGGCTTGAAATGCCACTGCCGTACAGCTTCACGAGCCGCGGTGGCGAGAATTGGAGGACCGCTGAGCACACGTAAATCTTGAACTGTACCGTCACGGCCGATCATCGCCAGCAATATTACGGAGCCTTGCACTTGCATCTGACGCGCCAATAATGGGTAACCCGGCTCTACGGAACGGCTCACCAGTTGCGAGGCGTCGGTCGACATCTGCACGCGTTCTGCGGCATTGTTGGTGGCCGCTGCTGCATTTTCAGGTTGGCTGAACGCGTCCGGATTTTCCTGAGGTGATCTCAAACCCAAGTCGACTTTGACTTCGTTGCTGGGAGGCCGCACGGTTCGACGCGTGTCGCCCGCAATAACTTCCACTTCCAGGGGTGGAAGCACCGTTCTAGACGCAACTGCCATCATGGGCGGCTGGGATTCCCGTTGCGCCGATGCGTTCAATCTGGGCTTCACAGTGACTAAATTCCTGCGGCTCACCGGTGCTTTTTTTTGGGGCGCCACGGCCAATGTGTTCGACGCAGAGGCAGGCTGTTGAAGCTGGTTCTCGGCCTGATCAGCGTCTGGAAACCAAAAATCGCGATCGTGGTAGAGAACCGCCACTAATGCAACGACGAGCAAAGAGAGTGCAACCACCATCAGCCGTCGCTGCGTCGGCTCTTGCGAGGCGTCCTCCGGCGAGGACAAAAGGCGACGACTCGCTCTGGATAAGAACGTCTTAGATGGCTGCATTTGCGAATCCTGGGACAGCAGTGGACAGTAACGGCCTAGTATGCCCTGAAAAGCGTGCAAATGCCACAAAAACGGCGGCATCCGCCTAACTCAGAAGGCCCTTTCGCCGAGTTGGACCTCAGTGTATCTTGTCGTAACTTTGTGGGCTGATCTGAATCCCATGGAGAAGGAGTCCCTGGAGCCGGAGAGAATGGATACAGACGAAGTGAACCCGAAATCGGGTTCGGAGAAAATGGCGGAGCACAAAGCCGATAGGAAGCAGATCCGAGAGCGGAAACTCTCTGCGTTATCACGAAGAGAGCTTCTAAAGCTGACTCCAGTATTGGCTCTTGGGGCATTTGCGGTTCCTCGCTTTCAGAAATCACTTTTAAAGAAGGGCCTAGGCATCAGTGACTGGGTATCGGCTCGCATGTTCCGAACGGGGCATCTCGCACCCACTTTCGGGGATTCTGATGTCACCCGATTTGAGAAGTTCCCGATCAACGACTACGACGTGGACGATCCCGGGGTAATCTTGGAGAACTGGAGTTTGGCGGTCAGTGGCCTGGTGAAAAAGCCGGGCGAATACACGCTCGATCAGGTTCAAGTGTTGCCGCTAGTTCGGCAAAATACTCGCCACGTCTGCGTGGAAGGCTGGGACGTCATTGGCCGCTTTGGCGGTGCTCGGCTTTCGGATTTTCTCAGTGTAATTGGAGCGGACAGCACGGCGCGGTTTGTCAGTGTTAAGTGTGCGGATGACTATTACGAATCGCTGGACATGGCTACGGCCCTGCATCCGCAAACATTGCTCTGCTACGAAATGTATGATCGGCCGCTCACGCGGGAGCACGGCGCGCCGCTGCGTTTGAACGTGCCCACCAAGATTGGCTACAAGCAGGCGAAGTACTTGACTGATCTGAAGGTCACGAACGTTCTGGAAAAAGTGGGGTATTGGGAAGATCAGGGATACTCCTCGTTTTACGGGCTCTAGATTCGGAGGATGCATGGGTAGTGCTGTCGTCGAGATTGTTCGGGTGCGCGGGGACGAGACTGAGTCCATCGGTCGTGCCGCCTATGAGCACCCACTCATCGTCCGCTTATGTCATTGGGTGAATGCGATTGCTCTGTTTGTAATGGTCGGCAGCGGATTGCAGATTTTTCGTGCATTTCCCAGCTTCGGAGCCAAGATTCCGCAGCACGATCTACTGCACTGGCCTAAAGCCTTCGCGATTGGGGGATGGCTGGGCGGAGCGTTGCAGTGGCATTTGACCTTCATGTGGATCTACATGGCGACAGGGCTGATTTATCTGGGATACCAGCTTTTCAGCGGGAACTACCGGCAGGTAATGTTCACGCATCGGGACATTCCTGGCGCCTGGCCTGTGGTTAAGCACTATTTCTTCCGTGGTCCGAAGCCGGAGTTAGGCGAAGCTTACAACTCCCTGCAGAAGCAAGCTTATACGACAGTCATCATCCTCGGCGTGCTGTCGGTGCTGACCGGGCTTGCCATTTGGAAGCCGGTGCAATTCTCCTGGCTGGCGTGGCTCATGGGCGGATTTCACTGGGCACGGTTGTGGCATTTCATCGTGATGTGGGTGATGCTCGGATTTGTTTTCGGTCATCTCGTGATGGTCATTCTGCACGGCTGGAACAACTTTGCGTCCATGCTGACGGGTTGGAAGAAGGATCCAGAGTACTGACGCGGCGGGGGAGATGGCCGAAGCGAACGTGGTTTACAACACGGGGGTCGGAGACACGATGCGCGAGCAGGACCTGATCGCGCGCGTGCAGCGCGGCGACAGCGGACTCTTCTACGAACTCGTGCGGCCGTACGAGCGCAGAGTATACGCAGCAGCGCTTTCGATCCTGCGAAACGAGAGCGATGCCGAAGATGTCGCGCAGGAGGCGATGCTGAAGGCTCTGTCAAATATTCGGCAGTTCCGTGCGGAAGCCCGCTTCAGTACGTGGCTCATTCAGATCACCGTGAACGAAGCGCTGATGCGAAGGCGAAGAGAACGGACTGCAAAGATGGAAGCAATCGACGACCATCGCGACGAAGACGGCGAATATGCGCCGAGAGATTTTGCCGATTGGCGCGAGATTCCGTCGGAGGCTCTGGAGCGGAAAGAGGTTCGGCAGAAACTGGCGCAGGCTTTGGCGTCGTTAGATCGCAAGTATCGGGAAGTGTTTGTGTTGAGAGATATGGAGCATTTGAATATTCAAGAGACCGCGGATGCGCTGGGTATCTCGATCGCATCAGTAAAAACGCGGTTGTTGCGGGCGCGGCTAATGTTGCGCGATCTGCTGTCCGGCGGATGGCAACAAGGTTGGTTCAGCCGCTTGCCATTTCAGAAGGGGACCAAGCCATGGTAGTCCAATGCGAACAGGTGTGGCGCGAGATATCGAACTACCTGGAAGAAGAAGTCCATGTTGATCTGCGCGCAGCGATGGACGATCATTTTCGGGCGTGTGCGCGATGCCGATCAGTGCTCGAAGGGACGCGCAACGTCGTTCGTCTGTATGGCGATGAACGCATGATCGAAGTTCCTTCAGGTTTCAGCCGGAGACTTGAAACACGTTTGGCACGGGAGGTCCGGGCTGCGAACGGGGGCTGGAGAGTATGGTCGGCTTGGCTCGTTCCCGTTGCGGCATTGCTCTTAATCGGCGGCGGCTTTCGGGTGGCGAATTCGTTGAGCGTGCCGCATCCGCTACTTTCGGAGCATGCGCAACCGGCACACGGTGTTCCTCCAGAATTGATAGTCGTGGTTTCAGCCGATGCTAAGGAGTTTCACGTTCCAGGTTGTCCGTTCATTCACAACAAGGACAAGGAACGGACGATGAGCGCAAAAGAAGCGATGCACGAGGGCTATGTTCCATGTGTCCGCTGTATGCGGAAGTATCTGGAGACAGCCTCCGCGCGGCCCATCTCACTGGAACTGGAGGCGGAACTGTATATAGAAAGTGAACTTGATGATCATCAAGTTCAGGCCCATGCAGGACAGTGAAGTCAGCAAGCGCAGGAATTGTTAAGAAATAAAAAAGGGGCGCGGGCTGATTGCCTGCGCCCGATGATCCGGACGCAGCCGCCTAATTGTTCTTCATCTCATCTTTCTTCATTTTGTCTTGTTTCATATTGTCCTGCTTCATATCGTCGCTTTTCATCTGATCCTTCTTGGCGGGCTTTTTGCTCTTCTTCTCTTTCTTCATTTTGTCGTTTTTCATGGTGTCGTGCTGGGCGTCGTCCTTTTTCATGTCATCTTGCTTCATCTGGTCCTGGGCGAAGGCGGCCACCGAAGCGCAGAGGGTACACGCGAGAGTCAAACTGCCAATGAACTTGTTCATATTTTCTCCTTGCCGTGCAGGTCTTTCCTGAGGCAGATATGGGATGTGCAGGGTGGCACGAAGTTACAGCGGAGTTGACAGAACAGAGACGGAAAGAACAGGCAGGTTTAGCAGGCCAGTTGATCGCGGGTGAGTTTCAGGCCGTTCAGGTTGCCGAGAGCGGTGACAGCCACGGACTCGGTCTTGAAGAACTCATTTGCGAGTTCCGTAAGATCGCCCGCAGTCACGGCTTCGATTCTCTGAATCAGTTCGTCAAGATCGTAAAATCGATCGAAGTACATCTCCTGCCGAGCTAGGTTGGACATGCGAGACGTGCTGGACTCTAACGAAAGCATCAGGCTGCCTTTGAGCTGAGCCTTCGCGCGACGGAGTTCGTCCTCGGAAACGGCCTCGGTTTTGAGGCTGCGAAATTCGCTGACCACCGACTGCACAACCTTCGCGGCAGATGCAAGCGAAGTTCCGGCATATACCGCCAGACACCCCGTGTCGCGATACGGATTCAGATCGCTGTAAATGGAATAAGCAAGTCCCTGCCGTTCGCGGATGTTTTGGAACAGCCGCGAGCTCATGCCGCCACCGAGAACCGTATTGAGGATGTATCCCGCATGCCGTTTTTCATGTGCGATCGGATGAGACGGGACACCGATGCAGAGCTGCACCTGCTCCAAGGCCTTCTTGTTCCTCAGCGTGATCCGGGAAACGATTTTGGGAGCAGAGGAATGGAAGCCGTTGGTCGTCGGCTTCATGTGCTCGAACTGCCGGGTCACTAATTCGACGAAGCGGTCATGATCAAGATTTCCGGCAGCAGAGACAATGATGTTGTTGGGCGCAAACCGGTGAGCGTACGCGTCGAGAATCGGTGGCCGCTCAAACCGCTTAACCGTCTCTTTGGTGCCGAGGATCGGCTTGCCAAGCGGATGGTCCTTCCAGAAATTCTGTGTGAAGATCTCGTGGACCAGATAATCGGGGTTATCCTCGTCCATCTTGATTTCTTCCATGATGACGCCGCGCTCGCGGCTAATGTCGGCGTTATCGAATACCGGGTTCAGGACCAGATCGCTGAGGATATCCAGAGCTGTGGGGATGTGCTCGTCAAGAACCTTGACGTTGAAGCAAATACACTCCTTGGCGGTGAAGGCGTCCATGTTGCCGCCAATTGAGTCGACCTGGCGCGCGATCTCCTCCGCCGTTCGGTGCTTGGTACCTTTGAAGACCATGTGCTCGATAAAATGCGAAATGCCATTCCATTCGGGCGCTTCGTCCCGGGAACCGGTTTCGAGCCAAATGCCAATGGACGCCGAGCGGATGTGCTGCATCTGCTCCGTGATCACGGTGAGCCCGTTGGGCAGCTTCTGACGACGGATATTGCGGACTTCTTGGACCATTTGTTTGTGCAGCGGCCGTCCTTGTGGAACCCCAGCGGCCTAAGATGAACCTGCCTTATTCTGACATATGCGAGCCGTGAGTGCGGGGCAACTTTGATCCATTGGAATCAATAACTTAGGCGTTTTATTGGGAAAATCGGTAAACTGAGGAAGACGGAATCCTCATTGTCTTAGCGGCAGTCCGATATTTGCGAGGTTTATGACTGATTTAGACAAACTTACGCTGCTCGGTTTGAACAAGGAGGACGCCGTAGCACTCATCGAGCGCCTCGGCGAGCGCCGCTATCGTGCAAACCAGCTCCAGGAGGGCGTGTACCGGCAGCGAGCTGCCTCCATCGAGGAGATCTCGACTCTGCCGCAGGAGTTGATGGCGAAGCTTGCGAAACAGGGTGTTTCGGTCGGATTGCCGCGCATTGAGCAGAGATTTGTGTCGCAGGATGGCACCGTCCGCTATCTGATGGGCTTTGCCGATGGCCAGAGCGTCGAGACAGTTTGGATGCCGGAAGGGGACGGCGGGGAGGCCGGAGACGGCAGCGAGGCGGGGGACCTGGCGGAACGCTTCGCAACTTCCGAAGAGGCACCTGTACGGGACAAGCGAGTGCAGGGACAGAATCAGGGGCGTTCGACGATCTGCATCTCCAGCCAGGTCGGATGTGCGGTTGATTGCCAGTTTTGCCTTACGGCGCAACTCGGGGTGAAACGCAATCTGACCGCGGGCGAGATTGTTGGCCAGGTTTGCGCGGTGCTCAAGGACCAGAATGTATCGCCGCCCGAAGACCGCATCAACCTGGTGTTTATGGGAATGGGAGAGCCATTCCTGAATTACGACAATTTCATCAAAGCGGCACGGCTGCTGGTAGAGGAGGTCGGAATTGCCGAACGGCGAATGACGGTTTCGACGGCAGGAATTATCCCCCGCATTCACGATTTCGGTCTGGAGAGAATTCGTCCCAAACTCGCCATTTCGCTCAATGCACCGAACGAGGAGCTACGAACGCAATTGATGCCTTTGAACAAGAAGTGGCGTCTGGAAATGCTGATGGACGCGGCGAGGGAGTTTCCGCTGCGACCGCGCGAATGGATCACCTTCGAATACGTGCTGCTTGGAGGGGTGAACGACTCATCGGAAAATGCGAAAGAAGTGGCGGCCTTGCTGCAAGGGATTCGGTGCAAGGTGAATCTAATCGCGCTGAATCCGGGACCAGGCATCGCGTTTATTACACCAGGTGCGGATCGGGTGACGGAGTTCCAGGCAACTCTGCGGCACGCGGGGATACCAGCATTCGTAAGGCGTCCGCGCGGCCGGGACATTTATGCCGCGTGCGGCCAGCTCAAGCGGACGGTTGAGGTCGCCACAGCACCGGCACATTAGCTTCTTTGGGAGTGGCCGCAGCGACTGCCGGCAATTCCACGCGTAGCACCATTGCGCCATCGCTGCGCTCTTCACACGAGACCTCGCCCTGATGTCCGTGAAGAATCCCTCGGCACGCGCTGAGCCCCATGGAGTTATCGAAGGTGCCCAGTCGAGGAGATCCTTCGGCATGGAAGCTTGAAGACTTGGCCTCTGTCGTGATCTGGAGGACACAGCTGCCACGCTGTAGCGTAGAGGAAATGGTCAGCGATCGTCCGGCGCGTTCGCTCTGTAAATGCAAAAAGCTTGAAACTAACTGCAAGCAGACCTGAAGCAACTGGTTCGAATCCCCCACAACCCGGGGAAGATTGTTGTCGAGTTCGGTGCGAACGTCCATCTCAAGCGATTCCCACTGCGGCTGTGTCAGCTTCACCGCGGTTCGAACGAGAGTATTCAGGTCCAGTTGGGTCTTGGGAGCTGGTGCCTGACGTGCGAAGCTGATGAGGCTGGCAACCAAAGACTTAGTTCGGCGAACGTACAACCCGATCTTCGCAGCAAAGGGCTGTTGCTCTGGGGTCAGGCTAGTGCTCAATAGAAGATCGGAGTATCCCAACATGGCCGTGATCGGGTTATTCAGTTCGTGCGCGGCGCCTCCGATCAGTTGCGTGATAGAAGCGGACTTCTCGGATTGAAGGATTTGTGCCTGCAGACGCTTCAGCCTGTCAAACGAATCACGGGAATGTTGAAGCAACCGGTTCAGTTCGCGGTCGAGAATCCTTTGCCGGATGAATACCATGATTCCCATCAAGAACGCAGCCACTAATGTCAGCCCCAGCCGGAAAACGCGAATGCGTGCAGCGATCGTCTGGTCTGCGACGGACCACGCTGCGAGCAACGGCAGCGAAAACGTCGCAATCATACTGAAGCGAGCTACCCAGACGCCGTACACGGTCGAGCCCGACAACACGCCCTCGGGTTTATCGGCCTTTGTACAAAGTGCTATCCACGGGAGCGTTGCCATTGCGACAACGAGAGGCACATCGTAGAGGCTGCCGCTGTAATACACCTTCCGCCCAATCGCCCAGTTCGCGACGGTGGAACTCGCGGAATAGCAGAGACTCATGGCAAACAGAGCCATATAGAGCCTTCTCCAGTGAGCTGTACTGATGATCCAACACACAGTCAGTCCAGCAAGAAGGGCGAGCTTCTCCGCAGAATACAGAATGTTCAGGTCGCGATTGTAGGCGGAGATATCCGGCACGACATACTGCCAAGGCACGACGATCAGCACATAGAGATACAGCCACCAAACCAGCAGGAGAGCAAAATCGAGCTGCCCAATCCTAGCGGCGTACTCGTCTCGCGGCATGTGCGGGCGTAACGCCAGCGCTGCCATAAGCGGGACGATGTGCAGAAAAAGCACGACGTCCCATGTGCACAACTCGGGTACATCCTTCCGTAAAATGACCTCGTAATATGTCCAGTACAGTTGGTATATCAGCCAGAACGACAGTCCGAGCGTAATGAGCGACCAGAACAGACGAATACGCCCACGGGACCGTGAAATCAGCGGAAGGAATGCGAAAGTGCCGAAGATCAGCAGAAGTGACTGAACGATGTCACTGAATGCAGTGAGAGCAAAGGAACGGGGCAGAACGATCGCGCCAAGCACCAGGCTTGCAGCCAGCGCGGTGCTCACACCCAACCACATAAAAGATTTCCTGCTCAGCGGCACTGGATCCTCTTGCCAGCCATTCTAGATGTGTTTTTAATGCGGAGACGGGTTACTGTAGTAACCTAGACGCAAATATGAGGATTGTTAACGGGCTTTTGAGATGCCGTGCCCAGACACCGACTTGCCCTTAAGCGTCGGTTATTCAATAATGTGCAGCGCAGCCGCCACTCTCGTGGAGACCCACTCATTTGAATCCTCGCGTTGAGCGCTACCGACGTTCATGGAGGTTGAGGATCCCGGCGGACCCGGGGGAAACCCGCCGCATCGAACGCTGGCTGGCCACGGCTCGCGTTTTCCTCGCGGTGTCGACCCTCGTCGCAATCCGTATGGATCCCACGGAACTCGGGCACTCGTGGGCGGCCTATGGGCTGTTCGTCTTCTATATGGCGAACGGAATCCTCATTCTCATGTTGTTGCGGCGGCGGCAGCAGTCCACAGCAGCGTTCCGTTTCCTGGTGCATGCGGGGGATGTTGCGTGGCCGGCACTGATCTCGATTTTTGCCGAAGGGCCGCGAACTCCGTTCTTTCTCTTTTTCTTTTTCGTGCTGGCCGCCGCCGCTTATCGCTGGGGACTGTGGGAGACTCTTGGCACTGCGGCCGCGGAAGTGGCGCTGCTTTGGATTGAGAATCTACTAGTCGTACACATGTTGTTGAGCCCCGTAGGGACCGCGCGGCTGCGTGCTTTGACCGGCCTGCATGTAAATATTCAGGAGTTCGAGCCCCAGCGATTGTTCATGCTGTCCATCTACCTGCTGGTCATGGGCCTGCTTCTTGGCTATCTGGCAGAACGGCAAAAACACTTGCGTGCCGAGAAGGCGCTGGTCACTGGCACGCTTTCGAAGATTCGTGTCGAAGCGGGGCTTACAGGTACGATTGAGCGGATCTTCAATGAACTGATGGCGATGTATGGCGCTTCTCGCGTGATGGTGGCATCTCAGGAAATTCACAGCAAGCGAGTGTTCGTCGGAGAGTTGGTCAAGTCTAAGGGGCGTGCACCGGCAGAATTTCATTGGCTTGAGTCCGGGCTTAAGGACGCGAGGAACTACCTGGACGAGTTTCCCGGCGAGGTTTGCTACGCAGCAATCGACGGAGAAGCATGGAAGACTCTGGCGCTGGATCCGAATGGCAACGAGGTGCAAGTGGCCGATCTAGCGCCATTCCTGCAAATCCGAAGCACACAGCCTTTCCAGTCGCTTGTGACGGTTGCGTTCGTGTTCGGCAGCGATTGGAGGGGGCGCGTTTTTCTACTTGATCCGTCTTGGCGAGGAGAAAAGCAAGAAGAATTGCGTTTTCTGCTGGATCTGATTCATCAGGTCGGACCGGCCGTTTACAACGTTTATCTGTTGCACCGCTTGCGGAGGCGCGCGGGAGCAGCCGAGCGTGCGCGCTTTGCGCGCGAACTGCACGATGGCGCGGTTCAGTCGCTGATCGCAGTTGAGATGCAGGTGGACGTGTTGCGCCGCCAGTCTGAAGCAGGCAGGCCGGTTGAAGGCGAATTAGGACGCATTCAGGCACTGCTGCGCGAAGAGGTATTGAAGCTCCGCGAGCTGATGCAGCAGATGAAGGCGATTGATGTAGATGCGCAGCGCCTGCTTGGAGTTCTCAATGACACGGTTGAGCGCTTCCAGCGGGAGACGGGCATCAGCGCCCGCTTTGTTACAGACTTGTCGGAAGTGGATATGCCGCAGCGGGTGTGCAGGGAGATTCTGCGCATCGTGCAGGAAGGCTTGGTGAATGTGAGGAAGCACAGCGGAGCTCGCCATGCGTTAGTGCGACTGGCATCCAGCGTTGAGAAGTGGAGCCTTACTGTGGAAGACGATGGAAAGGGTTTTCCGTTTTCAGGCCGGTACACACAGGATCGGATGGAAGACGGCAAGGGGCCTATGATCATTAAGGAACGCGTACGTTTAATTGCCGGAGAACTCACGGTAGAATCGAATCCAGGACAGGGAACGCGTTTAGAAGTCAGTGTGCCCCGGAACGGGGAAGTGCCGCATGAACTTTAGAAAGACTCAGCAGATTCGGCTCGTGATTGCCGACGATCATCCAATCTTCCGCGATGGCCTGCGACGTTTGCTGGAGGCAGAGGCAGACCTCAAGGTACTGGGTGAGGCTTCGGATGGTGCCGAGGCTGTGAAACTCGCGAAGCAGTTGAAACCCGACATCCTCCTCCTCGACTTGGCGATGCCCAAACATCCCGGATTGGAGGCGCTTCGGGACCTCAGCTTGCCCGCGAACGCAACACCAGTTCGAGTCATCCTGCTCACAGCGGCTGCAGAGAAGAGTCAGATCGTAGAGGCACTACAGCTTGGTGCGCGCGGTGTTGTCCTTAAGGACTCCGCCACGCAGCTTCTGCTAAAGGCAATTCAGACCGTGATGGCAGGCGAATACTGGGTCGGACGGGAGAGCGTATCGAATCTCGTTCAATACCTCCGCACGCTGATGCAGTCGTCGCACGATGAGGCGCGTCAGAAGAAGTTCGGTCTAACGCCCCGCGAGCTGGAGATCGTCTCAGCCGTGGTCGCGGGATATTCGAACAAAGAGATCGCCGAGTACTTCAAGATCAGCGAAGATACGGTGAAACACCACCTGAGCAACATCTTCGATAAGCTGGGGGTTTCCACGCGCTTAGAACTGGCGCTATTCGCGGTGAATCAGGCGCTGCCGCTCAAGAGTATCGCGTAACTACACCCTCGTTACGCCGGGTCAGCGGCTGGCACTTCTGTGCCATTGGCCTACGTACGCCTGAAGCATACGATATTTCATATCGGATCAACCTACAGGACTGCGAACTGGGTAGGTACGAGTGTTACGTCTCTCACGCAGTGAGGGAAGAGGTTCAGCAAACAGGAGCTTTGTGAAAAACTTCCTACAACGAGTTTGGAAGGACGAACGCGGTCAGGACATCGCGGAATACGCGGTGATGCTGGCTGTGATTCTGGTGATTGTTGTCGGCACGATTCGTCTCATCGGATCGAACGCCAACAACGTATTCTCCTCGGTTGGCAGCGCGATTCAGTAAGGCCTGTCCAGGTAAGTTCCTTGGCTGATCCTGTCGCGGCCTGCTGATCTGAGAACAATTCTGCTCTTATGAGCAAAGACGGCGCTCGGTTCCGAGCGCCGTCATCGTTTCAAAACTCTACTTCACGTCTCCAGGTTGGCTCGAGGTCGTCAGCGCCACCTTCTCCGGGCTGTTTGAGAGCCGGCTGAGGTGCGGGAAAAATGGAGTGATCTCAAACTCCATCTTCTCGCGGGCTGATGTTAACGCAACCTGCTTTGCCTTCGAAAGCTCAACCTGATCGCTCCAGGGATCGACCTTGATGCGCCCACCAAGTGGCAGCGCCGCAATCTGGTCCAGCCGTTTGGGCTCAAGCGTCGGTGCTTGCTGCAGGAGGCTTGCCATGCGCATCATACCCTTTTCTCCACCGAAGCTGTTCCCCAAGTGCGGGTGAATCAAATTCGGAAGATCGGGAGCATGCTGCTCCAAAGTTTTGAGGAAAAGGCCGGCGTTGCCCATCTTGTCTTTATAGGGAGAATTCCTCAGCAATTCGAGCGCCTTGGTGTCCGCAGCTTCTTCTTCCGGTGGGGTGTGCCGAAAGTCTAAGCGCTTGAAGGATTCTTCGTCAGGGAACAGCAGTTTGTCGTTGAACGCCAGCTTCGTATCGAAGTGGTGCCCCAAAACGATGTGGCTGAGTTCATGCGAGAGCACCATGGCCAGTGAAGCTTCGTCAGGAAGAACGTCAAGCAATCCGCGGCTCATGACGATCGTGTGACCGATGGTGAATGATTCCAGCGGAGCCGTCAGCATAACCCGGCAGTGAAAGTCGCTCTGCAGATCAATGTTGTTCGTGACCAGCAAATTGTTGACGACGGTTGCGAGGACCTTATCGACCTCACTGGCAGGTGCGAGTAGCCCGATCTTCTGAAGCCGCTCGATCGCATTTTCTTCGGCCTGCTTTTCCCACATGCGCTCAGCGACGATGGGAGTGGCATCCGCAGCGGCGTCGCTCTGGTCTTTTACCGATTGCGGGGCATCCACCAGGATTTGGGTGAATTCTTCATTCTTGCCCAGGCCCTTCAGATCGTATCCCCAAAGTCGAGTCTGAGCCTTGAAGTGCATGGTCTTGGTGAGACCTGTCTTCAGGTTCGATTCTTCGGTATAGACGTAAGCGGGCAGCCAGACTCCGGGACGCATGTTGAGTCGCCAGCTGTCGAAATGGAAGAAAAAGTTAATCTTGGGCTGCGGATAGTAGGTGCCGTTGAAACGGACGATATTATAGTTCTGGTCTTCGACCCAAATCCGGCCCATGAATCTCGCGACCTTATCGCCTGGTCGAGGCTGCACGTCAATGACTAGGCAGCGCAGGTCGCCCAGAAACTCCCGTCGCACGAAGTTGAATTTGTAGTATTTCTTCTGAAAATCGGTGTCCAGCACGACCATCTGCGCAAAGCCCATGGGCAAGAAGTGCAACGAGTACACTCCCGTTAACTTCGACAGCATACGATGCCCGAAGCCCGGCTGCCCGGTGAAGGAAACGTCTTCGGGGCCCTCGGACATATCGAGGCGACCCAGAAAATACTGATCGTTGATCGGGACCGCGTTCCCATCCGCATCATTTCTCAAGTTTTGAAGATAGGTCTCCACAAGCGGGTGCATGTGGCGCATCTGCGCAATGAAGAAGTGCTCGCGCTGGACGATGCGGTCAACTACATCGCTGAGGCTTGCAGCCGGTGCAGACGACGTTCCCATGCTCTGAGGAGGCGCGACGGTGCTGGGCGCCTGAGTAGAAGCCGCGGGAACAACAGCCTGCGCGCCAGATGGACTGGCATCCGTGTTCGGAGCAGCCGCATCCGACGGCGCTTGCTCACTTGCCGGGGTCGAAGCAGGGGATGGGGTAGCTGCGGCATTCACAGCGGACTGGGGTGAGCTATCGGAGTCCTGAGCTGTGAGTGCAAAGCTACAGGCCAAAAGAGTGAGGAACAATCCCGAACTGAAACGAGCGATTCGCATAAGAACCTTCTGGGAGTTGATCAAGCCAACTGGAAAATGATATGAACGACGGCCGTCGAATCTGAGGGTTGACCGTCCTTCAATGCAGGCTTAAAGCGGATCTGTTCGGCCGCGTGTACTGCCGCGTCGTCCAGTCCATGGCCGAGCCCACGCACCACTTTCAAAACGCGTAGTCTGCCCGACGCTTCGAAAACAACTTCGAGAAGAACCTCGCCCTCGATCTTCTTGGTGCGAGCTTCCTCGGTATAGGTCGGAGTTGGTTTCGAAAGAATTTCCGCAGGAATGAGGTGTGCAGCCGCTTGTGCCGCCGGGCGCGACTGTACGGTGGGAGGTGCCGGCACGTCGGCATCGCCGAATCCACCCTGGCGAACTTGACCCGTACTTGCAGTACGCACCGTCCCGGTCGCGACGCCGTTACCAAACCCGGTGCTGGCTACGACCCCGCGCGCACCTTTAGCTCCCCCGGTGCCGTTTCCATAACCGGGCCCGGTGGGCATGTCAAACCCCCCAGCCTGCGCTATGTTCACCGCACGGGTTTGGGTAGTCCGGGCAGGCACGCCGTTTGGATCGCCGAATCCACCGGTCTGAACCAGTTCCGGTGCCTTGTTAATCGTCTGAGGAGCGGAGCTTCCGGTCGAGAAAACGTTCGTGCGTACCGCCTGCTTCGGCATCACAGGCGCGACCGCTGGTATTGGGTCGATCTTCTTTGCCGCAACTTTCACTTCTGGAACTGGAGTTTCTTCGACTTTCGGCTTAGGTTGCGGTTGCGGAGCCGGCAGCCGAAGAGACGCAGGCGGAGGATCCAGCTTCGCTACCCTGACAGGCTCCGGGAGCCTACGCTGCGGAGTATGATTCACCGGAACCGGAGTTGGAACTAGCTCGATTGCGTGGTAATCCTTCTTCGGCTGCTCAAGAATTTCTGGATGAAGGATCGGGATCCACACGAGAACGGCAATTACCACGGCCTGAACCCCATAGCTCAGAAAAAACTCAGACCAGGGAGCATTCCACTTCGGGAGCGTAGAAAACAAGATCGAATCGTCGGACTGGATCGACGCCATAGTCAACCTGCTACTTCAGGTGTTCAGAACACCGTCTGCTGAAAAAGTTTCCCCTGTTTCGGTTAGTGCTGGGAGCCCCGGAAGGCAGGGCCGGAACAAGTTTACTCCTTCCCGACAATGCACGACAGAGGCCAACGTCTTCTAACAAAGATCTAATTTTGTGCTATTCGCATCAATCACTTACGGTATCTGGGGGAGGGGGTGAGTCGAGTTTAAGAACCACGTTGCTGCAAAAAAATACAACTCAGAGGACATATTTCCATTGATGGCAGGCTCTCAAGCGCCTGTCGAACAGGTCACTTACGGCTTAGCGGGGCTTGCTGGGTCATCATTGTGGAACCCAAGGACCCACACAGCTACCCCAACTGCCGCAGCACCGCCGACTGCGACGGCGATTGGCGAATTCAGCGCTCCGCCACCTGCCGCAGGTACGGCCCCAGGCGTACCTTTGCGGTTTTTCTTCTTGTGACCATTTTCGTCGTCGTTGCCGATGGAATCGTCACGAGTCGTTTCTTGGCCTTGGGCAAGAGTGAATGTGCCCTTTCCATCGTTGATTGTTAGGTCTCCCTTGCGAGCTGCGATCCGAACTGTACCGTCGACGTCGACCACGTTGAATTCAGTCCAGTTAGTGGAGGACGGAGCGACTTTCACGTCGCCCGCAGTCGTGCTCACTCCCCGGCCTGTCGAAACCGTGACTCCGCCGTGTTCGATATCCAGCGAGTCACCCTGAAACTTGATGAGTGAATCTGCGAACACGGTTATTGTCGACCCGGGCTGGTTGATCTTCGCAATCGAGTCGGAGCGAGTCTGCAGCAGATCACCGAAGAAGATCGCAGATGAAGAACGAGGCACATGTGCGCCGTTGATCCAAGCCGCGCCATTCGTGTAGAGCATCGCTGCATTGGAATCGGCAGCAAACGAACACAGCGGTAACAGAAGCGCGAGCACGCAACTCACCACACCGCTGAACGCGGACCGGCCCATTCCCACACTCCGTTAATAACTATGTTGGTGACCTTTGCACGAATCGTACCCTTGCAGTTGTTTCTGCGTCAATGCCTTTTCTGGCCTCAAAACCGTTTTTCGGTGGAAAACTTATCGTCCGGCGACGGCAGTTCCCGCGCCGGACAAAGGTTTTGGTCAGCGCCAACGTTCGATTCCATCCCACCACAGCAAGCGCAACCACTCATCCAGGCACGTTTTGGCCCATTGGCGATGTTTCCACCAGCGCGTTCCAAATTGCGTGTTGTCCGAAACGGCGGCAATCGAGAACGTCTTTCCTGGAAGCTCGTGCCGGAAGATGCTGAGCGAGCGGCGGGTGTGGTAGTCCGATGTGACGATCAGGACCCGATCGCTATGCCCCCTGGCGAGGCACTTTTCGACATCGTGGGACTCGTCGCGAGTTGAAAGGCCCTGGATTGGGCAAATCTCTACTGCCTTACCCTGCGGTAATTGCTGGATGTATTCTTCGGCCAGTTGTATCTGTGTGAATTTGTAGAGCGTGGAGTTAACCGGAACGTTGAGCAGGATCCGTTGTGCATACCGATGATCGAGCAACTCGAGAGCACGGGCCGGACGATACTGAGTTTCTCCGGCAAGCACCACGATCACGTCAGCTGGTTGTGGTTTGTCGATAACAAGGAATCCCCCAGCTCTCGAGCCGAAAGTGACGATAACAACCAGCGTTGACGCTGCTGCGATCCAGAGGCTGCGGTACGCGGTAGGGTGCCGCATGCGCCCGCTGTGCCTATCCGTTCGTTCCGAAATAGCACTTTCGTGTTGATGCATAAGGATTTGCGGCGAGATGCAGGGTTGCGAGTGCTAGAATTGTGCGTCCCCCAATTCAGTCCATTTCTTATTTTACTGGATACTTCTATGTCGACTTATTCCGCTACTACCACCTCGATTGATCAAATGAAGTTAAGAATTCAAGATCGTCAAGCGCTCGTCGGAATCATCGGTCTGGGTTACGTCGGCCTCCCACTCGCTCTCCTTTACAGCGAGCAAAGGTTCAAAGTTACAGGTTTCGACATCGACGCCCGTAAAGTTGACACCCTCGCTAAGGGAGGTTCTTACATCTACCGGATCGCGCCCGAGGAGATTCAGGCGGCAAAAGAGCATGGATTCTCAGCCACGGCTGACTATTCGCGGCTGTCGGCTATGGACGCAATCATCATCTGCGTTCCTACCCCGTTGAATGAATATCACGAGCCGGACCTGAGCTTCATCACGGATACAACTCATGCCATCGCGCCTCATCTGCGCGCCGGACAGCTCGTCGTCCTTGAAAGCACCACGTATCCCGGCACGACCGAAGAGGTAATGATCCCCATACTAGAGAAAGAGAATAAGGCAGGGTTGCATGCTGCCCGGAATGGGACTTTGACGGGCAAAGAATTTTTCGTTGCTTTCTCTCCCGAGCGCGAAGATCCCGGCAATACAAGCGTAGCGCGGCGTGACATTCCGAAGGTGATTGGCGGACTGAATCCGCAGGCCTCTGAACTCGCAGGCGCACTCTACGGATCAATCTTCAATCGGACGGTTCCCGTTTCGTCGCCAGCTGCGGCGGAGATGACCAAGCTTCTCGAAAACATCTACCGCTGCGTGAATATTGCACTGGTCAACGAGCTTAAGCTTCTGTCACTGCGGATGGGAATCGATATCTGGGAAGTTATTGACGCTGCCTCCACGAAGCCATTCGGGTTTCACCCGTTTTATCCGGGACCTGGGTTGGGAGGGCACTGCATTCCGGTCGATCCGTTTTATCTGTCATGGAAGGCGAAGGAGTGGGACTTCCGCACGCGCTTTATCGAGCTGGCAGGGGAAATCAATACGAACATGCCCTACCACGTTCTATCGTCGGTGAGCGGTGCTCTCAACGCGCACAAGAAATCTCTCAACGGATCGAAGGTACTGGTCCTTGGCGTAGCGTACAAGAAGGACATTGACGACCTGCGGGAGTCGCCTTCGCTCACGATCATTGAATTGCTTCAAAAAGAGGGGGTGGATGTCAGCTACCACGATCCCTACTTTCCGGTTATCGGAAAGGGCCGCAAGTATGATCTGCAGATGAAGTGCGCAGAATTGAAAGACTTGGGCAAATACGACTGCCTTCTCATCGTGACGGACCATTCCGACTACGACTACAAGCGCATTGTTCGAGAGGCACAGCTCGTAGTGGATACGCGGAACGCAACCAGGGGAATCGAGAGCGCGAAGATTGTGCGTTGTTAACTCCGGCTCTATGCAAATAGAGGCAGTTCCTTCAACTCTCCGATCTTTCGGCCAATCTGTACGTGATGTCGGCACGCAGCAAGGCAGGAATCGCAATTGCCGCAGGCGTCCAGGCCCTGTCCAGGGGAAATCGCCGCGAGAGTGTCCCGTGCCATGGCGGCGTTTCGGTATTGCACAGCGTACATGTGAGATCTCATCAGCCTCGGAATGTCCGCGCGCTTAGGGCAATCCTGACGGCATTGGCCGCACTGCTGACAGAACTGCGCTTCGGCGACAAACGCCTTATCGGCAAGGAACGCCTTCTCGTCCTCCGTATATGACAGGTTGCGAGCTACCGCGAAGTCTTGTTCCAGATGCTCATAAGTGCTGAAACCCGGGATAGCTGTGGTCACGAATTCGTGATTCAGAACCCACTTCAAGAGGGCTGTCTGGCTTGCGGCCGGCAAGAGTTGCGGCAGCTGGGTGTCTGGCTTTACGGTGCCGCCCGCCTGCGTTTTCATCGCGACTACGCCGATGCCGTTGTTCGCGGCTCGCTCAATAGCAGCCAGGATCCCGGGCTCATGCGCCATTGTGTAATTGAGTGTTACCAGCGTGACATCGAACAATTTGAGAGGGATGACTGCGTTCAGCACTTCGACCGTCTTGTGGGTTGATATTCCTATGAACCGGGTCTTTCCGTCCCTCTTCAGCGTTTGCAGCCCTTCAAGCGGGCCCTGCGCCTTCGCGGCATCTGCAGAGTCGGCTGCATGATAGTAAAGAATGTCGACATGATCCATCTGCAGCCGCTGCAAGCTCGCCTCGACTCCCTCAATGAATCGCTTCTTAACCTCGGAGTCGGGTTGGCGATAGTTGCGAACAGGTTGCTTGGTGGAAATCGTGACCGTGTTACGGACAGCAAGCTCTTTGATCACACTGCCGACCATCTCCTCATTTCGGCCTTGCTGGTACACGGCGGCAGTGTCGAAATGGCGAATGCCAAGCTCGTACGCGCG